>Ga0207645_10000465_pt1 | contig 33565 bp, 30 predicted proteins | sample KBSM53metaG_FD_184331 | JGI IMG/M metagenome (GOLD analysis project Ga0207645, IMG submission 184331) | Miscanthus rhizosphere microbial communities from Kellogg Biological Station, Michigan, USA - KBS M5-3 metaG (SPAdes) (version 2) | ecosystem: Host-associated > Plants > Roots > Rhizosphere >...
AACAAAATCAGAGAGCCGGCGGCCGCTGTGGCGCGTAAATTGTTGGGATCGTAGGACGGGGTCTTGGAGTGATGGAGCACTGGAGTAGCCGAGTGTTGGTTTCGGAACGCAGTATTGCGTCACTCTAATACTCAGCTCTGCTCACGGGGTACCCAGCGGAGCGCGTCGAGACATCGACAATTGATAATGAGGAAAAAGAACCGTGGCGTTTGCTGATTTACGCGAGTGGATCGACGATCTTGACGAACGAAAGGACTTGAAGCGGATCGGCGCCGAAGTCGATTGGAACGAAGAAATCGGCGCGATCACCCGAGAAGTATCGAGTCAGTTCGGACCGGCGCTGCTCTTCGAGAACATCAAAGACCACAAGAGTAACTTCTGCCGGCGGCTCTTCACCAACGGCACCGGCACGCGCGAGCGGGTTTGCCGCTTCATTGGGGTTCCCGAATCCACTTCCTATCGCGAAATGGTGCCGATCTTCAAAGAGCGCTTTTCCCGTCCTGTAAAACCGGTCCGGGTTAGTCAGGGAGCAGTCAAAGAAAATCTCTTGCAGGGAGCTGCCGTTGATCTCACTCAGCTCCCGGTGCCGAAATGGAATCCGCTCGACGGCGGGCGCTACATCATGACTTCGGCGACCGTGGTGACGCGCGATCCCGACACCGGCATTCTCAACGGCGGCACGTATCGCGGCATGATCACGGGAAGAAACACCATCGGTGTTTTGCTCGCGATGACCCAAGGGTGGGGCAAGCACTTTAGCAAATACAAAACGCGCGGACAGGAGATGCCGGTTGCGGTAGTGATCGGCTGGGATCAGAGCTTGTTCGTCGCCGCCTCGACTCCGGTCAATTATCCCGAGTATGACATGGCGGGATCGCTCAGGGGCGCGCCGGTGGAATTGGTGAAATGCGAATTAAGTGATCTTTTGGTTCCAGCCAGCGCCGAAATCGTGCTCGAGGGCTTTGTCTCGGCCGACCCGACGACTTACACGCTCGAAGGACCGTTCAGCGAGTACCCGGGTTATTATGGCGGCAGCAAATCGCCGAAACATACCATTCGGGTCGAGTGCATCACGCATCGGAATGATCCAATTTTTCACGGCTGCCTGACAGGCGCCAGTCCGGGAAGGACCAATGAGGGCACGACCTGGACGCCGGCGACTTTTTCGGCGATGGCTTGGCACTATCTCGAGCAAGCCGGGGTGCCCAATGTCACCGGTGTCTGGCGCGGCAAATGGCCGGAAACGATGCGCGTGCAGATCCGCAAATCGCACCGGGGTCATGCGCAACAGGTCGCCACAGCTCTCTGGGGCTGCCATCTCGGCAATTACGCAGCCAAGCATGTGATCGTCGTGGATGACGATATCGATATTCACGATTGGGAGGCGATCGAGTGGGCGCTCTGCTATCGGGTCAACGCCGGCCTCGGCGACATTTCCTTTTTTGCCGGTACCAGTGGCTCGATGCTCGACCCCAGCGTGCCGCTCGAGGAGCGCAATTCGGTCAAATACGGGCATGGCACTTGGACGCGTGTCTTGATTGACGCAACGATCAACTGGCGGCTCGAGCCTCAAGAGCAATACGGCGGTAAGCGCTACCCGGAAATAGGAACAGCAATTTCGCCCACAATGACAGAGACCCTCAAAAGGAGATGGAGGGAGTATGGATTCTAAAGTCATCAAAATCGGAACGGCTCGGCCGCGCGGCCGCACTTATTACGAGCGGTTTATGGAGAAAGAAGGCGTGCCGATCGTCGATGGCTACGGCGTGACCGATGTTCGCAACGTAGCCTTGAAGTCGTGGAAGCGATTGGGCTGCGACGGAGCCTATCTGCAATTGCGCGGCCTCGAAGGCATTACCGGTGTGTCCGTCGGCAAGCTAGCGGCCGGCGCATCGACACACCCGGAACGTCATCTCTACGAAAAAATTTTTTATATCGTACAGGGTGAAGGCGTGGCGGAAATCCAGCAGCGCGATCGCGTGCCGCAGAACTTTCAATGGCGCGCCGGAAGCTTGTTCTCCCCACCAATGAATACACTGCACCGGCTGATCAATTATGGCGCAGAGCCGGCGCTTTTTCTGGCGGTCACCACCGCACCGATGGCGCTGGATCACTACCACAACGACGAATTTGTTTTCAACAGCGATTTCTCCTTCAGCGATCGCTACGATGGAGAGCAAAATTACTTCGAACCCGGCAATGAGCGCTACTTGGCGACCAACAACCGCCAATGGATTTGGGACACGAACTTCATTCCCGATGCAAGCAAAGCGCAGATTGACGCGCAAGAGCAAAAGGGCGCCGGAGTCGCTATCACCCAGTTCGAGATCGCGAACAATATTTTGATCGGCCACCTCGCCGAATGGCCGGTGGGTCGTTACCATAAAGCGCATTTTCATGGCGGCGGAGCGGTGCTGGTCATCCTGCGCTCGGAAGGTTACTCACTGATGTGGCCGAATCACCTTGGCACGCGACCGTACGAGAACGGCTTTGGCGATCAGGTCGTGCGGATCGACTGGGTGCCGGGTAGCGTGTTCAGCCCGCCCACAAATTGGTTTCACCAGCACTTCAACACCGGGACGGCGCCCGCCCTACAATTGGCGCTGCGTTGCGGCAGCCAAAAATTTCCTTTAGGTATTCGTGTTGCCGCGATCCGCGCCGGGGTCTATACATCCGTAAGACAAGGCGGCACCTTGATCGAATACGAGGATGAAGATCCGGTGATCAGGACGACTTACGAGGACCAGCTGGCCAGAAAAGGCATTACCTTAGATATGAATTACGAAGCGGCTGCTAACGACGATTGACGTCAAGTTTTCTTCTCGTATAACCATAGCAGCGAGTTTGTGATGAGCGAAAAAACTCAAGCGTTGAGCCAGCCATTGGGCTTTGAACGGCCGTGGCAGCCCGCGCTTTATAAGTTCTATTTTCCGACGTTGTCGATGACGCTCTTGCTATTGGTCGTCGCCTTCCTCGTTTTGACGCCCTTGTGCTTGATGATCTTCAACAGTTTTCAAACCGCGCGCCCCGGGCAGCCGATCATCTGGGGCATGGAAGGCTGGGTGAAGGCGTTTACGACGCCGGGCATGGTCAAGGCCATGACGAACACATTCACCCTAGCGGCGGCGCGCCAAGCGATCGCGTTGTTGGTCGGCGCTTACTTCGCATGGCTCATCGCGCGAACGGACATCCCGCTGAAGGGCATGCTGGAATTTTTATTCTGGCTTTCTTTTTTCCTGCCGGCGTTGCCGCAAACCATGGGATGGATCCTCTTACTCGATCCGAAATATGGCGTTTTCAATCAGGTGCTCCAGGCCATAGGCATTACGCATCCGGTATTCAATATCTATTCGTTCTGGGGCATTGTTTGGGCCCATCTCGGCGGGACGGTCGCCGTCAAGGTCATGCTGCTTGCTCCGGCCTTTCGCAACTTGGATGCGGCGCTCGAGGAAGCTTCGCATATTTCGGGCGCGAGCGGCCGACACACGTTTTTCCACATCTTCGTTCCTGTGATGATGCCGGCGATTCTGGTATCGACGATTCTCGGCATCATCCGTTCGCTCGAGGCATTCGAGATCGAGCTGTTGCTTGGGACACCCATTGGCCTGCAAGTCTTCTCGACCAAGATCCATGAGCTGGTCACGTGGGAGCCGCCGCAGTTCGCTCCGGCAATGGCGCTGAGTACGGTATTTCTTGGATTGTTACTGTTTATGGTCGCGATGCAGCGCCGCTACATCGGTAAGCGCAATTACGCCACCATCACGGGACGGGGCTTCAGCATTCGCTCGATGCCGCTCGGGAAATGGCGTTATCCGGCATTTGCCCTGATCTTGTCCTTCGCGCTGATTATCACAGTTCTCCCTACGGTGCTGCTGATCGCCGGCACGTTCATGAAGTTATTCGGATTCTTCAATATTGCCGATCCGTGGACACTGGATAATTGGCGCGCGACATTAAGCGATCCGGTTTTGATGCGCTCGCTGTGGAACACTATCGCGGTTGGGCTTGGCTCGGGGGTCATCGGTATTTTTTTCTACGCTTTGATCGCCTATGTCATCGTTAAGACACATTATCGAGGCCGCTGGCTGCTCGATTTTCTCTCGTGGCTACCGTGGTCAATCCCGGGCATTCTTCTCGGCGTGGCGCTGCTCTGGACCTTTTTACAAACAAGAATATTCTTGCCGATCTATGGAACCATTTACCTGCTGATGATTGCGATGCTGATCAAGAGCATGCCGTTCGGCACGCAGATGATCAAAAGCGTTCTCATCCAACTCGGCAGCGATTTGGAAGAAGCGTCGAAGGTGTGCGGTGGAACCTGGCTGCATACTTTTCGCCGGGTCATTTTTCCGCTGATCATGCCGGCGCTCATCACCGTCGGCTTGGTCGGCTTCATTTCCGCGGCGCGTGATATCAGCACGGTGGTTCTGCTCGGGTCCGGCAAGTCGCGGACGTTGTCGCTTCTGATGCTTGATTTCGCCGCCGGCGCCGAATTCGAAAAAGCGACTGTCGTCGCGGTGATTATCGTGGGGCTGGTCGTCGCTGCTGCACTGTTTGCGCGCTCTCTCGGTGGTCAGGTCGGCATCCGCGAGTAATTTTCCGGCGACCGGACGCACACTTCAACCAGTTCTATTGCAGTTCCTTGGGACTCTATTGCCGGCGGAGCCGCTCAGTGCGAATCCGGCCTCACACCGAACGAGGCATGTTCGCGAGACCAATAAGGGCCGATTTTGTCGTTTTGCAGAAAATCATTGACAATTGGGGAAGCGCTGAAATAGGATCATTCCGTTATGTTACGGCGTCTGGTAGGAGCGTGGCTGGTCATGCTGCTGATCGGGGCGGCTGGATGGAATGGCAATCCGGACGCTTTAAAAGATTCATTGACGCTTCATTTCGAAGCTTCATATGTTTCGCTCGATCCCGTGGAGGATACGGGCGATACGTCGCGCGCGTACGATAACTCCAATTGGTCGCCCAATGAGAAGATTGTGCCCAAGCTAATGCTCGGGCCGGTTGTACGCATTGTTCGGTCCATTCAGCCGAACGGATTTTCCCGTGAACCTGCCGTAATTTCGAGAGTCACCCACCAGAATAAGTTCCAGTATCACGAAGTCTGGCGTATTTAGCCACGTTTCCTTTGCAGTAACGTCCGAGGGCCGGCTTTGTTTGGTGCTCGTTCTCCGGCCCTGATCGTTCAACTTGCAAGCTCAGATCGCCGTCTAAGGCGGTACGAGCACTGCAGCAATGCCGAGAACCCATCGGCCTAGAGAGGGGAAATATGGAAAATAGCGGACGACTGTTCGAGGGGGATGTCGTTGCGCCCGATCAGTTCCTGGAGATCTTCACCAAAGGAAAAAGTTTAGTACCCGAAAAGGAACTCATGCTGGCGATCATGTCCGATGCTATCGAATGCGTTCTCAAATATTGCGAAGAGCCGATCCCACTGCGTGAGAAGCTTTTTCGCGAGGCGTATGATTGGCTTTTTGACGACGATGACCGGGAACCGTTTGCATTTCTAAACCTGTGCGAAACATTGAATCTGAATCCAAGTTATCTGCGCCGCGGCGTCCTACAGAAGATGCGCGCGAAATCGCTGGATGCACGGCGGCCAGCTGGAGGTAGAGCGGTTCGCTTGAGACGGTTTGGCGCCGTAACCAAAGTTCGTCAGCCGCGGGCGTTCGGCGGCCGCTAGGAACCCGCATCATCGCTCGGAGCGAGTTGCGAGCTTCATTTTCTCGCGCGCAACTTTGATGATAGCGGGCAGAAGTGACAGTACGATCACGATGACGATAACTTTATGAATGTGGTCGTGGATATTCGGGATCATCTGGCCGAGAAAGTAGCCACCGAGCACTGTCGTTAAGACCCAGGCGATACCGCCGACCACGTTGTACGAAACAAAGCGGCGGTATTCCATTGCGCCAACCCCGGCGACCACCGGCGCAAAGGTCCTTAGGATCGGGATAAACCGGGCGATCACGATCGTAAAAGGGCCATGCTTCTCGTAAAACTCTTTGGTGGTGATCAGGTGCTTGCGGTTGAAAAGCCAAGAGTCCGGACGGGTGAATAGCTTGGGACCGGTGCGCGCGCCGATATTGTAGCCCACAGTATCCCCGACGATCGCGGCAAGGCTCAACGCCACCAGTAGAGGCACGACTTCGAGGTCACCGCGTGCTGCGAAGAGACCGGCAGTGACGAGCAGCGAATCGCCCGGCAAAAAAAATCCGATCAGAAGTCCGGTTTCGGCAAAGACGATCGCGGTTAAGCCGATAATCCCGCCGACCCGCACCAGTGACTCCACGTCGTAGATCTTGTGAAATAAATCCCAGAGAAATTCCATCGGCGTATGGTGCCACGTAAGCTACGTTGAAGCAATCAAACTTCCGCGAAACTGGTCTCCGATGGGTTGCTCCGCCCCGAATTTCATAGGTCCGAATGCCGGTATTGCGCCGGTGGATATTTCCATTTAGCTTGAATTCTTACCGAAATCGGAGATCTGATTTGGCCACTGCTTTTCACCCATTAATTGGGCGTTGGTTCGCCGCGCGCTTTCAAAGCGCCACTCCCGCGCAAGTCGCGGGTTGGGAGTCCATTTCTGCCGGCAAATCGACCTTGATTGCCGCGCCGACCGGTTCCGGCAAAACTCTGGCGGCGTTTCTCTGGTCCATCGATCGTCTGGTCAAGCGAGCCTTGAACGGCGGACTCGATGAGCGAACTAGTGTGGTTTACATTTCGCCGCTCAAGGCGCTGGGGAATGACATTGCCAAAAATCTTCAAGCCCCTTTGGCGGAAATCTACCAACTCGCCGGCCGAGAAGGCGTTCTCCTACCGAGCATTCGAGTGGCGGTACGGTCGGGCGATACACCGGCGCGCGAGCGGCAACTGATGGTCCGCCGGCCGCCACATATTCTCATCACTACACCGGAGTCGCTCTACATTTTACTGACGGCAGGCCGCAGCCGAGAATTCCTGAAAAGCGCAGAAACCGTTATCGTCGATGAAATTCACGCGATCGCGCAGGACAAGCGCGGCGCGCACCTGGCGCTATCCCTGGAGCGGCTCGATGCCTTGGCGGCTCACCGCTTACAACGAATCGGCTTGAGCGCCACGCAGAAGCCGATCGAAGAAATCGGCCGCCTGCTGGTCGGAAGCCATTCTATATCCACGGATGGGACGCCGGAGTGTGCGATTGTCGATGTCGGCCACAAACGGGATATGGAGCTCAGCGTCGAAGTCCCTGATGTCGAGCTGGGGCCGATTATCCGACAAGATATTTGGACTGCGGTCTACGATAAGCTCGTCGCGCAAATACAAGCGCATCGCACCAGCTTGGTTTTTGTCAATACGCGCCGGCTGGTCGAGCGGGTGGCGCACCAGTTGAGCGAACGGCTCGGCGATGGAAAGGTGGGCGCCCATCACGGCAGCTTGTCGCGCAAGACACGGCTTGAAGTAGAAGAAAAGTTAAAGTCGGGCGAGTTTTCCGTCGTGGTGGCGACCGCCTCGTTGGAACTCGGCATCGACATTGGCCATGTGGATGTCGTCTGTCATATCGGCTCGCCGAGAAGTCTCGCCGTTCTCCTGCAACGAATCGGCAGATCGGGCCACTGGCTCGGCGCCATTCCGAAAGGCATTCTTTATCCGCTGACGAGGGATGACCTTTTGCAGTCGGTCGCGGCGATTCGCGCGGTCCGGCAGGGTGAGCTCGACAAGCTCACGGTCGTCAAAAAACCGCTGGATATTTTAGCGCAACAAATCGTTGCCACTGTGGCCAGTGAAGAACTCGTGAACAAAAGAGCAGCGCGGCAGAACCGGAACAAGAAAAATAATCCTTCGTTCACCCTCTCCGCGGCCGAGACCCTGTCACACCGTCAGGATTCTTCGCCTTCGGCTCAGAATGACATGAATGTGATTGTCGGATTGCGGGAGAGACAGGCAAGCATAAATAGGAAATCGGACGAGGAGGGAATCACGGAAGAGGCTTTGTGGCAGTTGGTGCGCGGCGCTTATCCGTACAGAGATCTGACACGGGATGATTACGAACAACTTCTCGAGATGCTGAGCGACGGCGTGGAAACCAGACGGAGTCGGAGAAGCGCATACCTCCACCGCGATCGGATTCACAGCGTGCTGCGGGCGCGCCGGGGCGCGCGGTTGACGGCAATTACCAACGGCGGCGCAATTCCCGACACCGCGGATTATGACGTGATCGAGTTTCCCACCGAGACCTTCGTCGGCAAAGTGAACGAAGATTTTGCCATTGAAAGTCTCGCGGGTGACATCTTTCTCCTGGGCAATCGTTCCTGGCGAATTCGCCGGGTGGGTTCCGGCAAGATGTTGGTGGAAGATGCACAGGGCCTGCCGCCGAGCATCCCGTTTTGGCTGGGCGAATCGCCCGGACGCACTTTGGAGCTTTCCAAAGCGGTTGCCGACCTCAGAGTTGCGGTAGCGGAAAAATCCGCCGAGCGGAGGGAGGCGATAGAGTGGCTGATGCAAGAAGTACCGATGACCGAAGGCGCGGCAGAGCAGATCGTTGGCTACATTGCCGATACCCTGGCGACCCTGGGCACGGTGCCGTCCCAGGAAAAAATCATTGCCGAGCGGTTTTTCGACGAGGCCGGCGGCATGCAGCTGGTCGTGCACTCACCCTGGGGTGGGCGCATTAACCGCGCCTGGGGCTTGGCGCTGCGCAAGCGTTTTTGCGTGAGCTTCAATCGTGAGCTTCAAGCCGCCGCAACGGATGACGGTATTTGCATTTCTTTGGTCGAGCAACACTCATTTCCATTAGCCGATGTCTTTTCAATGCTTCGACCGGCAATACTCGAGTACAACCTGATCCAAGCAGCGCTGGCTTCGCCCATGTTTGATAATCGCTGGCGTTGGAACGCGACGCGCGCGTTAGCCGTGATGCGCCATCGCGGCGGGAAGAAAGTGCCGGTGGCTTTGCAGCGCATGCGCGCCGAAGATCTTCTGGCGGCGGTTTTTCCGGAACAAGTGATGTGCCAAGACAATCGCAGCGGTCCGGTAGAGTTGCCCGATCACCCGCTGATCCGCGAAACTATTCGTGATTGTTTGCACGAGGCGATGGATATCGACGGGCTGTCGCAGGTACTTGCGCGAGTCGAGGACGGCAGCATCAAGACGGTCGCGGTCGACACGCCTGCGCCATCGCCGATGGCGCATGAGATTCTCAACGCGAATCCCTACGCGTTCCTGGATGATGCTCCGTTGGAAGAGCGGCGCGCCCGCGCGGTGTCGCTGCGGAGAGTGGATCCCTGGCTCGGCCGCGAATTTGGACGGCTGGATGCAGCGGCGATCGCCGAAGTTTGTCAGCAGGCATGGCCGGAGGCACGCACTCCCGATGAATTGCATGATGTGCTGCTTGGAGCCTGTATTTTGCCGCTTGCTTTGGAGAGCGATTGGAATTTGCTCGCGGAGAAACTCATTCGCGACGGCCGCGCGACGGTTGCTGTCTGGCATCATGAAGCCGGCGAGAGGTCTGCTTACGTAGCCGCAGAACGTACAGATCTAGTGCGACTTGCGATTACCAACGTCTCATTTACCCCCGCCGTCGAACTCCCCCTCGGCTTTCATGAAACCGTCGCTTCGGCGGAAGAAGCGCGTAAGCGCATTGTTCAAGGTTGGCTTGAAATCAGCGGCCCTATCCGAGCGACAGAATTGGCGCAGCGGCTCGGCGTGTCATTCGGCTTCGTAGAGGCCGCCTTGGTTGCATTGGAGACCGCCGGTGTGGCAATGCGTGGCGAATTCACGGCGAGCGCTGACGGAGAGCGGGAAATAGAGTGGTGTGATCGGGTGCTGCTGGCGCGCATCCACCGAATGACGCTCGGCCGTATGCGCCGCGAGATCGAACCCGTTTCAGCTGCTGATTTCCTCAAGTTCCTTCTCGCCTGGCAACATGTTGCGCCCGACACGCAACTCCGGGGGCGCGACGGAATATTGCAAGTCATCCGGGAGTTACAAGGTTTGGAATTGCCGGCGCCTGCGTGGGAGCAAAATGTCCTTCCCGCGCGCATCGAGCGGTATGATGCGAACGATTTGGAGCACCTCTGTTTGGCGGGAATCGTCGCTTGGGGGCGACTCCGACCGGGAGCCAATTGCTCCGACGAAAATGGACAGGCAAGCAAACCTAAGAGATCACGACGGCTGCTTTCGCCGGGGCGCAATGCGCCGATCGCTTTTCTCCTACGCGAGAACCTTGATGCGTTTATCGAGCCCTCGGCAGAGCGACTTGAAGCCATCCCGACGCTCTCGCCCATGGCATTGGAGGTGGCGCATTATCTTGAGAAGCACGGCGCCTCTTTCCTCGATGACATCGCGCGCGCTACGGGTTTATTGAAAGTAAAAGTTGAAGAAGGCCTGTGGCAACTGGTGGCGCATGGTCTGGCAACGGGCGATGGAATTGCAGGACTGAGGGTGCTCTTAACGCCGGAGCACAAACGGCTGGATCGGCGACGCAGCCTGAGAATCATCTCGGGTGGCAGAAGCTCCGAGCGCGCGATGCCGGTGGGTCGCTGGTCGCTCTGGCGAAATCGGTCGTCAATGGAAGCAGTGACCGGAGAGGCGGTGCTCGAACAGCGAGCGCAGCAGCTCCTGCGCCGTTACGGCATCATATTTCGTGATCTCCTCGCGCGCGAAACCAATCTGGCCTCGTGGCGCGCTCTGCTCGGGATCTACCGCAGGTTGGAGGCGCGCGGCGAAATACGCGGCGGGCGCTTTGTCGAGGGTTTTGTCGGCGAACAGTTTGCCTTGCCCGAAGCGGTCGAGCGGCTGCGCGGGATGAGACGCGATTCCACCCACCAGCAAGCGGTGATTGTTTCGGCAGCAGATCCGCTAAATCTCGTAGGAGTGATAACTCCCGGAGCACGGCTGTCGCCGTACTCGAATCAGTTCGTTGCTTACGAAAACGGCATTCCGGTCGGAGTGGGCTTGCTCGGAGAATTGCTCAGCCAGCTGCAGCACGCAGCTACGCCGAGCTAACGTCTCATTGAAGCTGGACGCAATTCATGATCGCCGATTCGATGATCGTGCTGATGCAAACTGCTTGGCGATCGCTATGAGCGAACGCGGCGTTTCTAGTGGGTTAAAGTCGTGCTTGACCGTTGATCTGCTTGGATGCCGGGGAGCTCAAAACTTCTTTCAGAACTCGAATCTCGACGACGTCTTCTTGCAGGCGAGTGAGTCCTTCCTTGGCGCGGTGTATTTCGGCAAGCATCGAATCGAGCTCGCCGATGCTGATCGATTCCAATGCCTGGCGAATTTTGCGGTTCATGCCAAACAGGTTCTGCACGCCGCCTTTGTCTGAAATCTTGTTGTCGAGCTCGTTGTATACGCGAGTCACACCTTCCATCTGGCTCTTGACGTCGTCCACGTGTTTCCTCCTTGAGTTGCTTGCGACGAACAGTTTGATGTTGTAACTACCACAAATCATAACTGAGGTAGGAACACAAGCAAAAAGATCAGTTGCAATCGGAAGGAACGAAACTCAACAAAAAAAATCACCGCGCGTTTTTCGGTCGCGGTGCAACCCGCATGAGGTGAACGTGAACGAGATTCGGAGCATCGGCATTGCCAGCCCTCGCGTCGAGGGCCAAGAAAAAGTTACCGGCTCAGCGATTTATGCCGAGGATATCGTGCTGCCGGAGATGCTTTGGGCGAAAGTTCTGCGCAGTCCCGTCGCACATGCGCGGATCAAAAAAATCGATGTCACTCAAGCCGCGAAATTGCCCGGCGTGAAAGCAGTGATCACGGGCGCCGATCTCACCGGCGTTAGAATCGGCAAAAAGATCGTCGATATGCCGGTCATCGCTGAGACCGTGGTTCGCTACATCGGTGAAAAAGTAGCCGCCGTCGCCGCCGAGACCGAAGCCATAGCCGAAGCGGCATTGGATCTAATCGATGTCGAGTACGAAGATCTACTGATATTGACGGATCCGTTGCAGGCCGTGCGTCAGGACGCGCCGCTGCTCCATCCCGAAGTCGCCCAATACAAAGGCTTACTCCACAAGATCGACGCCCCGAGCAATGTCTTCGTTCACCTGAAATGGAAAAAAGGCGAAGTCGAGGAAGGCTTCCGGCAATCCGACGAGATTCTCCAAAATACATTTACGGTGCCAGCCGTGCATCAGGCGTACATCGAACCGCATGCGTCGCTCGTACAATTGAGATCCGACAGTGGGGCGGATATTTGGTCCGCCAACAAAAGCCCATTTGCCTTGCGCGAGCAGCTCGGTAACGCGCTGCAAGTTCCACCCGCGAGCCTAATCATTCATCCGTGCTACGTCGGCGGAGATTTCGGAGGCAAAGGCGACGGCAACGATGTCGCCGTCTGTTACGCTCTGGCGAAGGCGAGCGGCTGGCCGGTCAAGCTCGTGGTCGACTACACGGAAGAACTCACGGCGGGAAATCCGCGCCACGGCGCTGTGATCAATATAAAAACCGGCGTGAAGAAAAACGGTATCTTGATTGCGCAGCACGTCGAGTTCATCTTCGACAGCGGCGCTTACGGTGCTTACCGACCGCAAGGATTTTTGGTGGGCGCGCACGACGCGCCCGGTCCCTACCGGGTGCCCAATTGCCTGGTAGAAGAGAAGTATGTCTATACGAACAAAATGCCGTGCGGCTATATGCGCGCCCCAGGGCATCTGCAGGCGATGTTTGCCTGCGAGAGCCAAACGGATCTGGTCGCGCGTCATTTGCGCCTGGATCCCGTGGAGTTCCGGCGCATGAATTTAATGCACGACGGCGATACGGCACCGCTCGGCGAAGTGATCGCTCATGTCAAAGCGACTGAAACATTAATGAAGGCGGTGGATGCTTCGGGCTACGGCCGGCCCAAACAAAAGAATCGCGGCCGCGGCTGCGCGATCGCGGACTGGGTTTCCAAAGGTGGCGAGTCCTACGCATTTATCAAAATTGACAGCGATGGCGTGGTGACGCTATCGTCCGCGGTAACCGATACGGGCCCCGGTGTCTTCACGATGATGCGGCAGATCGTCGCCGAAGAACTTAAACTTCCGCTCGAATCCATCCGCGTCCAGATGCTGGATTCATGCGAAGTGATCAAAGACACCGGCGTACGCGGTAGCAGCAGCACACGGGTGCATGGCAGCTCTGCTCTCGCTGCGGCAGAAAAAGCGCGGGAAGAAATTTTGCGGATTGCAGGACAGGTCATGAACGCCGCCCCAGACGAACTGATCTTGTATGACGGCGGCGTAACTCACGGCCGAGCCGAACGGCGCATGAGCTATGCCGAGATCGCCCGTGCCAATGGCGGACCGCTCGTTGCCGAAGGGCACTACGTCAATATGGCGGACGGTCCGGAAGCTTCGCTCGTCGCTCAGGTCGCCGAGGTGGAAGTCGACAGCGAAACCGGCGAAGTGCGCGTCAGAGAGCTCACTACCGCGCACAATACGGGGAGAATCTTGAATCCTTTGACCCATCAGGGCCAGATCGACGGCGCGGTGGTAATGGGATTAGGCTACGGAGTGATCGAAAACCTCGCTTATGACGAGAGCGGTAAGGTACTGGCGGCGAATTTGGGGGAATATAAAATTCCCAACATCAAGGACATTCCGCCGCTAAGAACGACGATCCTAGCATCCGATTTCGGTAGCGGTCCGTATCACAGCATGAGCATCGGCGAGACCGCCTTGATCCCAACGGCGGCGGCGATCGCCAATGCGGTTGAAGACGCCGTGGGAGTGCGGATCAAGTCACTGCCGATCACGGCGGAAAAAATCTTGCACGCGCTCAAGGCACGGTAACGAACATCACACTTTCCGTCCGCTCAAAGCGAGCAGCTGAAGTCTTTTCATCTTCATCCATGCGCAGCGGCATTCCCGGACCGATTACGCGAGTGATCAATGCGACGCGGTATTCATTAAATGGTCTCCGATACGCGTGGCACACCCAAGCGCCTTTTCGCTATGAATGTTATGTGTTGGTCTTGGTGATCCCTCTAGGATGGCGCTGCGGAGAAACCGCAGCGGAGCGGTCGCTGCTCATTGGCAGTTGGCTAGTCGTGCTGATCGTCGAGCTGCTCAATTCGGCGATTGAAACCGTTGTCGACCGCATTGGTGCCGACCGCCACGAGCTTTCGGGAAGCGCCAAGGATTTGGGCTCGGCCGCGGTTTTCTGTTCCATTGTTTTGTTTGCAATGGTTTGGCTGATCGTTGGGCTGAGGTGAAGGTTGCTTTTGACTAATCGGAGTGCCGCTATGCGTCTTTGCACGTGGCGTCAAGCATGCTTCTGTCTCGCGCTGCTATTCTGGTTTTCTTTTGCCGCCCATGCACTGGGCGCTGAGGCTCTCGATACCGTGAAGTCGGCGGCGGAGAAAGCGCTTGAAGTGCTTAAAGATCCAACTCTGAAAACACCTGACAAAAAGGAAGAACGGATCGCCCGCCTGAAGGAGATCATTAACCCGATCTTCGACTACGAAGAGATAGCGCGGCGCTGCCTCGGTCCGTATTGGCGCCGTCGCACACCGGCGGAACAGGAGGAGTTCGCCAAACTGTTTCGCGAGTTTTTGGAAAAAACTTACGCCGATAAAGTTGACCTCTTCGCGGGGGAGAAAATCGTTTTCAACCGAGAAACGACCGATCAGGATTACGCGCAAGTGGATTCCACCGTGATCAATGACAAAGGCAAAGCCAGTTCGGTGGTTTACCGGCTCAAGAGGACGGACGGCCAATGGAAGGTGTATGATGCCGTGATCGAAAACGTCAGCATCGTGAACAATTATCGATCGCAGTTTGAGCGCGTCATTGCCAAGTCCTCATATGAAGAGCTGAAAAGATTGCTCCGAGAAAAGGCACAGTAGGCGCGGGCTCGGCATAACATCATGGTCGTTCTTTGAAATGCGGCATTACTTTCCGACGAAGCTTTCGACGGTTTCATCGTACACGAGGTGCTAAGAACGCCATGGACGCTATGCAGACTGAATCTCATGAGCAGACGGCAGTAGGTCGCAGCACGGTGCGCCCGATCGATTCATTGCTCAAATGCGACCAAGCCACAGCCGGTCGCCCAGGGCACGACTGGCTCATATGCGACCAGTTCCGCTTTCCAACCCTCGACTGTACCAGCGAGCGCAATCCAGGTCCTGATTTCATGTCCGCCTGAACCGGCCTCGCGGTAAATTTCCTCGTGTGAGTACGCAGTCAGCTTCGCATAATCGCACTTGACCAAATTTTCCAGAAATTGCTGATCGAATGGGATATTGATCTTGCCGTGCTTGGCTTCGCCGGGCCAGTGAGATAGACCGCCGGTGGCGATCACGGCGATGCGCTGCGGAGTTTTTTGCAAAAACTTGCCGATGAATTGGCCAAAGGCAAAACAACGGTTGGGCGCAGGCATCGGCGGTGTAAGCGCATTGAAGATTACGGGCACCACCGGAACAGCCATTTCCGGATTTAAAAAATGAAGCGGCAAAAACGTCGCATGGTCGAATAGCAACTCGTCGGAAAACGTGGGGTCGAAGCCACTCTCGAGGGTAGCCTCGAGCAGTTGCGCTGCCAGCATGGCATCGCCCGGGACACGCGCTTTGGGAATTCGCAGCCACTCTTCAATCGGGCCGTCGTAATGGTCGGCGCGGCCGATGCAAAAAGCCGGCATGTGATTGAGAAAAAAATTAGCCCAGTGCTCGACCGTGAGCGCGACGATGACATCGGGCTTGGATCCCGCAAGCCTAAGTCCGAGTTTACGATAATTCTCGAGAAAGTTATCCGCTTGCTTCTTAGGCGCGGCTTCCGTCCAGGCGGTCATTCCCGGAGCATGGCTGGCAGCACAAGCGAAGACAATCGGCATGATTACTCCAAATCTCTCAGCGCTTTTGCGTAATCTTCATTGGAAAGTTTGTGGAGCAATGTGAACGGCCGTAGCAGCAGCGAATGCACACCCATTCTGTAGAGCGTGCGCACGTCGACGTCGAGAGCGGCCCTCGTTTCCGCATCGGTCAATTCGTAATTTTTAATGAAAGCCGCTGGATCCTCGCGATACCGTTCACGTTGAGCCGCATCGCGGTTTACGTGGTAAATGAGTTTTTGCAACTGGTACAAGCTCATCGATCAATCCAGCTTCTGATGCAGCCAGGCGATTATCGTCTTAAATATGTTAGGAATCGAGCCCATATGACCGCCCGGGAAGAGCCGGATCGCTTTCGGATTCCCGTGTTCCAGCAGCAAATAAAAATCGTCTAGCGGTACCTGCTTGTCTTCTTTGCCATTGACGATCAGGAGCGGTGCGCAGGGTTTATCGAGCCAGCCTTGGTTGAGCAACGATAACTCCGGCATCACTTGACAGAGCTCCTCAAAGGTTTTTTTGCCAAAGAGATTGGCGCGCGCTTCGATTAAATCAAACAGATAAGAATCCGCATGGCGTGAGCGTTCCTGCCACTCGGGTTGAAAAAAATAATGGATCCCGCCGCCCCAGTTTACTGCGGCGCGGAGCTTGTCGGCGGCGATGTGCGCAAGCTTGGTCGACCAGTAGCCGCCGAAGCTGGCGCCGACAACAGCGATTTTGTTCCGGTCGACTTCGGGACGGTTGACCAAGTAGTCCAGAACGGCGACGTGCACTTCATGCGCGTCGGGGCCGGCGCGCATCGGGCATTCTCCGGTGCCGGGGCCGTCGATGATAAAACATCCCCAGCCTTCTTTAACGAAAGCTTCGCCGAAGGAATGGCGCTCCTCTTTCCAATTATCGATGCCGCCCCAGTGCATGATCATCGGCGCCGGTTGTTTTGTCGGTAATCGCAAATGACCGACGATCATTTTGTCGTGGAACGGAATCGACACGGATTCGACTGGAATATCGAAATATTTCGATGCCGCCAAAAACATTTCGCGAGTTTTTTTGTAGCCATGAATTTTGCCGGGCGTGCTCGGAAATGGATGACGCGCGACACCGTAGTAGCCATAGGATTTTAAAAATGCCGTTTTCGCCTGGGCTGAATCGCCCGCCTTTTCGGCCGTGTTTGCCCTTGCTTCCCAACGTGCGCCCAAGTCATTCCAAGCTGCGGCCCAGATCTCGCCTTCAAAAGTTGTCATTTTTGCGAGGGCTTCTTCAGTCTCGATTTGGTCCGCATGGAGAAACGGCGCGCGGCGGCCGATTCGGTCGCGAATATCTTTTTTTACTTCATCTGAAGTGCGCGCTTTAGCCATGATCGAAGACCTCCGACCGCGAGTCGTTTTTTTCCCGTTTAGCAGTCGCATTAGCAACGTTTAGACCTGATGCTCGCCTTAAAGGATGGAGGCGAGATTGTCAAATGAAACGGCGCCACGGATAGAAACAAATTTTGTTTTTCCGTCGCGACAAAGGTGTTGACGTTTAAACACCACCGTGTCATGCAATGAACGTATCAGTCCTTTACAAGCTGATTTTTTCCGGTATAGATTCTCAATCTTGTCGCGGAGCAAGTCATGACCGGGATCATCGACGGCAAAGCCGTCGCGAAAGAAGTCCAAAAACAAATCAAAGAAGAAGTCGAAGGTCTCGAGCGACGCTGGGGATTGGCGCCGGGATTGGCGGTGGTTTTGGTCGGAGATGACCCCGGTTCGCATATCTACGTGCGCAACAAAGAAAAGGCCTGCAAAGAAGTCGGTATAAAATCCTTCGAGCATTTGCTGCCAGCGACGATTTTGGAAAAAGAATTGCTAACGCTAGTCCAGCAGCTGAACAAAGATAAGAACGTCCATGGTATTCTGGTGCAATTGCCGCTGCCACCTCACATCCGCGCCGAAAAAGTTCTCGAAGCGATTTCGCCCTACAAAGACATCGATGGGTTTCATCCGATGAGTCAGGGAATGTTGATGCTCGGCGCTGACGGCTTCCGGCCCTGTACACCCATGGGCATCATGAGGCTTTTGGCGGCGGTGGGTTGCGACCCGAAAGGCAAGAACGCGGTGGTGGTCGGGCGCAGCACGATCGTCGGCAAACCGATCGCGCTCATGCTGCTCGAGAAGCACGCCACGGTGACTATTTGTCACTCGAGAACGGTGAGTCTGCGCGATGAAGTCGGTCGTGCCGACATCCTGGTTGTGGCGATCGGTAAAGCCGGGCTAGTCCGCGGTGATTGGATTAAGCCGGGAGCGGTGGTGATCGACGTGGGCGTGAATCGATTGCCAAGTGGAAAATTATCCGGCGATGTCGAATTCGAGACAGCGAAGACCCGTGCTTCCGCCATTACGCCGGTCCCGGGTGGTGTCGGCCCCATGACGATCTGCATGCTGCTTTACAATACGCTCAAGGCGGCTAAATACTCCCTGCAACGAGATCATTGAACTACTGTTCGTATTGGTATTGTGGCGCCGCGATTAAAAAGAACTCCGCTCTATGCGGCGCATCGCCGAGCGGCGGCAAAGATGGTGGAGTTTGCCGGCTGGGAAATGCCGGTCCAGTATCAAGGCGTCATTCAGGAGCACCTGGCAGTGCGCCGTCACGCGGGGCTTTTCGACGTGAGCCACATGGGCGAAATTGAATTGCATGGCGCCGAGGCGCTCGAATTCAGTCAGCGAATCACCGCCAATGACGTTTCGCGAATGAGCGTCGGTCAAGCGCAGTACAATCTGCTGCTGAACGAGCGCGGCGGCATCGTCGATGACGTGATCTTCTATCGTTTGGCAGCGGAGACGTTTCTGATTTGTGTGAACGCCGCAAACACCAACAAGGATTTTATCTGGATCCAAAGGCATGCAGCCGGAGCAGCCGTCGCCGTTGAAAACGTCAGCACGCGCTATTGTCAGCTCGCGTTGCAGGGACCGCGCGCACAAAGTATTCTCGCGTCACTGACGAGCCTCGATCTAGCGGGTCTAAACTCATTCCATTTTGATTTTGCCGACGTCGCGGCGATTCGCTGCTTGGTGGCGCGGACGGGTTATACGGGGGAAGATGGGTTCGAGCTTTATTGCGACGCGACGGCCGGAGCTCGATTGTGGGACGCGCTACTGTCGGCGGGAGAGTCGGACGAATTGATACCCGCTGGACTGGGTGCGCGCGATACACTTAGGCTGGAGAAGGCCTATCCATTGTATGGGCACGAGCTCGACGATGATACGACGCCACTCGAGGCCGGTCTCGGATGGGTGACAAAGTTTTACAAGCCGAAATTTTTGGGACGCGAAGCGCTCATTGAGCAAAAAAATCGCGGATTGAGACGCAAGCTGGTCGGTTTGGAATTGCTCGGGCCGGGAATTGCGCGGGCCGATTATGAATTACAAAAGCAGGGCCGAGCCATCGGTCGGATTACCAGTGGCACCAAGTCGCCGTCACTGGGAAAATCCATCTCCCTTGGTTACGTATCATTCGAAGACTCCGAAATCGGCAACCATATCGATGTGAATATCCGTGACCGAAGTGTCGCGGCTAAAATCGTCCCGGTGCCGTTTTACAACCGCTAAGCAAGCAGCAAGGCGCTCTAAGGAGGTCAGCAATGGAGTTTCCCGACGGACTAAAATATTCGAAAGAACACGAGTGGGTCCTGGTCGAGGGTAAAACCGCCACGATTGGTATCACCGAGTATGCTCAGGAAGAGCTCGGCGATATCGTCTACGTCGAGCTGCCGGAGATTGGGGAGAAAATCGTCAAAGACGATCCATTTGGCGCCGTCGAATCGGTGAAAGCAGTTTCCGATGTTTATGCGCCGGTGAGTGGAAGCGTGCTGGAGGTCAATGACGTATTGCCGGACAATCCGGAGACTATCAATGATGATCCTTACGGCGACGGTTGGATGATTCGCGTGGATTTGAGCGATCCCGATGATCTCAAAGATCTCATGGATGCTGAAGAATACGCAGAATACGTGGCGCAACAAAAAGAAGAAGAGGAAGAAGAAGACGACGAAGAAGACTCCGATGAAGAGGAAGAAGAAGACGAGGAGAAATAGCCGGAGCCCATGCGCTATACTCCGCATACCTCCGCCGATCGTGAGCAGATGCTTCGCGCCACCGGCATCGACTCGATCGAGGCTCTTTACCAGCACGTTCCTGCGACTCTTCGGCAGCAGTCCAAGATCAACCTTCCCAAAGGCGTTTCCGAGTTTGCCGTCCGTCAACGGCTAGCTAGCCTGGCGTCGCGCAATGCGACACCCCCCGAGTGGAGCTTGTTTCTCGGCGGCGGCATCTATCATCATTTTATACCGAGCGTGGTGGACGCGACCATTTCACGGGCGGAGTTTTCCACCTCCTACACGCCCTACCAGCCGGAGGTGAGCCAGGGCACGCTGCAAGCGCTGTTCGAATATCAGACATTGATTTGCCAGCTCACCGGAATGGAAGTTTCCAATTCGGCTGTTTACGACGGCGCGTCTGCCGCGGCGGAAGCGGTGTTGATGTCCCGCCGGATTCAACCATCGACACGGCGGCGAGTGCTGATCTCAAGAGCGTTGCATCCGCAATACCGCGCGGTCATCGCGACTTACCTTAGAAATTTGCGAGACGTGGAGCTAGAAGAAATTCCGTTCGCTGCGACCGGCGCAACCGACGCCGAAGAGGTCGCGCGGCGAGTCGATGATCGCTCAATGTGTCTGGTGCTCGGGTATCCCAATTTTTTTGGCGTGATCGAGGATCTCGCGCCGCCCAAGATGGCGTGTTCGAAGGCCGGCGCCCATTTGATTTCAGTGACCACCGAACCCTTATCGCTTGCTATCCTGAAGCCTCCCGGAGAATTCGGCGTCGATATCGCCGTGGGGGAAGGACAAAGCCTGGGTGTGCCGATGAGCCTTGGCGGACCGGCATTTGGGTTTTTCGCCTGCCAAAAGAAGTTCGTCCGCAATATGCCCGGCCGCCTGGTGGGCGAAACGGTCGATTGCGAGGGGCGGCGCGGCTTTGTTCTCACCCTTGCGACGCGCGAGCAGCATATTCGGCGTGAAAAAGCGACTTCCAATATTTGCACCAGCCAAACCCTATGCACACTTGCGGCAACGGTTTTCATGTCTTTGCTTGGTAAAAGCGGCTTACGAACCTTGGCCGAAGTAAATACTTTGCGTGCTCATGACGTTTTTGCGCAGCTGCAAAAGGCGACGAAGCTGGAAGCGGCTTTTAGCGCACCATTTTTCAATGAGTTTGTTTTACGCGCGCCGGACGTGCGGCGCTTGTTCGTTCAGTGCGCGGACCACAAGATCGTGCCTGGCATTCTATTGAGCGACGATTATCCGGAATTGGCTAACAGCTTCCTGATATGCGTCACCGAGATGAACCAGCGAGAGGAGATCGAGCGGCTTGTCCGTACCGTCAGCCAATAACCAGCGATCTCGGGCGCGCGCGCCGAAACTGATCTTCGAGACCGGCTCTCCCGGAAGAAGCGGTTTTTCATGGCCGGCGGAGCCGGGGAAACTCGAAGAGCATCTTCCACCGGCGCTGCTACGGAACGATATTCCCAATTTTCCGGAATTGGGCGAGCTCGAAGTGCTCCGTCATTTCACCCGCTTGTCCCAGAGAAACTTCGCTATTGAGAGCCAATTTTATCCTCTGGGGTCGTGCACGATGAAATACAACCCCAAGATCAACGAAGTTGTCGCGCGCTTGCCGGGATTCGCAGAGGCGCATCCGTTAGCGCCGCCCGAGCTTTTGCAGGGGGCCTTGGCCTTGCTGCACGAGCTTGAGCGGATACTTGCAGAGATCAGCGGCATGGCGCACGTCAGCTTGCAACCCTCGGCCGGGGCTCAAGGTGAACTGACCGGGTTGATGTTGATTCGAGCTTGCCTGGCGGAGCGTGGTGACCCGCGGAAAAAAGTTATCGTTCCCGATACCGCACATGGAACCAATCCGGCGAGCTCCGCATTGTGCGGTTATGATGTGGTCCAGATCTCCTCCAATGAGCGCGGTGTCATCGACGCGGCGACCGTCGAACAAACGATGGACGACAGTGTTGCCGCCGTGATGATTACGAATCCGAATACGCTGGGTTTGTTCGAGACCAATATCGAGGCAATCACTGAAATCGTTCACGCAAAGGGCGGGATGATTTACCTCGACGGCGCCAATCTCAATGCGCTCATGGGCATCGCCAAGCCGGGCCATATGGGTGTCGATGTGCTGCATCTCAATCTGCACAAGACGTTTTCGACACCGCATGGCGGTGGCGGGCCAGGGGCGGGTCCGGTGGCCGTAACGCACGCTCTCAGCGAGTTTCTGCCGGTGCCGCGTATTATCAAGCGCGGCGATCGATTTGAGCTGCAGGAGGATTGTCCCAAGTCGGTGGGCAGGGTCCGTTCGTTTTTCGGCAATTTCGGCATTCTCCTGCGCGCGTACAGCTACATCACGGCGCTCGGCGGCGATGGACTTGAGGATGCAAGCCGGATGGCGCTTTTGAATGCCAACTACATTCGGAAAAAATTGGCAAAGAATTATCAACTCGCCTACAACGAGCCATGCATGCACGAGTGCATTTTTACCGACCGCTTGCAGCAAAAAAGCGGCGTTAGCACCCTCGACATCGCCAAGCGTCTGCTAGACTACGGCCACCATCCACCGACGATTTATTTTCCACTGGTCGTTTCCGGCGCATTGATGATCGAGCCGACGGAAACGGAGAGCCTGGAAACACTCGATGATTTTATCGATGCAATGCTGGCGATCGCGGCCGAAGCCAAGGAGGAGCCGGAACTGGTCAAAGAGGCGCCGTATTCAACGCCCGTTCGGCGGCTCGATGAGGCAAAAGCAGCGCGCAAGCCCGTGCTTCGATGGGAACCACCGTCTCGCGCCGACAAGGGCGAGGATTAGAGCCGGGTGTTTCGCTTCTGACGAGTGCGACCGCGTGGCTCAGACAGGGTTCAACGGGCGAAACGATAGTTGAGCCGATTGTCGTGATATTCCATCGAGGCGGAGATGAACAGCGGATTCGGCTTGATCCAGGGTGGAATCGGCGGGAACGGCGCCGCAGCTGTAATCGCCCGCACCGCTTCCTCGTCGAGCACTTGCGATCCCGAAGACCGAATCAGTCGGAGCTGTTCCAGTTGGCCGTTCGCTCCGATCATGAATTGCAGTGCGAGGCGCCCCTGGAGCCCGTAGCGCAGAGCGACCTCGGGATATTCCCAGTGAGATTCGATCAATTGTTTGATTTTGGTGAAGTAGGTAACATATACGGGATCGGTAGTGTTGAGACTTATGGGTGTATCGGCGCGCTCGCTCGAAGAGGACCAGGTAGCGCTGGGCAATAGTTCTTTCAGGCTGGGAAGCTGACGCTCTGTGATCACGCTCTCCTCTGGGACTCGCTCGCGCGGTGGTGATGGCCTCGGAGTCTCGGCGGTTTTCTCACTCGTTACGGGAGGCAGCTCCGGACGAGGCGGCACTGTGGGGCGGGACGAGGCGGACTTGGTTGAGGCGAGCCGAGAATCTTTTTTGGCGACAATGGATGGGACTCTCGACATGCGGGTGGGCGCCGTTCGCGCAATCCGGCTCGGTGCGGCCTCGGTTTTTTCGGACGGCGGCAAAAGCGAGACGGAAATCGTCTCCGGCTGAGCTCTGATTGCTCCAGCTCGCAACGGGTACATCATGAGCAGTATCAGCAGATGGGTCGCGAGCGACAGAGCGAAAAACCGCCATACTGTGGTGGAGCCCATCATCATAGTATATTATCGAGTCACAGTGCGCGACGAAAGTCGCGCGAGCTCTCGCGCGCAGCGCGTTCCCGGGAGGTGATCTTCATGTTCGGTTTGGGACTCGGCGAATTATTGCTGCTTCTTGTCATCGTGATGGTCGTGTTCAATCGGCGTCTGCCGGATTTGGGCGAGGGGCTCGGCAAAAGCATCAAGAAATTTCGCCGCGCCATGAATGAGCCGGACGAAATCGACATTACACCCAACAAGGACTCAGGCAAGTCTTAGGTCTGCGCCACACTTAAGCTTCACCAGCAGTGCTTACCTCGCACGTGAATTCCTTCGCGTTTTTCGATGATTTGAGAAAAACAATTGTAAACGGTATGGAGTCTCCCGGCGGCAGCTCAAAACTCTTCAAAGGTTTGAGCTCCTGTAATTGTGGGATATCCTCCAAAGTCATGCCGCGGATGATCTTCGGCGAAAGCGTGTTGCCAGCCCAAATGATCTGCCGTTCAATTTCCTTGCCCGCTTCGTTGTAAACGGTACCCGTGAGCTGAATCTCGCGCACGACGACAGGATTCTGGTTCAAGGCGATACCGCTCACCAAAAAAACCTCGCGGTTGCCCTGAATGGTTTGGTAACTGGTGCTCAGTGATTTGATCAGAATGCCTCGTTTGAGATGATTATTCTTGAGCACGGCCGAGCCGATCAGGGGAATCTTTCGTAAAACCGATTCCGGCGCTTCAGGCCGTGCGTAGCCGATGGCTGCGAGCAGTGCAAACCCGATCACGAGAAAAGTGAAAAGCGTCAGGAAAGGTTTTATCGACGCGCGATGATCGAGGTAAGGAGAGATTGCCGTGATGTTCGTTGCGTTCTGTTCAGGGTCGTCGAACTCTAATTTGTGAAAAAATGGATCGTCGTTTTTTACTTCCGCCGCGGGCACGAATTCTCCCTCGGGACCGTTCGGCTCGGCCAAGACAAATGGTTTCTCTCGGGGTTGCGACGTGTGGCCTATGCCCCACTGCGGGTGCCCTGCGCTTGAACCGGCAACAGCGTTCGTTGGCCTTTCCGTTGAAATATGTTCCTGTTCCAATTCGCTAGAGCCTGCGCTGGTTATCGGTTTTGCGCCAAACGGCAGGCTCAGCTCATCGGCAGGCGAGGGTGGCACGATTTGCTCGTCAGCGGGTTGAGAGGCTGCAGAGCTTAGCGCACGATTTTCATCGGTTTCGAACTCGAAGGTGTGCTTGCAACGTGAGCAGCGAAACGCGGGGGCGGCTCCGCTCAACAGGTCGTCAGAAACCTTGTAAGTGGTTTGACATTTTGGGCATTGAACTAACATCCGTGTCCCTTTTGGTCGATGAACGGCAATTAAGAAAAGGCAAGAAAAACAAAGTGATTCTAGATTAATTCGCGAAAACGTCAAGGTTTTATGTTATTAACTCTGCGCGGTGAATAAAAATTTTCTGAGTTCGTCTAAAAGGTACGATCGCTGTGGAGTTGAATGACTGGGATCTTGTTCGAAAATGCCAGGCGGGAGAAATGGCTTCGTTTCAGGAGCTCGTTTCCCGTTACCATCAGAAGGTTTACATGGTGATCCTCGGACTCCTACACAATCGGGACGATGCCTTGGAGGTCGCGCAAGAAACCTTTTTTCGAGCTTATCGCAAAATAGGGAGTTTTGAAGGAGGTTCATCGTTTTACACCTGGATTTATCGAATCGCAGTCAATTTGGCGATCGATGCGCAGCGGCGGCAAAAAAGGAATCCGCTCGATTTCCGTGAAACGATGGATGGTGTACTGGAAGCTCAGGAGGAAACCGCGCGAGATCCCTTTGCCGATGTTCATGATCGAGAGCTGCGCGAAAATCTGATTCGAGCGATCAACGAATTGACGCCCGAACACAAGGCGGTCATCGTGCTCAGGACCATCGAGGGTCTTTCATACAAGGACATCGGAGACATCCTCGGTTGTTCCGAAGGCACGGTAATGAGCCGCTTGCATTACGCGAGAAAAAAGCTTCAGGACAAGTTGAGCGCGTTTCTATGAGGGACTGCGAAAGTATACGACAGTCGATCGGACGGTGGCTCGACGGCGAGCTCGAGGCTCCGGAGAGTGAATCGGTCCGCGCCCATTTAGCAAGCTGCGCCGAGTGTGGAAAAGCGCAACAGCAACTCGAATCCATTCAGCAAATGCTGAAAAAAACCCTGCTCGCGGAAGCGCAGCAAATCGAGTTTTTGCCGTTCTGGCGCGGCGTGCAGCTTCGCATTGCGCAAAGAACTCCGTGGCATGAGCAGGCGCTCGATTGGGTACGCGCGACATTTACCTTGTCTCGAGCGGCATGGCTGGTGCCCGCGAGCATTGCTCTAATACTGGCGATCCTATCGCTGGAATCCTACGTTCCCGGGTGGCGGGAGGGGCGGAACAGCTTTGCCAGCGTCGAATCCATCGACGCTTACGGCCGCAACGTCGCTTTGCTGCGGGAAAACGAGAGCAAAACCACTGTGATTTGGTTGTATGAGGATCAAGAGGGGGAAAATGAGACCGCTGATGAACCCGCGAAATCAGCTCCGGCTTTTTAGTCTCGTTCTGATCTTAGCAGCGGGATGGGTCGGCGCGGCGGAAAAGAATCCTCAGTCCGTACAGGTGACGATTAGGACCATACTCGCCGAAAACAAAAGCGACGACTTCGATCCCAAGCTGAAGGGAATGGAGCAGCAACTCAAACCGCTCAAGTACCGCTCTTACCATTTGCTGAAAGCTGAGGACCAGAACGTGCCTGCAAAAGGAACGGGGTCCTTTGAAATTCCCGGCGGCCGGTCTTTGACCGTGGCCCCGCAGGAATTTCAAAACAACCGCATCGCTCTCAAAGTCCGCTTGACCGAGCGCGACAAGCCGGTCATCGATACCACGGTGAAAATTCCGAATAAAGGAAATTTTATTTTGGGCGGGCCCCCGCATGAGGGCGGCGTGCTGGTGCTGTCGATTTCCGCTACGGCGCAGTAAGCTCGTCTATTCGATCACGTTCTTTTCGATTGGCTCGACCGTCACGCCTTTTCCCTTGAGCCAGCCAATTGCCTTGGCCACTTCGGCTGCTTTGCCGTCTATTTCGAGAGCGACGAGCCCCATGTTTGAAGTGACCGTAGAGCCGCGAATATTGAAGACGATGTCGAATTGCTTCGATAACATGCTCAATACCGGTTCTTTAATGAGATCCTGAGGAAACGTCAGATAGATTCGTTCCCGAACGATTTCTTGTTTGATTCGGCTGGCCATCGACTCTAGATCGAAAATTGCAGATTGCCGACCGACATCCGATCGCGCCAGCCCACCCATAAATTTGTCGTCAGGTATTTATCGCCGAAGTCTGGAAAAATGGTCACAATAGTCCCCTTACGGAGAGTCCGCGCCAGTTTGATGGCGGCAAACATTGCGGCTCCGGAAGACTGTCCGACAAGAATCCCTTCCTCCTGGCTTAGACGATACACGACCGAATAAGCGTCCTCGGTCGAGACGGCAATTTTGCCGTCCAATTTTTCTTCGTGATAAATTCCCGGCACAATGGAGCTCGCCATGTGCTTCAAGCCTTCGAGCCCATGGAGAGCGTCATCCGGTTCGACCGCAATCACCTGAATCTTCGGATTGACTTCCTTCAAGTAGCGGCCGGTGCCCATCACGGTTCCGCCAGTGCCGATCCCGGCAACGAAATGGGTGACGGCGCCGCGTGTCTGGCGATAAATTTCCGGGCCGGTGTTTTCATAGTGGGCCTGCGGATTCATCGGATTGAAATATTGATCCGGCTTGAAATATTTCTCTGCATCGCCCTCCAGAATTTGGCGGCACAAACGAATCGCACCATCGGAGCCTTCCAAGGCATCGCTGTAAGTAATCTTGGCCCCATAGGCGGCGATAATGTGTTTACGTTCGGTGCTGACATTGCCGGGAACCACCAGCTCGACCGGATAACGCAAAACACTGCCGATTAACGCGAGCGCGATGCCGGTATTGCCGGAGGTAGAGTCGAGAATGGTTTTACCAGGACGAAGTTTCTTCGTGCGTAGGCCTTCCTGCACCATGCGCAAGGCTGGCCGGTCCTTCACGGAGCCGCCGGGATTGAAACCCTCGAGTTTTGCGTAAATTTTTACACCGGCTGGAATTCCCTCGGTGACTCGACTGATGTCGAGCAACGGTGTGTTGCCGATGAGATCGAGAACGGATTCGACCTTTCGCAGCTCTCTAAGCTCTGAAACAAGACGCAAATGAGGCGATGGCAGCGCCATAACTGGCCGTGGCCTTAGTCGCCGCCCGCAATGGCCGGGACGATCGAGATATTGTCGCCTTCTTTGAGGGCGGTCTCGAGATTCTGTAAAAACCGAATGTCATCGCCATTGACATAAACATTGACAAAACGGCGCACTTTACCGGTGTCATCGCAAATTCGCTCCTTGATACCGGGATAATGTTTTTCCAGATCATCGACGATCGCTTGCATGCTGCTGCCCTGCGCGTCGACCTCATCGGCGCCGTTGGTAAATTTTCTGAGCGGGGTCGGAACACGCACTCGAACCGACATAAACACCCTCCTTAAAAAATTCTCGAAGCTGTGCTGCCCGTGGCGGGCGAATTAACAATAGTCCGTCATTCCAGTCCTTGCAAGGCGTTCGCGCAACGTCATTGAGTCCAGCGTCAAAGTCTTCAACCGGCAACCGCTGCGGCTCTTTTTCGCGGCGTGAGCCGATCAAAAAGCTCATCGAAATTTTTCAAGGTCGCATTGATCGCGTGGGGTTGGTCCACGGCCGAGGCGACGGTTTCCAGGGTTTTATAGCCATTGCCGGTGATGCTGATTACGATGGATTCATCGCGTGGAATGCGCCCGGTCTCGATGAGTTTTTTTGCGACGGCGACTTCGGTGCCTCCCGCGGGTTCGGTGAAAATTCCTTCGGTGCGCGCTAGCAGTTTTATGCCGTCAAGGATTTCCTCGTCGGTAGCACTTTCGCCCCAGCCGCCGGATTCACGCACGGCGCGAATGACATAGTAGCCGTCGGCCGGATTAGCGATCGCGATGGAGCTAGCGATGGTGTTCGGCTTCACTGGACCACGAGATCGGTGCCCTTATGAAGCGCGTTAATAATCGGAGCACAGCCGTTCGCCTGCGCAGAATAGATTTTGCACCCGGTATCTTGGACCAGGCCGACCGTAATGAGCTCTTCGAAGCCTTTGGCTAGTTTGGGCAGAATCGTGCCGCCGGCTGACGCGACGACGATGTGCTGAGGCAGCTTCCAACCGAGTTGCTCCGCAATCTCGAATGCGTGAGTCTTTGCCCCTTCGGAATAATACGGGCGCAGATTGACGTTGACGAAAGCCCAGCGGTATTTGTCGCCGATTTCGGTGCAGAGCCGATTGACATCGTCGTAATTGCCTTTGATCGCGACGGTTTTCGGTCCGTAAATACTCGAACCGATGATTTTCCCTTGCTCGAGCCCTTCGGGAATGAACACGTAACAATCGAGACCCGCGCGCGCGGCATGCGCTGCTACCGAATTGGCCAAGTTACCGGTGGACGCGCACGATACCGTCTCGAAGCCGAATTCGATGGCTTTCGAAATGGCAACGGATACCACTCGATCCTTGTACGAAAAAGTCGGGTGATTGACGGAGTCGTCCTTGATGTAAAGTTGCTCGACGCCGAGTACTGCGCCGAGGCGGTGCGCGCGGACCAATGGCGTAAACCCGGAGTACAAACCGACGCGCGGCTCGCCGTCGATCGGCAGCAATTCTCGATAGCGCCAGAGGTTATGCTCGCGCGCAGCGATTGTTGCGCGGCTGATGGATTTTTTTATCCGCTCATAATCGTATTGGATCTCCAGCGGGCCGAAGCAAGTATCGCAGACGTGCAATGGTTCCTGCGGGTAGCTTTGGCCGCATTCGCGACATTGGAGTCCAGTAACAAAGGTCATGAATTTCTCCCCTCAAGCGCGATCGGCCGATCGCCAATCCAATGAGGTGAGCGCGGATTCTTGACCGCAGCTCGTACACTGCGCTCTTCTGCTGATTTCAACGGTGTGAAACTTCATCATCCTCGCATCGTATGTGAGCAGCCGATCGCTCAGCAATCCGTCTTCGAAGCCAGCCAGATATTTGATCGCCTCGGTTGCCTGGATCGTCCCGATGGTTCCGGCGATCGCGCCGAGAATGCCGGATTGTTGGCAGTTCAAAATCTCCTCGGGTGGTGGAGGCGCATCGAAAAGACAGCGGTAGCATGCGGTCTTGCCGGGCAACACGGTCATGGTCTGCCCCTGCAGCCGAACAATGCCGGCGTGGGAGAAAGCAATGCCCAGACGAATTGCGACATCGTTCACGAGGAATTTCGTTTCAAAGTTATCGCTGCCATCGATTATAAAATCGTAACTGGCGGCGATTTCCGCGGCGTTGGAGCTTTCGAAGCGTACGCAATAAGTTTTCACCTCGACGTCCGGATTGAGATCGTGCAATTTCCGACCGGCAGATTCTACTTTCGGCCGGCCAATATCATGGGTTGCGTGCAGGATCTGGCGTTGCAAATTTGATAGTTCGACCCGGTCTGGATCGACGATTCCAACGGTTCCGATTCCAGCGGCAGCCAAATAGAAGGCCGCGGGTGAGCCGAGACCCCCTGCGCCAATGACCAGAACACGCGATTGCATAAGACGGACCTGCGATTTGCCGCCCAGATCAGGAACCAAGATTTGTCGGCTATAGCGCTCGATCTGGTCCGTGGAAAGTCTGGTATCCTTAGCCATATACAAAAAAACCTCTTCTCACATAGATAAGAAGAGGTTGAGAGAGAACCTCACCTTATCTTTGCTCCCGAAACGGGAGCGGGACTTAGCACCAGCGATCCATATATTGGATCCGGTTGCTGTGGCTTCGAAGGGCCTATCCCTCCACCACTCTGGATAAGGGGCCGTAGCACTCAAGCTATCCCAGCCAGTTCGGCATGTCAAATCGACAGCAAAATTACAGGTTGATTCTGATATAGCATCGTCGAGCTCAAATCGATTTCCCTCTTGAACTTCGGAGATCGCGGTGCAATGTTGCGCCAGGATTGCGAGCGTACGATTGCAGAAAAACCCATATGGGGATCACACAGGAAATTGCCAGCTACGTCGCAGGAACACATTACCGCGATATTCCCGGCGACGTGATCCAACTGGCGCGTGGCTTTATTCTCGACGGGCTTGGCGTAGCGTTAGCCGGGTCAACCGACGAGTGCGCGCGGATCGTCCAACGGCAGATTCGCCAGACGGGCGGCAGTGCGGAATGCTCTGTACTCGGCACTTCTGTTCTGGCGCCGGCAGCGAAAGCCGCATTGGCCAATGGCGTTGCCGGTCACGCAATGGATTACGATGACACCCAACTATCAACTTCTAAAGAAGCGGTTTATGGGCTATTGACCCATCCGACCACGCCGGTGCTGGCGGCGGTTTTAGCGCTCGGCGAAAAACAAAAAATCACCGGCGCGGAGTTTCTTTTAACATACGTTTTGGGAGTGGAAGTCGAATGCCGCATCGCCGATGCGATCAATCCGCGCCATTACCAATCGGGTTTTCATTCCACGGCGACAATGGGCGGTCTCGGCGCAGCGATGGCGGCGGGTAAAATTCTCGGTCTCAAAGAACCACAGCTGCTTACGACATTGGGGATCGCAGCAAGCATGGCGTCGGGTCTCCGGGAAAACTTCGGCACGATGACCAAACCACTGCACGCGGGGCGGGCCGCCGAGAACGGCGTTAGCGCCGCCCTGTTAGCGCGCGACGGGTTTACCGCTGCCCCGAATATCCTCGAAGCCGGCCGTGGCTTTTTCAACGCAATGGCCGGCGGTTATGATGACAGCAAGATTGGAGGCCGTTTGGGGTCGCCGTATTTTATGAAACGGCCGGGTATTTCTATCAAACCGTATCCTTCGGGCTCGCTTTCCCATCCGGCGCAGGATCTAATTCTGGATTTGGTCAAAGAGCATGATGTCAAAGCGGAAAATATCGGACGCATCGATGTCGGCACCAACTCGAATGTGCCGAACGCGCTGATCTATCCGATGCCGAAGACGGCGTTGGAGGGAAAATTCAGCATCCCGTTCTGTATGGCCATCGCCGTCCTCGAGCGCAAAGCGGGGATAGCGCAGTTTCATGACCGTAAGGTACGAGCTAAAAATGTCATCGAGTTGATGAAGCGGGTAACGCTCTATGTCGATGAAGAGTTGGAACGACTCGGCTACGATCAGGTGCGCTCTAAAGTTCGTATCAAGCTCACAGACGGACGGATCTTGGAAGGACGTTACGATGTTGCGCGCGGCCATCCTTCCAAGCCGATGACCTGGGCGGAGCTTACGGAGAAATTCCGCGATTGCGCCGGTTTGGTTCTGTCGCGGAAAAATATCGACAAAACGATTCGGCTAGTTGAACAGTTTCAGGATCTAAAAAGCCTGCGACCTCTCATGAGTACACTGACCAATGGACGCGGGAAATCAAAGGTGAATTGAGTGGTCTTATCGTCGCCCACGGCTGACTGAAGGGAGTAAAGAGACGAGCGAACGTTGAATGGAAACTTACTCGGAAACCATAGGGCGATTCGCCGGAGAGCTTAAACTCGCAGATGTGCCGCCGGCGGTAGTCGAAAAAGCCAAGCTGGTTTTCCTCGATACGCTTGGGATCGCGCTGGCATCGTCGACCATGGATTTCGGCCTGATGGCCATCAACGTGGCGCGAAAACTCGGCGGCCCAAAGGCAAGCCTGTTGATCGGTACGTCTGATCGTGTAGCTGCTGCCAATGCGGTGATCGCCAATGGCACGTTGGCGCACGGCCTCGATTACGACGATACTCTCGAAGAGGCGATTGTTCATACCGGATGCTGCGCGGGCATAACCGCGCTCGCCTCCGGCGAAGAGGTCGGCGCCACCGGCGCCGCGGTGCTTGAAGCGGCGATTGTCGGCACGGAAGTTCTCTGCAAAGTGGGTCTCGTGGCGCCGGGCAAATTTCATGCGCGCGGGTTTCACCCGACCGCAATCTGCTCGACCTTCGGCGCCGCTGCCGCCGCGGGCAAGCTCTATGGGCTGAATTTGAATCAGTGGGTCGATGCCTTCGGCTTGTGCGGGAGCCAGAGCTCGGGGATCATTGAATATCTCGCCGACGGCACCTGGACGAAGCGCATCCATCCCGGATGGTCGGCGCACGGCGGGGTGATTGCGACGCTGCTTGCGAAGGAGGGTTTTCGCGGGCCGGCGAAAGTGCTCGAAGGCACGCACGGTTTTTTCAGCGCGTTCGGCGGTAAGAACGATTACGACTTTGAAAAGATTCTTGAGCTCGGGCAGCGCTGGGAAATACCGCGATTGACGTTCAAGTCGTATCCGTGCGGGTCGATTTCTCATCCCTATATGGATTGCGCGCTCAGGATAAAACAAAAGCATTCGCCGCATCCCGATCAGATTATGGAAGTGATCTGCCGGACTGCCGAAGGTCCCGTGCACCGCCTCTGGGAACCGCTGGCAAATAAGCAAAAGCCGGTGAGCTCCTACGGGGCGAAATTCAGCCTTCCTTACAGTATCGCGGTAATGCTGATTCGCGGTCGGGCGGGACTGGAGGAATTCTCGGAGTCGGCGATTCGCGATCACGAGTTGCTCGACCTCGCCGCAAAAGTCCGTTACGAGGTCGATCCGAAGATTGATTATCCGCGCCATTTTGAAGGGCACGTGCAGGTAAAAATGAAAGACGGACACGTTTTTACAGAGGATCAGCTTCATCCACGGGGCGGGTACGAAGATCCGCTCCCACCGGAGGAGGTCGATACCAAGTTCCGCGCCAACGCGCGCCTGGCATTGGCCGATCATTTCCGGCGCACGGGCGAACACGCCGAGGTGCTGCCCGGCGCGGCAGCGGGCTCGTTCCGGATCCGCTACCAGATCGCCGGATCGCCGCTGGTGTCGATCATCATTCCCGCCCGCGCCACGGACGCGGCCACGCCACTCGAGTCCTGCCTCCGGAGCCTCG
>Ga0207645_10000466_pt1 | contig 33535 bp, 35 predicted proteins | sample KBSM53metaG_FD_184331 | JGI IMG/M metagenome (GOLD analysis project Ga0207645, IMG submission 184331) | Miscanthus rhizosphere microbial communities from Kellogg Biological Station, Michigan, USA - KBS M5-3 metaG (SPAdes) (version 2) | ecosystem: Host-associated > Plants > Roots > Rhizosphere >...
AAGGTCCGCTGGCTGGTGATTCTCTGGGCGCTTACCGTGTCCGTGAGCCGCTTGTTTCGAGCCTCCCATTTTCTCACGGATATCGTCGCAGGAGCGGTCTTTGGCGTGCTTATCGGCGCGATCGTCGCCCATCCATGGGAAGACCGATTCACGTCCATCACTTCGGCATTGATGACCGTGACGCCGCCGTTGGCCGTCGTGCTGGCGCTGATGACCACGATCGGTCAAAGCCCTTCTCAGGGAAGAACCGTTACCATCCTGAGTCAAAGCGGATTGCTGATAGTCTTGGTGGCAATGACCGCCTATGTCCTTCTCAGAGTGCGACCAGACGTGCTGTCCGCCTCCCTGACGACCATGGGAGCCGTCGCGTTGATAGGACTTGGTGTTGCACTGTGTTCACAATCCCTGTGGGTAGCGGCGGTCATCTTGCTGGTGTGTCTTGCCTATTGGTTGAACGCGCAATACAACGGCCAAGCGACCACAATCGGCTCTCACCCCCCATGGCCTTATGAAGCGGCTTTTGGACTGGCAGTGCTGCTGACGATCTTTACGATGATTGAGCTGAGAGGCGCCTTGCCGATGGGATAATCAATGGGCAGGCAGTGTTCCGATCGGGCGTTGGGTGGCGTGTTCCGGGATGGTGATCATCGGCCGAGTGGCGAGCAGCACATACCCGTACTGCTTCAGGATCGGCACCAGCGTTTTGGCTTCGGGCGGCAACTTCGATTGATACGTTTCTGGCAGGACGACCATCGTTTGCCCTGGCTGCGCCAGCGCCTGACGAATCGTGGCTTCTTCCCCTTCGGAGACGAAGATCACCTTCCGCCTTGCATAGAACGCGTTGGACGGCCTGGTCGAGCCATAGACGATCAGTCGATCGGTCGGTGCGAGGTTGACGCCGGCGGTATAGGACAGCGTTTGTGGCGGCGAAATGAAGTATCGATTGACGCCCGGAACGACCAACTGAAGAACGATCAGCATCACGAGGGCGATGGATGCGCCGGCCGCCCAGAAGGCGCCGGCCCGTCTCTCATCGTACAGGCCGAAGTAGCCCACAAGTGCCATGCCGATCAGCAACACGGTCGCCGCCAAGTATGGTCCGCTCCCCAGCCCGATCGTGGTCGCGAGCGGAAATTCTTTGCTGAGTTCCCCTGCAAACGATGGATACAATGAAGGCAGTGATGCGAACACGATGGCCAGTACATAGCCGATTGCCATCATGGTATGGATCGAGACGCGTCGGCCCTTGATATCCGGATCGAATAAGCTTCGGTGCCAGTAAGTGGCCGTCAGTAGAGCGGCAGCCGGGAACAGCGGCCCGATGTAATGCGCAAGTCTGGTGGAGGACAAGGTAAAAAAGAACAGGACTCCCAAGACCCAGGCTGCAGCGAACCACTCCAGCTCGATGGACGGCCGCTGGGGAGTTGGTGAGGGTTCGTTGGGTGTCCGGCGGCGTGCCTCCCGCCAACTCCCGTACGCGTCAACCCACGCAAAGGGTAACCACCCGCTCCAGGGAAAGAATCCCACCAAGAGAACCGGCACATAGAAGAGCACCGTAAAGCCATGCCCTTCCATCGGATTCAGAAAGCGACCGACCGTATTGGCCTGCGCTGAGGCGGCGTACTGCGCTCCATGGATTGACCACATGATGGCATACCAAGGAAAGGCCACGGCGGTGAACAGAAGGCTTCCCGCCAGCGGGGAAGTTTCCTTCCAAAACCGACGCCATTGGTGTGTGGCCGTCACATAGAGCGCAACGGTCACGAGCGGAACGAGAAATCCTACTGGCCCTTTCGCGAGGGTGGCCATCGCCATGCCGAGATAGAACACCCAACGCCACCATCGCTCGTTGCTCCGGCCCTGAAACCCCAGCCAAAAACTGAACAGCGACAACGTCGTAAAAAAGATCAGCACGCTGTCGGTGAGTACCATGCGACCGAGGCCGATCATCTGGATGTTGAGGAGCAGCATGAGCGCACCGAAGAGACCCACGGCCCGTCCGAAGAACCGGCTCAGAAACAGGTATTGAAGCAGGATCAAGCCAAGACCGAACACGGCTGATGGCAGTCTGGCCGAGAATTCATCGACGCCGAACCAGCGATAGGAAAGGCTCATCAGCCAATAGACAAGGACAGGCTTGGCAAAGCGCGGCTCATAATTGAAGGTGGGGCTGATCCAGTCTCCCGTCTCGAGCATCTCGCGGCCCGCTTCGGCATTGCGGCCTTCATCCCGGTCCGTCAGCCCCATGGAGCCGAGTCCGACAAACATGAGCAGGACCGCCAACAGGCCGAGGAGGGCGAGGTTCATGAAGTGTGGGGAGATGGTCGACTGCCGTTTGTCCATGAACGTTGAGCCTTACTGAGGTTTTCCGGCTGGGGCGACAGAACTGGAGGCGGGCTGCTGTCCTTGCCGATGAATCAACATCAGGTTTCGAATATAGACCAGGGCTCCGATACTCTGGCCGGCGATAAAGACGGGATCGCGCCGGTAGATCGCATAGGCCAACGTGATCAAGCCTCCCACCAAGCTCAAATACCAAAAAGCAATAGGCATCCGGCTTTCCGCCTGCCGTTCCGATACGATCCATTGGATCAGCCAGCGGCCGAAAAACAGCGCTTGTCCGAAAAATCCGATGGCGATCCAGACGGTTTCTGTCGTGGTCATGCTATGAGGCGATGCAGGCAAGCGAAGAAGAGACCGGACGCGCGCTTGTCGCAGTGTGGGCGTTATTTCTCACGAAACCGATACCTCAAGACCCGCGTTTGCATCCAGCGCACTGCCATGAGGTCATACAGTCCCCTGAACAGCCGATTGCCCACGCCGTACTTGGAGATTCCGTGCATGCGGGGATGGTGACGCACCGGCACTTCGATCACGGTGAATCCATGCATGAGGGCAAGCGCGGGGAAGAACCGGTGCATGCCGTTGAATAGCTGCAGACGTTCGATCACGCACCGACGGAAGATTTTCAATGAGCAGCCGGTGTCGTGGACGCGATCGCCGGTGACCACGTTGCGCACGGCGTTGGCGACCCGAGATGAGATCTTGCGCATGAGCGTGTCATGCCGTTCGGTTCGCCATCCGCAGACGAGGTCGTACTCCCTCGCATACGGAAGCAAGGTGCCGATGTCTTCCGGGTCGTTCTGCAGGTCCCCGTCCATGGTGACGACGAGCACGCCGTTCGAGTGCTTGAACCCGGCGTCGAACCCTGCTGATTGTCCGTGGTTGCGGTCAAAATGCAGGACGGTCACGACCGGATGTTCGGCCGCCAACCGGTCCAGGATTTGGCTGCTACCGTCCGTGCTGCCATCGTCGACGTAGATGATTTCAAACGGTGACGCGTTCGACTCCTCCCGGCTCTGCAACACCTTGAGGAGTTGACCGGTCAAGGCGAGAAGATTGTCTCGTTCATCCTTGATCGGAACGACGACGGAGATCCATGGCTGTGTCACATGTGTCATGAAGAGCGGAAATGCCCGGCGTGTGAGCCATGTGGAGGAATCACCAAGGGCATTCTACAGAAGGGCCGGAGGAGATTCAAATCGAGCCGGCGTCGAAGGTGACGCGCGGCTCAACATCCGTGGCAACACTCGGGTCGTTGGAGACCAAGACGATTCACCACAGCGAGCAGAGTTGGCGCAAATCACTTTGCACAACGAGGGCGCCATGCTGTCGCAGCTGAGAGACGATGTCACGAGCAAGGTTTGGTGGGGCCGGATTGTTAAAAAGACAGTGAGGAAGAGTCGGTCATGATCGGTACACGCGTTGTCGTTCGGTCCGTCATGGTGCCTCCGCGGTTGCCACCGTGAAGCGCATCGTCCCCATGAGGCTCACTTCATTGACCTGTTCTCCGGCATGGATTTCCACCTTGTATCGGCCCGGCTTCCAGCGGCCCTGTGGCGACGAGAGCTTCAGATACCCCGATTCATCCTCCAGTGCGATGTACATGGCATCCTGCCCAATGATCGCGTGCGGATCGAGTCCTGGAACGGATTCAGGGTAACACCGGCCGAATACCTGAAAGGCCTGATAGTGCTGGTGCAGCGTGAACACGATAAAGATGCCGGGGGCATCTGGGCTGAATCGTTCGGTCGGTTTAATGGGGACAATTTCATGGGTCCGGCGGTAACCCAATTCTTCCTCGAACCCCTCCGCCATCGTAATGCTTCGGAAGAGGCCTTGAGGCGGCGCATCGAAGTCGTACGGCTTGGCGTCTTGCGAGCCGTTCTGGAAGTCGTTGATGGATGAGTCCTTGAGGATAGGGAGTTCCTCCGCAAAGGGGGCCCCCCACCAACAGCACGACGAGAGTCCCAGGACCATGGCCAGGGCGCGTACAGGGCGGGGATCGGCACCGGTGAGCATAGCAAATTTCGTACACCGGAGCCCGAAGGGAGTCAAGCGCTTAGACGAGGTCCTACAGCCGCTCCCGCCGTTGCGGCCGTTTCCGGCGATCTGTTAAGATCGCCATTCGCTGTTGACTGTTCAGGGAGTCGAACGAAACCTTATGCTACAGGACGCGGACGCTTTACCCCAGTTGATCGGCGATTGGAAAACCGTCGATCAGTGGCAAGCGCATATCAACCAGCTCTTCTACCGTTTTCGCGGCGATCAGATCCGCAAGTTTTATCAGACATTTGCATCCGCTGATTACCGGCTCGCCCATGCCATGGCCGCCGACTATTTTGAACAGGTCGCCAAGCGGGACAAGGCCTCGAAGGCGATCGGTGACAGGCCATTGACGGTTGTCGAACTGGGACCTGGCAACGGCAATCTTGCCGCGTGTTTTCTCAGCCATCTTCAGACGCTTGATCGGGACGGACGGGTCTACCCGCGCATCCGGTATCTGCTTGTGGATTGGGAGCAAGGGGTGCTCGATGCGGCGATAAAGCACCCGGGGCTGACTTCGCATCAGGATCGAATCCAGGCGGTCCGCTCGACGGTCGATCATCTTGTCGATCTGCAGGATGGTTCGGTGGACCGGATATTGTGCAATGAATTGTGGAACGATTTGCCCACCAAGCTCATGTCGCGGCAGGGCGGCGATATCGAGGAGGAGCACCTTCGGCCCAATCTTAGCGAAGTGGTACACGCGAAAATCGAAGATTGGGCGGGATTCATCCGCGCGTTCGAGGCCAAAGACGCCGAACAATTGAAGCAGTATCCTCCCTTCTTTGACGATCTCGTGTGGGAGCGCGAATACCGGCCGGTGGAATGGAAAGACGTTCCCTATCGAAAAACGATCACCGAGTTCCTGCGCCGCATCGATGACCAGGTGGTTGTGCCGATCAATATTGGCGCCTATCTCACCATCAGGGAGGCCAAACGCCTCTTGGCAGCGGATGCTGTCGGATTCAGCAGCTTTGACGCAGGAACCGCCGATCACAACGTCTTGAATGATCCGGATAAGCCCTGCTCTGGTCAGTTCGGAGGCCAGCAGAGCTTCATGGTAAATTTTGCCCTTGCCGACGTGGTGGCCAAGCAGATGGGTCCCGTAACCGTCTCGATGGAAAGTCAACGCGAGTTCATCGGCAGAAGCCTGAATACCAACGTCCTGACTCTCATGGATCTTCTTGCGACGCATCCGGCTGCGGGACGCAAAATGGAGCCCTGGGAGCAAGATCGCCTGATCCTGAGAACGATTGTGGCCCTGAACAAGACCTACGAGAGTCCGTACCCTACCAGAATGGAATTCCCCGTCCGCGCAGACATGCCAGCTCAGGAACGGGAAGCGCTTCTCGTCTTGGTGCAGGATCTCAAACTCTCCGGCGTGCCGGATACGGTTGCCTACCTCACAGAGGAAGAGCTCATGGGTGCTGCCGGCGATCTTGAAGAAGTCGGTTACGATACCCACGCGTTTCAGATCGCGCTTAGTGCTCCTCCTGCACCAGTGGATTATTTCCACCTCTCTATACGTCCCCGCTGACCCCCCTAAACAGCCCTATACGTGTAATTACGTGAAAATTAATCTTGACTAATCTCGCGCATTTCTATAGCCTCTGCCCCGTTTGGGGAAGATCACCCGCCTTTCGGGGGAGAAAACTAGGCCTTTTGGCCTGGGTCGAAAGGCCGGATTTAAAGGAAAGAGGATATTCGACATGTTCGGGTCGTTCGGATGGATGGAACTGCTGCTCATCCTCATCATTGTGCTCATCATTTTTGGAGCTGGGAAAATCCCACAGCTGGGCGAGGGACTGGGCAAGGCCATTAAGGGATTCAAGAAAAGTGTCCACGAAGCCGACGCCATTGATGTCACGCCGCCGCCAGCTGAGGCCGCGCCGACGCAGCCATCACATGTGGCGCAGGGACAGCCTCCCCAGCCGGGGCCGGCTCAGCACGAACAACAGGTCAAGCAAGGGTGACTGACGTGAGACGTTATGCGTCAGGCGTGAAGCGGGAGAGCAGGATCCACGCACTACGTTTTGCGCATCACGTATGACGAACCATGTTCGGATTAGGTGCTGGCGAAATACTCATCATCCTGGTCATCGCGTTTTTGCTGTTCGGTCCGAAGCAGTTGCCCGAGGTCGGACGACAGGTCGGCAAAGCGGTGAAAGGTTTCAAGGAAACGGCGGAAGACCTGCGCAAGTCTGTTGAGCCAGAGCTCAACATGATCCAACAAGAGGTCAAGATGGTCGAACAGGATTTTCAGGCGTCGATGAAGGAAGCCGAGGAGGAAATCAATCAGGCCACGTCGCCGTCCGAGAAGCAGAGCGGAGCTTCCGGAACGGGCACTCCGGCGTAACGTATCAGGCATCCGTAGGGTGGCATCAATCGAGGAAGGGGGTGACCGCCTCTTTACCGGCTCGACGAGAGGAACAACAGAGTCAACGGGTCAAAAGTGAGATATTCCTGGTCAAAAAAGGAGCCTTCATAGACACTACGCGTGTGTCAAAGGTTTAGAATTTCAGGAAAGCGTGGGCACACGGCTTTCCGAACCGGCAGACGAGAAAAAAGAAGTTTGTCAGTGTGAGCGCGGTTGGATAGCAAGTCGGCAGCACGACACCGGTGAGTCGATACGGTGGTGGCTGTAATCCAATTCACAGGAGGAATGTTATGAGAAGATTGCTAGGTCGGACAGGGTGGTCCAGTTTTGCCACCTTCTTCAGCGCAGCTCTCATGGCGGCAGGTTTGTCGTTCACAGGGGCTCCAGCCCAAGCGGCATTCGAGTTGCCGGAGGGTGAGAAGATCACCAACCTCCCGGCGATCCCTCGTGCGATGCCCCAAAAAGAAGCCTACGAACTCTACGATCCCAAAATCGGTAAAAACTTCGATCTCAAGAACTTCTGGATGCGTGCGGACCTCCGCGTGCGGCCGGAAATGCGGAATCAGACCTGCTTCGGCAGCGCGATGGCAGGCGGACCGGGAACCCCACCGGCTGCTGGAAGTGTCAATCCAGGTAGTGGAAACGGTGCCTGTAACGCAGTTAACAACACGACAAATCCGAACGGGGTTGCGGGGAAGGCCAATGACTTCTTCGTGCAACAGTGGGTCCGTCTCGGTCTAGGCTATGACCTCTCGCCGGACGTCAATTTCTACATGGAAATCATCGACTCGGCGACATGGGGCGGCAATGGCAACGCGGCCAATGCCGGCAACGGCGGCGATCCGCTGAACCACAATGGTGGAGCCGTCCCTGGTACTGGCGGCGGCAACAACGGTCGCTTGGGTGTCCGGGCTGCCTATATGTTGATTAGGAACTTTGCTGGCGTCCAAGGTCTGAGCGTGAAGGCCGGTCGTCAATATGTGATCTTCGGCAACCACTCATTCTTCGGTCACTTCGACTGGGCCAACACCGGCTACAGCCACGACGGTATCATGCTCCAGTACAGCACCAAGGCCTGGGATGTCTATGCTGGGTGGTTCCGGAACTCAGAAACCGACATCGGTCAGGCCGCAGCGGTCGGCAGCGGTCAAAATAACCTGACGACAGCCAGCGGGGTCAATAACGGCACGGCCAACAAAGACGTCGACATGTATCTCTTGTACAACCAGATCAAGTCGGTGCCGGGGTTCCTGATCGAGCCGTACTTTGTCCTCTACTCCAACCGGCTCGACTCAGCGGACAACCGGGGGCAGGGTCTCGGTACGGCGAAACACTCCAATCAAACCCGTTACAACCTCGGAAATCGGATCGAAATGCGGAAGGGCAATTTCGATGCGATCAACGAGGTGATCTGGCAATTCGGTCAGATGGGTGATACGGGTGGAACGAACGCCATACAGAACGGCTACGGCAACCAGAAGAATCTGCACATCAATGCCTGGGCCACCAGAAACTGGATCGGCTACACGCACTATCAGTCGTCCTGGAAGCCGAGGATCGCGATCAACTTCGACTACGCCTCAGGCGATGGTCGGGCGAATTGCAACATCTCAACAGGAGCAGGAGCGCAAAATTGTAGCACAGCCAACACGTTCGAAAACATGTTCCCGACCAACCACATCCATATGGGCTACATGGACGTCCAGGCGTGGAAGAACATGATGAGCCCCTCGGCCAACTTCCAAGCACGGCCGAGCAAGGATGATCACATCGAACTCTGGTACACGAACCTGAACCTGGCCAACGCACGTGACAACTGGTACCGCGGGTCACAGGGCGTGTATGTCTTCTCCAAAGTGAACAATACGAAGACGCATATCGGTGACGAAATCGACTTCACCTGGACCCATATGTTCATGGACGGCAAGGTGGCCTTCCAGGCGACTTATGGTCACCTGTTCGCCGGTGGATATATCCAGGAGAATTTAGGATCGAGCGTCGATCAAGAGTGGGCCTACGTCCAGCTCTGGATGAACTTCTAGCCAGAGCCTCAGATGAGAGCATGAAGGCCTGCCGGGAACCTCCCGGCAGGCCTTCTGCTTTTTACAGACCTCTTAGCCTGGCAGATGGCCTGCGGTCGCGAACCGGGTTTGCAACTCGGCATAGGTTCGCGTCACGGGGAACTGCGGAAATTCCTTGGGAAGGTGTTCGGGGGGGCAAAAGAAGAACCCGGCGTCGGCCTCGCCCAACATAGCGGTGTCGTTGTAGGCATCCCCGGCGGCCATCGTGAAAAAGTTGAGCGCCTTGAAGGCAGCCACCGAGTGCTTTTTCTGATTGTGCATGCGCATGTGGTGCGCCGCGATGTTGCCGTTGCCGTTGATTTCCAGCTGGTTGCAGAAGAGCGTCGGGAATCCCAACTGACGCATCAACGGTAAGGCGAACTGATAAAACGTGTCGGAGAGGATTACGACCTGGCATCGCTCTCTGAGCCAAGTAAGAAATTCCTTCGCACCATCCAATGGTCCCATGCCGGCGATGACCTCCTGAATGTCGGCGATCGTCAGGTTGTGCTGAGCGAGAATCGCCAGTCGGCGCTTCATCAGGGCGTCGTAGTCGGGCATTTCGCGGGTCGTCACTTTGAGTTCTTCAATGCCGGTCTTGAGTGCAACATTGATCCAAATCTCCGGAACCAGGACCCCTTCCAGGTCAAGGCACGCGAGAACAGGTTTCTGCATTAGCACTCTCCTTCCCAGATCCTGAGGGTGATTGGTCAGGGCATGGGCGGCTGTCCGCGCCGCTCAAATTCGTGGCTGAGGATGCGCCACATCGTGTCCAACATCCGGTCAATCAGGTGGGAACCTGTCCACTGTTGCATCCCTGCCTTTCGGTGCTGTCTGGCCCAATCCAAGGCAAGCGGAAGCGGAACCAGCCGAGGGGAACTGCCGCTGATACTGGCCCAGAGCAGACCCAGCACCGTTCCAATGCGAACGGAGACTGGAACGGGCTTAACCGGATTCTCAACCATATTATCGCAGAGCTCGGCGGGCGACGTGACGAGCAATTCACGGCACGCGGCAGGCCGGGCTTCATAGATCGAACACATCTCGTTCTCCAGGAACGGACAGGGATGTCGCAGTGCATAATAGGCTCGATTGATCGGTTCCAATTCTTCATCGGCAATGGGGCGTTCTGCGTTGGCCACCGCTTGCAGCCGGTCTAAGAGACCGTGCTCGGCGAGTTCGGCTTTGGTGTGGGTGACGTTTCGTTCAATCGCCTCGCGCCGCTCGGTCGGAAGCTGTTCGATATATTCGACAAGCGAAAAGGCTTCCGGTGGAGACAGAGGGACCAGCATCCGGCAGCAGGCCGCGCACCCCATGCGGCAGGAAACGGTGTGCCCCGCTTCCCTGGATCGGTGTTCTTCGAGCTTTAATATTTCTTCACCGAGGCGGCGTGTAAGGGGAACGATCGAGGTAATGGGCACGAATCCTGTCGGGACATCCAGCACCGTATTGAGACGGCCTGCCGGGGTATTCACCACGATGTCGAACCGCTCGAGTGAAGGGACTGTCATCGACGCATCATAAAAAACCACCGGCCGATTGGTCAATTGCATGCCGGCAGGGACGCCTCCGGCCTCACGGTTGCTCTCCCCTGCGCTTCGCCGCATAATGCAGCGGGGGAAGCAGCATGGCGCTCTCGGGTCATGTGGTAGGCCTGTTGAAAGAATACATGCGTGACCTGGTTATGCAGGCCGAGCAGGAAGCGGTCGCGCACGAAGCGTTCGGCTTCTCGAAGACGTCGTATCAGCCGGATCAAGCGATTGCCGATCTGTTGGCGATTCTCGACGATCGAATCGAGTCTGAAGGCGTGCAGGTCGGACTGCCTGAGGAATTTCTGCATGAAATGTGGACGTTCTGCAACGAGGCGCGTACGCAGGTTACGGATCAGGTATGGTTGGCCTGGAACGTCAGCGGGCGCCCAGCTTCGAAGGCTCGGGTACGCGAGATGACGTACCACGCGCTGATTCAGTTTCTTGAAGCCAAGCACGGATGATGAAGAGGCATCCGCTCTTTAGGGTAGAAGGTGGGGTCTATCGATCGGCCGCTTCATGCGCACTCATAACCCATTTTTGCCTCAGCCCTGCTAAAGCTTTCCGGTCAACCAATAGATGGCCATTCCGGCCAATTCTGTCACGGCGCCCGTCGTATGCTCGATCGCATGATCGTTTGGGAGCACATCAAACGGATCGAGGTGCTGAAAGGTATCCTCTGGTCGATTCCGTATCAAAAAATCACACGGTACCGGCGTCACGTGGAATCCCTGTTTCTCAAAAAGGGCCGTCGCCCGCGGCAGGTGGCTGGCCGAGGTGACCAACAGAATGGATGCTGGACCGAGCAGGCGCTTAGTCTCCGTGGCATTTTCATAGGTGGTCCGTGAGAGCTCTTCGATCAGCATCGCCTCCTTTGGGACTCCGAGCCGTTCCGCCCATCGTTTCATTTCCGGAGCATCCTTCAGGGCCGCTTTGAACGGATTCCCACTGCCGCCAGTGAAGACGACCTTCGGCGCCAAGCCCTGCTGATAGAGGTCCACCCCGCACGTTGTCCGGTTCCTTGAATAGGATGACAAGTCCGCCGTCGGCCGCAATGTTCCTGGCTGGAGCAAGCCTCCTGCCAAGACGACGATCGCATCGTACCTTGCACCTTTCAGCAGCGGCGTCGCATGCCAGGCCTCCAAGCTGCCGAGCAGTGGACGAGCGATCACAGGACTTGAGATCATGAACAAGAGGATGAGCCCGCCGGTCGAGCCGATTCTCGCCCAACGAAGCCGTCGCGGCGTCATGGGCAGTAACAACAATACCGTTGTCAGGCTCATGAGCAGCAAGACCCAGCTGAGCGGATACAGCGCGTACTTGACGAGCTTGTAGATTCCAAACAAGAATGGCGTCAGTTCGGGGGTCAGTTCCATTGGAGACCTCTCATCTCATCCGTCCGACCCTCCCGCGCCGAAACGCGGTTGGCCGGGGTAGGGAATGACCGGTCGATAGCATACCGATCGAGGGAAAAATCGCAAGGTCCTTGATGCTTCTAGGGAGCATGAAATGACGCACCGACGACGGTACTGGCTCGTCAAGTCGGAGCCTGATACCTTCTCCATCGACGATCTCGCGCGCGCCTCCGGTCAGGCCACCTGTTGGGACGGTGTCCGGAACTATCAGGCGAGGAATTTCATGCGCGAGATGGATGTCGGAGACCGTGTACTCTTTTATCACAGCAACGCGGACCCGCCGGCCGTTGTTGGCAGCGCCGAGGTCGTGAAGACAGCCTATCCGGACGATACCCAATTTGATAAGCGCAGCAATCATTATGATGCGACGAGTACGAGGGATGATCCACGGTGGGACATGATAGACCTTAAATACCGGGAGAAGTTCCCTACCAGCCTGCCGCTTGATCGGCTCAGACAAGAGCCGAGGCTGAAGGGAATGGTGCTGCTCCGCAAAGGATCACGATTGTCCGTACAACCGGTGAGCGAGGCAGAATGGAGGGTGGTTACGCAGCTGGCAGGAAGCGGAAAAGGATGATCGACCAGGGACAGTGCGCCCGGTTAGGTCTTCGCTTTCCCATTGTCGAGATGCCGGTGCTGCCAATCGAGCCAGGCATGACCGAGCTCGTGCGCGAGGATGTATCGCCGCCTGGTGACGGGAAGCTTCTTTCTTAAATAGATCGTCTTTAACTCGTCATCCCAAATTCCATCGGCGTTTGGATCGCGCCGGTCCATCTCGCTGTCCGATAGTTGGCGTACAGAGATCCGATATCCGAAGGGAAGGACGACTCGAGATGGAATCCGCATGAAAACTCTCCTACTATCCTTGGGTATCGGTGATAGCCTACCACAAATCGCTTTTGGCCTTCATGTTGCAATGTCTTGTAAAATCAATGCCTTGTCTGGTATTTACCCTGGCTCTACTGCCGGAAGAAACAGGTAGAGATGGGCCTTTGGATCGCAACGGGCGATAACCGCAGGAGGGGATATGAGTCGTAGAGCAGGCCGCTTTTTCGTGATTTGTGGATTAGGCAGTTTGGGGGTTCTTTTGATGGGCTGGTTGGCGGGAAGTCTATCCACGGCCCTTGCCGTTCCATCAGGATATGCCCCGCACGGCACCGTCACCGTCGATGGCGTCACGGTTCCCGACATCGGACCGATGCCGACGCAGGTGCCGACCCCGGCGACAAATCTCAGCTATGCGCAGAAAGTCGAGCTGGGGAAACAGCTCTACTTTGAGACGCGCCTGTCCAAAAATAATTCCGTCTCCTGTGCGTTCTGTCACAATCCCGGCACCGGGTTCGCCGATGCCCGCCAGTTCTCCATCGGGGCATTCGGGACTGCCGGCGGTCGCCAGGCGCCCACTGTGTACAATACCGGTTTCATTCCCTTGCAATTCTGGGACGGCCGCGCCGGATCGCTGGAGGAGCAGGCGATCGGCCCGATCCATAATCCCATCGAGATGGCCGAGATGCATGAGACAGTAGTGCCGAAGATCGCCAAGATCCCGGCCTATCAAAAACAGTTTCAGTTGATCTTCGGGGGAGGGGCGAGCCTCCAGCATATTGCCGAAGCCATCGCCGCCTTCGAGCGCACGATCGTGTCGCAAAACAGCGCTTTCGACAAGTACACGATGGGGGAAACAGGGGCGATGAATGAGGCGGCGGTGCGGGGGATAGCGCTGTTTCGAGGAAAGGCTCGGTGCATTCTCTGTCACAACGGTCCGAATCTCACCGACAATCGATTCCACAATCTCGGCGTGCCCCAGGTGGGGCCTCTCAAGGAAGATCTGGGGAGATACATGGTCACGAGGGCGCAACGAGACAAGGGAGCATTCAAGACGCCAACCTTGAGGAGTGTGGTCGAGACGGCTCCGTATATGCACGATGGTGTGTTCAAGACGCTCGAGGAAGTGATCGATTTCTTTGACGCGGGAGGGGGAGGCAATCCCAATCTCAGTCCCTTGATGAAACCGTTGGGTCTCTCTTCAGAGGAAAAGGCGGACCTGCTTGAGTTTCTGAAAGCCTTGACCGGGGCTCCGATCAAGGTAAATGTGCCGAAGCTGCCCAAGTAGCGGCATCGGCACGTCGTGGCTGTGCCTATACGATTCACTCACGCTGGAACGCAGACATCATGATTGAATCAAGCTTTTGTTTTCTGCCAGGCGTTGGTTCGACGACGGAACGGCGGCTCTGGCGTCAAGGGCTCCTCACATGGGTAGACTTTCTTTCGAGACAGTCGATCGACAAAATCGGTGCTGAGCGGAAGATGCTCTATGACACGCAGGTCCAGAAGGCCCAGGAACAGTACGCCGGGGGCAACGCGCGTTATTTCGGCGTGATCCTGCCCGCGCGTGAGCAGTGGCGACTATATGAGTGGCTGCGTCCTCGGGCAGTGTGTCTCGACATCGAGACCGATAGCTTTGGCCAGATCACCGTGGTCGGGCTCTATGGGCATGGACAAATGACCTCCTTCGTCCGCGGTGAATCATTGAATGCCGGTCGGCTTGCAGAAGCGCTCCGTGCCTATGACTTGCTCGTGACGTTTTGCGGGACGACGTTCGACTTGCCGATGTTGTTGAGCCAGTTTCCGGATCTTCCACTGGACCAGCCGCATATGGATATCTGTCTTCTCGGCCGGCGGCTCGGGTACCGCGGCGGACTCAAGGCGATTGAGCGGCAATTAGGCATCAATCGAGGGCAGGAACTGCAGGGGATGAATGGCGACGACGCCGTCCGATGTTGGAACCGATGGCGGCACTCTCGCGCAGAAGAAGCCAGAGAGCAGCTGCTGCGCTACAACGAGGCGGACTGCGTCAATCTGCAACCGTTAGCCGAGGTGTTCTATCGCCTCATGGTTCAATCGACCAGGCCTTCTTCGACGGCGTAGCGGATCAGTTCGACCAGGTTCCTCACGCCCAGCTTGTGCAGGAGTCTCGCCCGATAGGTGCTGACCGTTTTCTCGTTGATGTTAAGTTCCTTGGAGATCTCTTTTCGGCTCAGGCCTCTGACGAAGAGCGCCAGTACCTGCACCTCACGGTCGGAAAGCAGAGGCTGAGAGACCATCACTTCCCGCGGCTTCTTGACCACTCCCCCTTCGAGCGTCGTCTTCACCATCTCGATCAAATCATGTGGGGGGCGTTCTTTTGAAAGATAAGCCACTGCTCCTGCGCGCAGCGCTCGTGCGGCATACTGACGTTCGGAGTAGAGGCTGAAGACAATAATGGGGATTTCTGGCCGTTGGACTTTCGTCTTCTTAATGATGTCGAGGCCGTTCTGCCCCGGCAAATTGATGTCGAGTACGACGAACGCCCAAGGGTATCCGCAGACCTCTTCGAGCAAGCCGTCGTCGCCGGAGGAATCCTTAATCGTGACCGAGGGAAAAGCTCTTTGAAGCAGTTCCTTGATCCCATCTCGCACGATGGGATGGTCATCCACCACGAGCGCTTGTTTCATCACTCTCCTCGAACGGGCACTGACCGCTTCGGACGGGTATGTTTTGACATGGCCAATGCCAGTTGAACGATTAAGAGGTGATTCTCGAGATACACTTGTTCTTCAAGATTGAGGATCGTCCCTTCTTTCAAGTGTTGCGCCAGCTCGACACTGTACCGCCCGTACAGCTTCAAAATGTCGTTCTTGTTTGACAAGGCACACCTAGGTCGTGAATTTCCCAGGGGAATATAGATTAAACCCCCGAATTGTCTATCAGCAAGGGCCTACGATCTTGTGCGATTGTGGGATAACGCACTGTCACTTCTGTTAGTTGGGCACGGACGCAACCTTCCGGAAACAGGGCAATTTTCTGATCACTTCCACCTGTCACACGGTCACTGGTCAGTAAGGCAAGGTCTCGCAGTACGTCTCTTCTCTCAAGCTTTCATACCCCGCACCCGAATAACCAAAATCCGCAATGTCCTTTCCGCTTGGGAAGTTGGATTGCCACGATTGTGACGGTGTCTTGATATCGGTCTTGGTATCGGACTGTAGGATGAGGCCTCCCAGTTGTATTTTGTGGTCCTGGAACTGGTTGGGAAAGATTCGCCATCGAGAAAAATCAAAATGGGGGTCGACTCCTTCTGTGGCCTTTGGAGGAAAGAGTTGGGGCTTGCACGCGCCAACCAATAAGAGAAACATCGCGGCAGCGACAGGTAAGCGCCTCATTAATTGCCCTTTTTAGAAGAAGAGAGTCAAATCTTTACATAGTTATGACAGAGGCAATCGGCCCTTGTGAAGGTTGCGCTTCTCCTGTGCATGATGGCCAGCCGCGATGAAATTACGCAAGTACGGTCGAATCGCAGTTGAACTTCCCGCCTCACTCACTGCAGTCTCATCTCGTGGTCAAGGAATCATTGTGGACATATCGCTCACGGGATGCCGCGTGCATAGCCAGCTCGCGGTGAAGAAGAATGAGTCTATAGGGCTACTGATCGAAGTGCCGGGACATGACAAGCCTCTTTATATCAACCAAGCGGCAATCAGATGGGCGAATAATCAAGAATTTGGGATTGAATTTATCCAGATGGAGCTAAGCGACCGACAACGGTTGCATGAAGTCGTCGCGAAAAATGCAGGACCGAGGTAATCGAAACACCACTGTCAATGGTGATTGGGTTACCCGTCAGTTTTGGTAGTCCCTAATAGTCGGTTCGACCCAGCGTCCCTGATGTGTTGCTAACAGTTGGGGATGACTCATGTCCCTCGCCAACCGTTCCTGACACTGTGTGTTTCCCCGACGTGCATCAGAGAATCGGAGACAGCGCTTCATTAATGCGTTGACCCTGAGCCTCCGAGGTCATGCCACGCAGCAGTTTCACAAAGCGCGGGTGCTCGAGTCCGGAGATGATGTATTGCCCGCGATAGGCGTTGAGGACCCCGGTTTTGATCTTGTCGATCGCTTCAAGGCTGAACGAACGGCCACAGATGGTTAGAAAGTACTGGAGGTCCGCTTCGGCCTGAGCTTGCAGGATTTGATCGACGGCGCCGACGAGCTCGATCAGGTCATCCACTGCGTGATCCCGCTGTTCGGCGGTCAGTTTCTCATCTTCACGGCGCCATTCAAGCTCATCCAGAATCGCATGCTGAGATTCCTCCTTCCAGTGGTAGAGAAATATGTCTTTGTAGAGAGCAGACGCATGATCATTCGGCTCAATACTTTGTTTATAATGTGCCTGCGTAAATAGCTCGATGTGACAGGTGAGGGCAAGCACCGCCCAGGTGGATTTACTCAGTACGACAGATGCCACGTCGTTCGGTTGGGGTACGAAACTGTAACCAGGCGGCATTCCATCGGCGATCAATCGATCGACGCGCCGGAAGAGTTCTTGATGTTTGAGCTCTTCTTCACTAAAACGCATCAGGGCTTCCAGGGCGGTTTGGTCGCTCAGCCAGTGATCACGGCTTACTTCGAGAATCTTGGCATTGATGAATCTCTCCACGAGGCCAAACATATTGGCATAGGTCCGACCCTGAATCTGGCTGATGAGCCGTTGTTCATCATCACTTAGAAAGTCCAGTTGATGAACTTTTGAAAGGCTGTCCGGGAGGAATTTCCTAGAGAAATCAAAATGCCCTCCGCGGATGACATCTTTGTCGATGTCCCAGCGGATTCGTTTTGAAGCTTCAATACATTGTGAATAGCGGCCGGTGTCAACCTGAACGGCTGTCTGGAACATAGTATGTAGTCCTTATTGTTTTGTATGCCACTGCCGTGGTCGCGATTCTGGCATGACAGTCACACGTGTGACAGACGAGTAGCTCGACGGATACGCCACTGTATACATCGACCGCGGTTTCTAAGGTGAGCATGCCGCGGCACATCCAGCATCGGGAGATCAAGTATCCCATGGGAGCTTTGTGTTCAGTATGAGTGTTCATGCTTTCAGCCTACGCCCCACAGAGGGGGAGTCGACTATCCGGAAAGACCCGCGAGGGGATCTCACAGGGGCAGCAGGTGAGGAATTTAGAAGGCCAGGGCTGAAGCTATGGGAAAGTCGTGAGAAGGGATGAGCCTTTTGTCATTCTGTTTGGTTCTGCCAGTCCTGTCTCCATGCCGGACATCGGAGCAGTGAAGCGCGCGGCGATTTCCATCGTGGCTTTCATGCAAGGAAGGCCTGGCAGGGCCTGACGATATCGTGCATACCGAGCTTCCACGTGACGAAGTTGAAGTTGTACTGCACGATCGAACACACGATGTGCGCAAGACCTCGGATCACGCTGTATCTGCACCGGTGTCAATGTGAAGATCGACACTGAGGTCCCCTGGGTGTCCGAGAATGAGCTGGGAATTGCTTGGCGTAGCGATATCAGCAGAATGAAGGGGACCACATTATCGTTTCCCGGTAGGGGACAGATCGCAAATGGGGCTTGGTGCGGTCCAGATTCCGGTTGCGCCAGCAAGGTCAGCCGCAAGCCAGGCCACCGACCTACTTCCCATCCGTGGCCGTCCGGGCGTCGCCACTCAAACTCAGCCAGATCCATCAGTGTCAGCGCGAATAATGTTTGTAACGACCCCTCACACCGATCAATGCCAACCCGCTGACGAATAGTGTCGGCCATAGGGCAATCATACAACCCCAACGTACAGAGTTGGATCAAAATCAACAATCCTGGCTGAAGCTGTTCGAGTGCGCAGGGTCAGTGACTGGCGTAAGCCAGCGCGGTCTCCGGTAGCTTAATGGTGTTGACCAGCACATCAATCGCAAGGCGTGGATACCCCGTCAGCCCTTTCCCGAATGATTCCAGCGGCAGATAGGAGACTTCTGGATCGCGCAGTGGACCTTTCGCTTCGAACAGTGCAGTGGATAATCCGGGGCGCTCGCCGCTCAAGAGCGGGCCGAATAAAGGGATCTTCCCTATTAACTCTGAGTACGCCGCCAAAGGACTCACGGCGAGGGCCAAATCCAAGCCACTGTTCTTGATATCTGCACTACCCGCGCCCGTCACTTTCATAATGGGGCTATCCAAGACAATATCCTCGGACGAAAACAGCCCATCTTTCGCGACCACCCGGGCCGTGAGCGAATAAAATGGCAAGCCGTCTTGATTCAAATCCACTTGACCGATTAGGACGGCAGGAAGATTCAGGATTTTAATAACTTTCGTCAGCACCGGATCTTGTTGAAGTCGGCCATCCAAAACCTTGATCGTGATGCCGTGGGGAGCAGTGCTTAACGTGTTCCAGATTGATCTGTCGGCCTCAACTCTGGCTTGCATGACACCGTTCATAGAGAGATTTCCTTGAAGAGGCTCTGTCTCGCCCTCTCTACTCGAGAGCAGATCCTGTGCCGGTATTCCATCCACGTCCAATTCTGCCTCGAGATCCACTCGCTGCCGAGTGCCAAAACGTCCTTCACCTCGCCCGAAGAACACGCCTTTGGGAGTTTCACCCTGTAATTCGTTCAACTTTACCTTCTGCGCATCCACCTTGATCTCACCGGAAACCGTTCGTAGGACCAATTGTTCATACCGTAGGTGTTTGATCACAAACGCGACGGTCGTGTCTTTCGATCGGATCCAATCCTGCAGATTTGCGCTCGTTGCGGCTGAATTGTTGTTAGTGTTTGAAAACAATTGTGCCGTATCGAAATGAGAGGACTCCACCATCAACGTCGCTCGCGGATCATGACGCCAATGTTCGACTATCCCCGTTAATTTCACATCGCTCTTGCCCATTTGGACAGATAACTCGTCCAGTATGGCGCTCCCTGGAGTAACTTGTAATCGTCCAGACACGTCCCTCAGTTCGTGGTCTAGGCCTGGAAGCGTGACGACCCCGCTCCGAACAGTGATCCAACCGGAAGGAACCCATGACTTCCAATCCATGCCTTCGCCGCTGACTTCGGCAGAGGTTTCGAATATGCCCTCAACCATGGGAATCCTGACACCCCGATTAACAAGTGCTGGTAGTGAAATTGGACCGGACTTCACATGAACGTGGAACTTTGGCGTAGGACTTAGCTCGATCTGCCCCGCAGCCTGTATTTCGCTTTCAAAGAGGATCAATTTGACCTCTTCAATGATCACGCGTTTGGCATCGAGGATGGTCGCTTCAAATTCTAATCTTCCCGGAAGACCTTTGGTTTTGTGAAGGACCGAGGGAATCATGAGGTCTGTGTCAGTGAGATCGATCGTGCTCCGACAGTGTGCCGCACCTGCTGTGCCTGAGAGCGAAAGAATGGCACGAGTGGGGCCTTCGATGCGCATGTCAGGACGGACCGCAAAGTTCGTCACTAGCAGATCCCGTATTGCGGTGCCGTCCGCCCGCATGGCCATAGTGAGGTTGGTCACCCGGACGCCTGCATCGAGATCGACAGTTCCCTGTGCCTCAAAGTCGATACCCTGCATCACGCCGTGGATGTGTTTGAGTCCCAGTATGCGTGAGTCGGCCGCAATGCTTCCATTCAATTGCGTAATTGCGAAGTTCTTGGTCAACCGAGCACCCAACTCCTGGCCCTGCACCTCCGCCTTCACGAGTCGTAACGAAGGCCTTGGAAGGAGTGGCCCGGCCACGTGAACTGTCAGGTGAAGTGTCCCAGTGAGGTCTGTCACGTTGCGCACAACAGAGGAGCCCACTGTCCCTCCATCGAACTGTTGAAGAACACCCAGCATGTCTTCAAGCTGACCAACGCCTACAAGGTGAGCGTCCACCGCAGGCCCTAGATCTAAATCTGACACCGTGAGCTTGGTGCTGGTGATCCGGATACCATTCACCTCTCCGGCAAAATGTGTAATGTCTGCATTGTGCGGGTCCATCGCTACTGTGGCAGAGAGATCGTGAATACGCGTCCGTTTGTCTCCCCAGATCCCACTCCCATGGCTAAGCCTGGCAACGAGGTTCCACTCATCGGGGTCCCGAAGCACGTCGATCGACCCTCTGAGGTCCGCAGATACCAGCTCGACCGTGCTTTCCAAATCATGGGCATCAACAACGTCGCGTACTGTTTTCGGTATCCATGAAGGAGGAACATGTGCGAAAACACTGTCCGAACCGATGGGAGAAGTCGAGAACCGTATGGCATAGACCGGATGATTCGTGCCCGCGTGTTCGATAGTGCCGTCGCCGTGAATCACCACCCACCCTAGGTCCGTCTGCATATCGGTAATCGTGACGTTAAAGCCTTGAGTGTCTTGCAGAAGATCAAGACGGATGGTGGCAGAGAGATTCCCTTGCCAGATCGGCTCATTGTTTCGAGCGGGAATAGACTGCCCCGTGCGTTCGAGCCAGTAGGCGAGATTAAAATGCTGAAAACCAAAGGTGCCTTCGAATTGACCCGGAAGCAGTGTCGTGGTCGAACGATCCGGCCCAAGTTTCTTCTCGAGGGCCGCAGAGCCATGAATTTGAAGATCCCCGCCGTCTTCGGTCTTAGCGGCGAGCGTGATTTCGGCTTGATGTTGTGCCTGATGACTCTCAAACACGCCTTGCACATGATGGATTCTAATTCCCCCTGCTGCCAGTCGCTCTTCGTCTAAGATGAGAAGATTCCCGTCCACTATGTGAAAACCGGCCATCACCCATTTGGGATCGGCGGTGTTGCTCGTCGGTTGGGATGTGTGCTTCTCATCGCGTAATGGGACATGCCAGACTCCATCCCGATCTCTGCGGATCACCAGCTCGGGTTGAAGCGCATTGAGCTCCCATATTCGCGTTTGCTGAGTAAGCAGGGGCCACAGGCGTACTGAAAGAGACGCTCGGGGAGCTCGCAGAATCGGCTGGGAGGTGGTGTCATCCCTCAAGAGTAGGTCGAAGACTTCGAGAGCAATGGTAGGGACTAACTGCACATGGATCGCGCTTGTTTCAATCCCGAATTCGCTTTTCAGATACTGCTGAATGCGATGGTGAACGGTCGAACGATTCAGAATGACACTCGTGACTGAAATGAGCAGAATCAGCAGGACAGGGACGAGGAACCAGCGCGGAATCGGTGTAATACCAAGAGGACGAGGTCTGGCTTCCATGTTTTGAGCCAACTATTAAGAAGGTAGAGAAAGTAGCACCTCTCTAAGCGAGTCTCCAATGCGCCAGAGAAGCCACTGCCTTGGACCCAATCCGGACATCGGGAATAATTGTCAGTTCAAGGATCGCCACTGAGGGAAGTTCCACGTGATGATCTTCAACTTCGCACGTGGCTCCGTGGGGACTAAAGTTCCATTGTTGCCGCACGATCTCGTGGAAGGACTCGCCATAACCGTGCGACCACCGCAACGTGTATTCCTGCGTTCGTTCCATCTCAGATTCCACGAAATAGAGCGCAATCCTTGTCAATTGTTGCGGCGGTTGAAAGTGAAGTTTGATCGTTTGTGGCCCCGGCCCGCTTGCGCGCCATCCCGCACTTGGCTCGGAGAAGAAGGCACCCTCAACAGGATACGCGAGAGCCTCTGACGTCACCTCGACTTCCGCAAGTCCTTCCACATGGAGCCAGTCTTCATCGGCCAGCGCACCCTGTGGATGCTCTGGCACTACACGCTTGCGCATGGATATTCTCCCTATAGTTTTTTTTAAGCCCCTGTTGGATTCGTCTGATATCTACTGAGTAGTCAGAGCACGAATCACGAATGGATGCCTCTTAAGTTTAGGAAAGAGGCACCCTTTGTTGTGAGCGGAGGGAAGCAAGTAATATAAGAAGCAAACGGTAGGCCAAAGGGACGGAACCAAGCCCGATTCGTGGGGTCTGCCAGACACCTATGAGATTATGTTGCTTTTTCGGGTCGACCATGACTCGAGCATGTTTTTTGGCCATGTAATGCGTGACAAGATGTCCTGAGAGGACATGTTCTCATCTTCGCCGACTTCATAGCACTCCATTCATCACTGACAAGGTCAAGCGGGTTTCGCCCCGCCGGCGGGCAGACATCGTAACCCATACGGTGTTTCTCATGTAGGCCGGTGCTGATAGACAGACCAGTGGAAGTATATTAGATTCTTCTTAAGATTCCTCGCTAACACAGATCTAAGAGAGCATCATGCGTCCTATGGAAACATCCGAACTGAATCAGCTGTTTCTGGCGATTCAGAACTTTCGAGAGGCCATGGAAAGCGATCTGCCGCTGACTTATTTTGATCGAATTTCACTCGAAAACTACATTTCTCTCCTTGAGTTAACCTACATCGAGTGGAAGCGCCGGAATGTGCAATTGGCGGCCTGAATGACGTAACGGCTCATGGCCGGCCGGCATACAAACGCATTCTTCCCACACCTTTGTCTCACTTGGCCAGGCTACGGATATAGTGGATCAATTGCCAGACTTGATCGTCCGGCAGTCCGGCGAACGACATCATGCCGGTTCCTGGCGATCCGTTCTTGATGATCCAGAACAGTTGGCCATCGGGAATGTTCTTCATCATCGCGCCGCAAGTGAAGTTTCTCGGTGGGGGAACCAGTGCCGCTCCCATAAAACCCTTGCCGTTGCCCTGCTCGCCATGACACATGGCACAGGCGACAGGTTGTGCAGTCTTGAGAAACAGTGTTTTCCCCGCCTGGATGGCCCCCTCGGAGGCAGGTAGCGAATTGGTCTTCGCCAAGAATTCTCCAGGCGCTTGGACCGTTTTGCGCGGTTGTATACACGCCTCTCCCTCGCCGCCGCCGGCAGCGGCCGCCATGTCCGGGACGCCTTTGAACGTCGCTCTCAAATAGGCGATCACATCGGCGACGCCCTGCTGGCCGATCGTGAGGTTCCAATAAGGCATGTTCGGCGATTTTCCCATCGCCGCGCCGCCGTGGTTAATGACGTTGTAGAGGTAATCCGTCGGCAATTTCTCGAACGGAATATTGGCGTGAATGGCAGGCTTCGGTTCAAGACCACTCGCTGCCGGTCCGTCCCCCTTTCCCGTAAAGCCGTGGCACTGCGCGCAATACTCCTTGTACAGCCCCTTGCCGCGATCGGCGTTCGCGTTGGTGAACTCTTGACTCGTCCAGGGCTCGTAGTAGTGGAAGTTCTTCACGCCCTGGGCGGCAAGGAACCCGATCACCGCACGCAATTGCGGGTCGGTCGCGTCGGCGAGAAATTCTCCGGTATGGGTGATGAAGTCCTGCGGATTCTGTCCAAACCGATACAGCCAGTCCAAGTTGTATCGCTGCCCGGCGTTCTGGAGTGCGGTACTCTGCGGACCGCCGATGAGCTTGCCGTTCTCCTCGATCGTGTGGCATCCGAGACAGGCATGCGCTTTGTAGGCCATCCCGCCGAACGTCGTCTCGAATTTACTTACCTTCAATACGTCGAACGCCCCGACGGTCACGCGCGGATCCTTGTTGTGTTTCTCGAAGTAAGCGGCGATGGCCGTCGCCTCCATTTCGGTCACGACTGGATGTCTCGCTGCCCCCTCGCTCAGATCCCATCGGTATCCTTTTGCGTAGAGCGGGGCTTCTTGACCCGTTAGCCAGCGGATGAGCCACGGGCGTTGATACTTGCTGCCGGCCCAGATAAGGTCGGGGGCCCTCAGGTTAAATCGCGATTCAGCCTTTCCCTCTAGGCGATGGCAGTGGACGCAGGCTTGCTGGATCAATTCCTTGGCTCGATTCTCGTCACTCCCGAGCAACAACCTGGGGAACGACATGAGAGCGACCAGCACGACGAGCGTGCCTCCGATGGCAATTCCTCTTCTCACAGGCATGTCGAAACTCCTTTCATCCCTGTCCTCTACCTTGTCAGCAGACACGCATGCTGTATGGGAGCGGCAAAAATGTCGTGTTATTGGGGGACTCTTTGGCTATCTGTCACGACCCTATGATTTCCACTGATTGCAATGAGTCCCATTGCCCGCATCCCCCGGGTCATCCGAATCCTCTATGGCCGGGCGAATGATCGGACGTAGGTGATCACTTTCCAGGCCTCCTCTTCCGTCAACACAAGGGGAATGAACGGCGCCATCGCTGTCCCCTTGCTTCCGTTCTTCAGAATCCAGAAGAGTTCGCCGTCTGTCCGAGCCGCCTGCCAATCCTTGTCGGTGAAGTTTCTCGGCAGTGGCCCCTTCAAACTGCCCGGCTCGATGTCGGACCCCAGGCCTTTGCCGTCGAAGCCATGACAGGTGCGGCAAAAGGCCTTTCCCTCAAAAAACTGCTTGCCCTCTTCGATGATTTCAGGAGTCGCGGGATAAGGATTGGTCACCTGCCTGGCGGTGTCCAGCTGCTCAAGAGGGACTCGCGGCCTCAACACTTCTGGATCAGCCGGCCAAACGAGGGATGGCATCAGCTGGATCAACAACATGGTCGCCAAGTGCACATTACCTAGGCGCATCCGGTCTCCTCAAGATGAGCCGTCGAGCGGCCGAAGAAAGACACGCTCGATCTTCACCCTTTGCATTCCACTCGCCGGGGCAAGCAGTCAGAGAACCTTCTGCTGCTTGCCTTGATTCGGCGATAGGGTTATTCGACTTAGTCTTTCCTGCGGGGAAACTCATGCCCCACTGATTGTGGAAAGGTCACGCGACCGGTTGGGATGGGGTCCTCTTTTTGCCAGAGATGAAAAATGATCCCATCGGTTTTCGACGCCGCCTCAGCGATCTCTTTGGCTTTATCGGCAGGTTCGAGCACTTGGACTCGACCGGTGTCAATCTCGACTTTGTGATCATGATAGTGACGATGCCACATGATCAGTGGAATCTCTTTGCGGGAAAGATCCTTGGCCACAAAATACTCCACCGCCACCAGCTTCGCATTAGGATCGGTCGAATCGAAGAGGAGGCACTGTAAGATTTTCTCTGAAATGCCCTTACAGTAATGATGGAATGGACCGCCCACCGTCCCGTCTTCCATCACATGTGGCGCTTGGACATGGATGCTATACCCTTCCGCTGGAGACTTGCCCTGCTCAGCGAGAGCGGGAAAGGTGATCGCTGCCATGAACGCCAAACACAGGGAAGCGAGAAATCCAACTCGAAACAACGTACTCATCATGACCTCCTCCATTCAGGGTTAGGACTGATTAACGGCTCCTTGCGACACATCTGAGCCTAGCTTCTAAAAAAGGATTCACGGGTTTTCATATGACTTCGGGTGAAGAAGACACAGGCATGTCAGCGTTGTCTTGGGAAGCCAACGCTATTTCGTTTCGTCCAACCCGACATGCCCGCGCAGGATATTGTAATCGTAGGCCCGCTGGCCGCTACGCCACACGCCAAGATCGGTCACCTCCATTTCGTGAATGAGGCGAGCCACGGCCTCACGAGTGGCCGGGGAGCCGGCGGCGTGTCTGGGTGTCTGACCACCCAGCAGGCGATGTGGTTGGTCGGACCATTCGAGGTAGCCGGTTTCCAAGAACGCGTGGAGCAGGGCTCGATCGTCTTCCTGGGAAACGACGACCGCCAGGGGTTGTTTCGAATTCAGCTCCTCGAGTGTGACGCGGTGAGACGGCGGTGACTGGGTTTCTCCTCTGAAGTGCAATGCAAAACCGAAGGCCTGCGCAAGGCGATGCTTGACGTCATTCAGTCGGTCGCGGCTGTCGCATTCCAAAATGAGTTGCGAAGGCGTCAGCGTCACACGTGCGACGATTTCCGCTTTGTGAGGAGTTTCGGATCGTTGGATCCATACCCGAGGGAGGGCAGCAGACTTGATGCTTCGCCCTGCAGAGTCAAGTGTCGAAGGTTCCGATCGCCATTCCTCCATTGCCGATAGGCCGTCGTGAAAGAATCGATAGTCATGATGGTCGTACAGCGCAATCGCATAGAGATACGGGTCGCCGTTCGGGTTTCGGTAGCGAATGTGTGTCACTGCATCGATCAAGGCGGCCATCCGCTTCTCGGCAAACGTCCACAACAGCACATGACCGAACCGCTTCGTGAACTCCTGCCATTCACCCAATACGAGTTCTCCGGAAGACATCTCCATCCGCCGTTCCCAGTCCCGCGTCTTGTCGTACAGTGCCTTGCCTTCGGAGGCAGAGAGGATAAGGCCGCAGCCGGCCCAGACGGCATGGCCCGAGTCGGAGCGCTTGGGATCGCGTATCACGCGAGTCAACAGAACCTGGCCAACCGAAAGATCCTTGGCAAAGTCCTCGTACGGAAGGGTGAATGTCGTCGCGTCTCCTAAGGAGCGAACCGTCAGAAACGCCGTTGCTGTGGGTGTCGTCACCAGTTCCAAGAGATCGATGTAGGAATGCTTCAAGGGATCGAGCCAGGTACGCTCGTCCTCGGGAATGTGCTCCGTGATGACGTCCCGAAGCTGTTCGATCAGCGTCAATTGTCCGTCTTCCGGGTAAAAATCGCAGAAGAGCCACAGGGTCGCGAGTTCGGTTTCCTGCGGCAGCGCGGCCAGCGGTCGGCTTATGCCGTCCTGTAAGTACGGTTTGAGCACTCGTGCGAGCCCTATCTCCCGTTGGAGAGCAAATTCGGGCTTCTGCGATAGCGCGTCGAGCCGTGTGAGCACGGTCTCCAAGGAGACGGGCATCGGGACAAAGAATCCTGCAGCCTGTTCATTCGCGAGATTCATACACCTGCTCCTGTAGCACTAAGCGCCGGAAAGCCGCTTACTGAAGGCCGGGTTTCGTACCGCCAACACCGGGATGGTCCCTCGTCGCAAGACCGACTCCGTCACGCTTCCGGCCCACATATGGGAAACTCCTCGGCGTCCATGAGTGCCCATGAGGATGAGATCACTTGAGGTGGTCTTGGCCACATCGAGAATCATGTCCGCCGGAGCACCGCCTCGCAGGTTCATATTCACCGCGATGCCCGCCTTCGAGAGCTTCTCAGACAGAGCCTCCAGGTGATCGGCAGAGCGCTGACGTTGTTGCTCACGCTCATCTGAATGTTCGAGCGTGAAATCAATTGAATAGTACCCTGGTTCCACCACGTGTAGCAGTTCTATGGACGCTTTAGCCTGCGCGGCGACCACCCCCGCAAAGGTCACGGCCTCTTCCGAGCATTCAGAAAAATCGGTGGGAACAAGAATCCGGTCGAGACAAATACCCTTCTCGGCGAGAGATTCTCCTATTGCCGTAGGGACGGCCAGGACCGGGCATGGCGCCATCCGTATCACGCGTTCGGCTGTGCTCCCGAGCAATACGTGCGCGAGACCGGATTTGCCCCTCGTGCCGACGATGACCATGTCGGCCTCTTCGGCCAGGGCCGCAGCAATGATCTCTTCACTCGGCATGCCGGTTGCGATTCGCGTGGTCGCCGCAATCCCGTGCACGTATGCCCGCTGCTTGAACTCCGCGAGCCGCGCCGACGCGTCGGACATCCGGTCGGTCAAATACTGCTTGTTCACGGCATATTCCGGATTCATCCCAGGTGGAAACTCGAGGACGGTCATCACGGTGAGAGCGGCCCGCCAGGAAGCAGCCAACGCGCGAGCATAGTCCTCTGCCCGACGAGCCCAGTCGGAAAAATCCGTGGCCAGCAGCAAGCGCTTGACCGATGTCATGTTGTTCACAGGACGACGTCCTTTCTCGTTCTCTGTCGCAAAAGCGGAACGGTCAGCACGGCGCATCCTGCGGTCCGCACCACCTTGTCGGCGGTCGCTCCAAAAAAGATCTTTTCCATACTATCTGACCGACCCCCATAACTGCCAAGGACGATCACGTCGACTCCCTCCCCGCGTGCAAATTTTGCGATCTCAACAAACGGGGTGCCTTCCACGACGATTCGTCTGATCGACCGACCGTCAGAGGGAGACTTGAGGAGCTGTCTCATTCTTAATCGAGCGTGATGGCGCAACCGCTTCCGCTGTCGCGTGGCATCCGAGGGGACCGCCAATAGCCCGAGACGATTAAAGGCGTCTACTGCATTCACATCGATCACATGCATCACAGTGATATCAGCGTCTACAGCAGCGGCGAGCTGCAAGGCGACACGGAAGGCCTCGTCCGAACATGCTGAGAAATCCACCGGCACCAGAACCTTTTTGAAGAGCGTACCTGCCATATATCGGGTGAGCATACAGCAAGGAGAGTGCCCATCCTTCAGGAGCAGTCTTAGAGCTCAAAACGGACTTTTGGCGGCCGAAACGTCTGACAACCATTTGACACGGAGTGGAGTCGTGCTACAGAGCAGTCGCATGGTCTGTAGCAGAACGGGGCAGTTCCCCTCATAGACATCCTCGATGCACGGTTTATCAGTCGAGTTAACGGACGGCACTGGAATTGCTGAGAGGATGGAAGATAGGGAGGCCTTCGATGACGAAGAACAGATGGCTGTTGCTGGGAGCAGTGATCATTGGGGGCCTTGTCCTGCTCTACGTTATGTTCTTATGTCCGACCGACTGTCATTGAGACCTATCGCCAGACCAAGAGAAGTAGTGCTCCTGAACGAGAGGAGAATCATCGATGAGGACGTTGCTGGCAGTCGATGGATCGGAAAATGCCAATGAAGCGTTGCGACTGCTGAAATATCTTTCCATGGACCACTTGGTCCTGCTTCATGCGCTCAATGTTCCCAAACCGGCGTACCCGATGATGATACCGGAGGTCGCCGAACAGCTGTATCATGAGATCGAACGACACATGCGTGCGGAGGGGGAGGGACTACTCAATCGTGCTGTATCACTTCTTCCCTTTCACACGGGACCTGTCACAAGAGTGCTCCGGGTGGGGTCACCGGCTGAAGTCATTCTGACGACCGCTGATCAGGAAAAGACTGATCTCATCGTGATGGGCGCAAGGGGGTTGGGGCCGATTAAGGAGCGGTTGCTAGGCAGCGTCTCTCATCGCATCCTCACATCAGCACCCTGCGCGAAGCTCATTGTGCCCGGACCGGTCAAGCCCATACGGCAGGTCTTATTGCCGCTGAGTAGTTCCATCGATACTGAGGGGGCGATTCGGTTTCTTGAACTGAAGCCCTTCCGTCAATCGGTGGATCTGATCTTACTCTCCGTGCTGCCCGACATTCCTCCATTGGGAGGTGTGGCGGCTCGGGGGACAGAGACCTATCAAGCGAGGGAGAGAGAGAACGCACAACTCTTTCTCCAATCCACGGCCAATCGGCTTGAGCGATCGAGATATTCCACTCGAAGCCAGGTGCTGATTGGAAGCGCGGTTGAATCGATCCTTGACCAGGCCCGGGAGCGAAACGTGGATCTCATTCTCATGGGATCACGAGGCCGGCACGGCCTATCGCGCCTGGTGCTCGGCAGCGTGTCTCACGCCGTTTTGCATAGCGCACCCTGTCCGATCCTGGTGTTCAATTGACAATTCGGCCGCGTGCTCATGAGGTGTGCCATGCCGATGTACGACTATAAATGTTTGGACTGTGGAAAAGAATCGTTGGTCGTCCTCACTCTAAAGGAGCACGAATCGGGGAAGACGCTGTGTCCACTGTGTCAAAGCCAACGAATGCAGCAGGTGGATACCTCTTTTATCGCCCATACGACGAAGAATAGTTGACTGCTCAAGACACTCGTTCTTACGGTTCAGCCGAACGACTGCCGAAGGTTCGAACATACGCAAGGACATCCATGACTTCTTTAGTGTTCAACTCATACTTCCACGCTCCCATGGCTGTGTTAGCGCGCCCCTCGTGAATCGAGTTGTACAGTCTCGAGTCAAGCTTCATCTGCACTTGTGGGCTGCTCAGGTCGGCGGCCGGTGGGCTGAATTGCATATCTCCGGGCCCTCTTCCGTCTAGTCCGTGGCATGTCTTGCACACCTCCAGATAGATACGCTTGCCTGCCGCCACATCGGCGCTTTCTGCATGGATGAAGGACGAGGACAGTCCTGCCAGAAGCATGGCGAGCGCTATCGAGACAACTATCGGAATTCTCTGAGACATCACGTGCTCCTTATCACGTATCTTAGTTCTCATGGTGTGACGGCTGCGTTATCCTGGCCGCTTACTCTGTGCTCTGCGAAAGGACGGCTTGAATTGAAGGATGCCGGCCGGAAATGAACTTTGGATGCTTGACGGTCAGAACAGGGCAGGGGGCTTCCTTAAGCACCGCTTCAGCCACGCTTCCGATGGGTATTTCTCCTCGTCCACGCCGTCCATGCGTTCCCATGACAATGAGTTCCGACCGTTGCTGAAGGGCGCAGGCAAGAATCGAATCGGAAGGATATCCTGACCGGATCTCATAGGTGGCAGATAGTCCCAGAGTTTTCACGACTCCTGCCAAATTAACCAACCGCGCCTTCCAATGGTCACGTATCTGTTCGGCCCCTTGCATTCGGGGGAGATCCCAGTTGGCGTGCACCGGTTCCAACACATGCAGCAAGACAAGATCGGCCCCCAGTGCACGGGCTAAGTGAATCGCGCATTCCAACGAGTCCAACGAGGGCTCTGAGAAGTCAACTGGAGCGAGAATGCGCCGCACCGTCATGGCGGCGGGGGCTGTGAATGTGCAAGGGCTCGCCTCTTTGGCGGTTAAAGGTACGGTCAGCACGGGGCAAGGCGCACTCGATGTGACGGTCTGCGCGGTGGCTCCGAGCAGCCCATAGGGGAGATGTGTATGGCCCTGCAAGCCGATCACGATGAGATCCGCATCAAGTTCACGCGCTGTGGAGAGGATTTGATCCCCAGGCATTCCTGTCGAACGTTGAATATTAACCGGAACAGCGTGCTCTTCGATGGTCTCCTGCAATCTCCGAAGGCTCCCCTGGATCTCATCCTCATTGAGCGCTCTCGCAGTCGAAGAGCGCTGTTCACTGACATTGAGCACGACCACGGAAGCCTTGAGCGTCATGGCCAGATATTTTGTGTACACCTGCGCCAGGTTTGCGCTGGCGGAAAAATCCGTCGCGAGCAAGATTTTAGAGACGATAGCCTCATGCATCGTTTTCTCCTTTATGAAGTGAGCGGGACGCCCCCGATCCATTGACGTCCGAAGTGAAGCTCTTGCGCCATTCGAGGACTGGAATAGGGAGCAAGGCGACCAGGAGTACGCCAATCCATTCGTTTGCGTTCAAATCCGTGACTGCAAACACGGCATGCAGCGGCTCATAGGTCAGAATGGCGATCTGCAACGTGACCGAGACAAGGATGGCAGTGAGCAGTGGTCTATTCGTGAAGATCCCTAGCTCGATCTGTGTCTTAACGTCACTACGCCAGATGCCGGCCTGAAAGAGTTGAGTGAACACAAGAATCGTAAACACCAGTGTCCGTGCAGACTCGAGTCCCGTGTCGCTCCCATACAAGGCATAGGCGAACGCGCCCATGGCCAGCGCTCCCATCAGCACGCCGCGGCCCACAATGACTTGAATACGACCTGTCGAAAAGTAACCCTCACCACGCCGGCGAGGTCGCCGCTGCATGACGTCAGGCTCCCTGGGATCCATGGCGAGCGCCAATGCCGGCAGGCTATCCGTGATCAGGTTGATCCAGAGGATCTGTACCGGGAGTAATGGCAACGGGAGACCTGCGACGGCGGCTCCCAACATGACGGTGATTTCTCCGATGTTGTGAGAGAGAAGATACGACACCGCCTTTTGAATGTTTGCATAGATCACACGGCCTTCCTCGACCGCCGCCGCGATGGAGGCGATGTTGTCGTCCGTCACGACCATATCCGCGGCATCCTTTGTCACCTCAGTCCCGGTTAACCCCATGGCGATGCCGACGTCCGCCTGTTTCAAGGCCGGTGCGTCGTTCACGCCATCGCCAGTCATGGCGACGACTGCACCGCGTGCCTGCCACGCCTGCACAATTCTGAACTTATGCTCAGCAGTCGTCCGCGCATAGACGGCGATTCTTGAAACACGCTGGCGGAGTTCCCTCGGCGTCATTGCGTCCAGTTCGATGCCCGTCACCGTATCCCCGCCGCCACGCAATCCTAAATCGTTGGCGATCGCATCCGCCGTCTCACGATGATCGCCTGTGATCATTACGGTTCGAATGCCGGCATCGCGGAGCAAGGTGACTGCCGGGCGAGCCTCCGGGCGGATCGGATCGCGCATGGCAATCAGTCCGAGGAAGACCAGATGCCGTTCGACCTCGGCGTCAAACCGGTCAGGACGAGGGTGGAATGTTCGACGTGCCAGTGCAAGGACCCGAAGTGCCTGCTTTGCATAGTTGTGTTCCATGCGACGGACGAGCTCACGATAGGTATCGTCAAGCGGCAATAGCGAACCGTCGTCCGCTGCGTAGCGCGTGCAGTGTCGTAGCACCGCACCCGCTGCGCCTTTTGTATAGGCTTCAGTCTGGCCCAACGTCAGGCGTACGACCGTCATCATCTTCCGCTCGGAATCGAACGGGACTTCGTCGACAAATGGATGCTCTGCCTCTAATGGTGCCTTCATGAGACCTACCTTGGCGGCCGCCACGAGGATGGCACCTTCTGTTGGATCGCCGTCGATCTCCCAGAAGTCATCGCTCTTGTGAAGCGAGGCGTGATTACAGAGCACGCCAGCCGTGAGCAGGGCTCGAACCGAGAGCGGAATCTCGGAGAGGTGGCTCCCCGATTCGTGAAGCTCACCTACGGGTACGTAGCCTTCGCCCGTGAGCTCGAATCGCCGGTCAGCGGCGTACAGGCTCGTGACGGTCATCTGGTTTTTGGTCAGCGTGCCTGTCTTGTCGGTGCATAAAACGGTTGTCGCCCCCAGCGTCTCGACAGCTGGGAGGCGCCGTATCAGTGCATGCCGCGACACCATCTTCATGACGCCGACCGCCAGCGTCATTGTGACGATGGCAGGAACCGCCTCAGGAATCGCTGCGACGGCGAGGCTCACGGCCGTCAAGAACATCGCGAGTACCGGTTCTCCGCGAAGGAGGCCAATCGCAAACACCGCAGCCGCCACGAGAAGTGTAAGCACGAGGAGGACACGTCCCAGTTCCTCCCAGCGGCGTTCAAAGGGCGTCGGCTGGCGATCT
>Ga0207645_10000476_pt1 | contig 33063 bp, 29 predicted proteins | sample KBSM53metaG_FD_184331 | JGI IMG/M metagenome (GOLD analysis project Ga0207645, IMG submission 184331) | Miscanthus rhizosphere microbial communities from Kellogg Biological Station, Michigan, USA - KBS M5-3 metaG (SPAdes) (version 2) | ecosystem: Host-associated > Plants > Roots > Rhizosphere >...
TTAATGGACTTTGTAACGCACCGCGTGGTGCTGCAGGAAACCGATGCAAACGACGTCGTGTTCCATGATCCCCGTCGCAGACTCGGTAAAAACAGGCATATGCCCCGCGCGGAATTCATCCGCCGTTGGGCGAGCACCCACAATATGGCGCGGTTGATTATCGCCCGGGATGCGTAATACGCGCCTATAGTTTTTTGAGGACGCCTGCGGCGGTGCGGGCCTGCATGCGCACTTGGTCTATCGGATCGCTGTCTTTGCCAAAGACTTTTACCGGCTCCGTGCCGGTTGCCGTAAACCCAAGTTTTTCCAATCTTGGTTGCAATGTATCATTTTCGCCTGGCCAGATGTAGGCGGTAACCGGCTGGAACGGAATGGCATCCCGGAGCAGCGCAGCGCCTAAATCGCGGGTAACTTCTTCGCTTTGTCCGGGCAACACACAAACATTACGGATCCAAAGGTAATTTTTGACGACGCTCAAACGGCGCCCGAAGCGTGCTAACTCCGTCGGACCCGAAACGTTATGCGCGGAGTATGCGAACCCGATGGGCTTTCCGCCATTGGTCGCGACGGCGACGCGCGGCTTACTAAATGATTGATTGTCGGTATATCGACCGCCAACTTGCAGGTTAGGATCAACATGTGTTGCATAAAACAAGTCGTGGTCATGCCAAGCTACAAGCTCATCGATTTCGGCTTGCGGCCGGTCGAGAGAGGCGCCAAATGCGTCTCGCGCGACAGTTTGTAATTCGTGCCACTCTCCTCGGTCGAGCGCGGCGGTATTATATAGGGTGACTTCGCTCATTCGGTTACCTCATTAACTTGGGTAGTTATACCACAGAACCTGGGCATGATGTAAGGTATTTGTAACCGGTGGTTGGTATAATGTGATGCATGCAAACAAAAGACGTACGAAACCGTAAAGCCACAGCCGGCAATCGTATACCCAAAACCGCGCAAAAAGCATCACTTGATAAAGCACTTGGCATGGATATGCCTACGCGCCGCCAACTATGGAAACAAAGTGCAGTATGTTTTGGCATCAGCGTGGTTATAACTGCTCTCGGAATACATTTTGCGCACGGGCAGCCGCACGTACGGCTCTGTAGTGACGGCAAGTATACTAGTTTTGGCGCATCTTTATGGGGTTTGGTGTTGCTCATACCTGTTTTATTCGCGCCCGCCGGTTTTTTGCTATGCGCGGTCAAAACGAAAGACAAAGAGTTCGGGCTCGTGTGCGGACTCTTGTATATTGTCGCAGGGTGCGTGCTCGCTATGTTTAGCTACCACTGGTTCAACCTGATGGGTTGTCCCACTGATTAGTTATTTTGAGTAATGCGCGCCTGTAGCGCCATAAGTTGTTCGGCGCGCGGACCGGTAATCGTTTCGCCGGGGATTGCCTTGAGCGCGCGGAGCTGGAATTCACAGTGCTCCTTTATGCGCTTGTACAATTGGTTGGTAGCTGCACTGCCGTTCGGTGCGACAGTTTTGAGGGCGTCGAGCAGTGCACCATAACGTTTTTCGTCGAGCTCTGCCACGCCTGGTTCAAGTTTAATGTACGGGTCGAGTTGTAGCTCTGTTTCAAGTTGGAGGTCCGGCAATTTATCGGTTGCAGCATCACGGCGCTGCACTTGGTAATCGTTTGTAATTATGTTGATAGATTCGAGGATTCGGGCGGTTTTTTGGGTTTCGCCACTGGTTTCGAATTGCTGCGCGGCTTTGGCAACGTCGAGTGCTGCCTGGAAACGCTCAAACGTGGTAATGCGACGGCTCGGGCTGTTTGCGCGATCCAATACCGTAGCTTCGGAGAGCACTTCGTAGTACTGCTGGAACGCGGTGGTTGTTTTGGTGACCTGCAAGTGCCTAGGGAGTGTGTTCGATTCGCGGTCAAAAACAGTACCTGTCGGAAGCACTGCAGACGATACACCATAGTCGGCCTCTAAATAGGCACACACTGCCTGCCGAGCAGCCTGGTTGGAGTCGGGGAGATGCTTCATGATGTACTTATCCCACAAATTAGGATTTTGCGTACGGACAATGTCTGCACAGACGGCGCGTGTTGCAGCCGACAACGTAGTATCCCGCATCCAGTCTTTGGCATGCTGCTTTACCTCGTTCCACGTGAGGCCGTAACAACGTTCACAAAGCTCGGTCGTTGCCAGGAGATTGTCGGCAGCAGTGTGGGCGTCGGGGTCGCCTTGTTCTTGGTGGGTTGTAACCTTTTTGTGAATGGTTTTGAGCACGTCGGTGACTTCTTGTGCGATTTGCATCTCACCTTTGTCGTACAAAAGTTCTGCGAATGCCACCAGGTGCTCACGGACGTCATGGCCGGGTAAAACCGGCTTGCCCCAGCTCTGCCACGGTGCCATGGTTTGTTGTTGTAGTTCTCGGTCAAGTAGCTGTTTGGCGTCGATCCACACACTGTGAATTTCGTTGCGCATGGTGGCATGCTCGGGTGCGTTCTTTGGTGTGTTTTTGAGTTGGTCCAAGCGCATGGCAAGGCTGGCCTTGTACATTGCAAGGGTCGTTTGTGCGTCAAAGTCGTGCTTTTCAATCTTTTCGGCAAGCGGGCGCTCCCAGTCTTTGGCCAAAATAGGATCTGTTGTGTAAACTTTGGCCACCAGTGCCCACTGCCGTACCGGGTCTTCAATGCGGCCGTAATATGCGCTGGCACTTTTTGTATCGCCCTGCCCAAGGGCGAATTCGACCATTTGCACATTGGCGGTCGCCCAATTGCTCCGGCTAACTGCATCGGATGGCATGCGGTTAGTCCGCTCGGCGGCAAAACGTTCGTCGGCAAGTGCGCTATAAAAACTCGTGGTGTGCGCGAGGTAGGTTTCAGTAAGGGTTTTCGGTTTTTCGGGCGTGGCTGGTTCGTTTTCAGGGTGTGCGGCTTCGGCTGTTGCTTCGGCGTCAGATTGGGCGGCCAGTCTCGCCCGTATCTCGGCGAGCTTAACATCACCCTTTTGGCTGGCTACTTCGCGGAAGCGTATATGTTGTTGCAGCTCGAAAGTCCCCTGCGCTTTGGCGGCTTTGTCGCCAGGGTTTTGTTCTAGTACTTCCCTTGCAAACAAAAGGTGTGCGGCAGCTGCGCACTGGAACAAATTTTCAGCTTCTGCAACTTCTTTCGCGATGGCGGGTTCAATTAAAAGAGGCTCGCTCGGAGCCCACTCAGCAGTCATGCGTATATTATCCCACGTAATTACTAAATTAACAATATAACGTGCGCAGGTGGCTATCCCTTACATCATGTCAACGCGTGCTAGTCTTGCGGTACTTTATCTGCAGTGTTTGAGCACGGACATGATGTGAGGGGATAGCCGCCCGTGTGTAAGTTAGCCGGTGCTACTCCGTCGCCATCTTCTCTTCGATGCGCGCGATATGCGATGCCGCCGTCCAATCCGTTCCGTGCAACACCGCATAGGGTTCGAATTCATGCTGCATGTCATCATCAAATACTTCAACGAATTCTCTGATCGTACCGTACTCATTAATAATACTGGTTGGAATGACGAATGACGCTTCTTTGTCGCCGAGCGTTTCAAACAGCGCCCACTCTTTGCCGCGGGTATCTTTGAAAACCACACAATAATAGCGTTCATCCCAGGGCATTTCTAACGAGTATAATAGCGTATCGGATACCATACTTGCTTGAAATGACTGTTGGCTATCAGCTAGCTCCACGAAGTGCGTAATAACGCTTGCACTATTGCGGATGTTTTCGGCCACGTGTGGCTTGGCAGCACCTTCTTTGATCTCCCGTTTCATAACATCACCATGGGCTCTTTGATGAGCCAAGCCGCACTGTTCCTTGACTAATTCAACGGCCGCGATAGCGTCATCGATGGTGCCTTTTATGGGCGCCCACGTTTCGCCCATGATAGGCTTAATGCGCTCCCAATGAGTGGAGATGAGCGCGAGGTCGTCCATTACGAAATGCCAATCACTGAGATCAGGTTTGGCATGTGCAGTTTCAAGCACGTCTAATGCGTCTTCAATGCGAAACCGGGTAGCATATTCCTCGACAAATAGCTGCCGTAAGTCTTTAAAGAGCATTTCTGGCGATTTGGTGGCACCGAGAGTTTCCATGGTGCGAAGCACGCCGGTGAGGCGCTTAACACTATCTTCGGGGAGTGGTAAAGGGTTTTCTTCTTGCCGGCACTCCTTGAGCAGCGCGTTAGCGAATGGTTTTAATGTTGTCTTCAGCGAAGACCAAGTAGGACGATAGGGCGCAACGTCTGCTGTATGCGTGGCAATGGCTTCGGTAATTGTTTCTCGGGCTGTACGTATGTGCTCCTCAGAAAATACCGGCCGGGTGTCTGGCCGCAGTCTTGATTGCACCGTGGCTTTCACCTCGGGAATATTGTAGAGAGTGATAGCAGTAATGGTTTTCTTTGTGGCGCCACGGCCAAGTCTTGTAGTGGTCCGCCAATTTTGTTCGAGCTCCACAATGCGGTCGCTGATCCCCGCTGGCATTCGTGAACGTACGTAGCTCGATGTTTGTAAAAGGTCGGCTACAATCCTCCAGCCGGGCAGGTTTTCCCATTCACCGGAAGGTGTTTGCAGCGCTTCCTTTAAATCGTTAGAAATAGCTTTCTGGTCCGCGGGGTCTAAATAACTGCAGAGCCGAAGCGCTCCCGGTACTGAAATTTTTGTCACACCTGCCAGAATAGTATGTCCGACTGTGCTCCAGCGCAGCATTGTCTCAAAAGGGTTGCGAGCTGTAGTTACCAACCGGTGGGTGAGGCTATCGCGCTCTATACTGTTTGTGTCGTTGGGCGTCAGCTCTTTTGCGACTACATTGGTGAGCGAAAAAAGTTTTCGGCTGACAGCAAGGCATCCGTTTTGTATATCTATTACTTCAGTTAGGGGAAGCTTGTTGAAATTTAGTGCCTGCTGATTAGTTGGTTCGTGAATATGGGAGGTCTGCCGCCGTAAAGCTGCTAACGCCTCGGCAGCCGTCTCGTCATTATAGTCACCGTAGTGCTGTAGGTCAGCGATGTGGCCTTCAAGCTCTACGGGGAAATTTTTCTCGACAGCAAGGGTTATCGCTACCACGTCGGTATACGCATGAGCTACCGAATTATCGATAAGATGTGCTTCCTCCGAACCTGTCATAAGATAACTATTTTAAAGTGTTGCTGCGCCATTGTCGATATGAATCGCTTATGTTCAGAACTCTATAATATTGCAATTGCTGCGCTTTGTTGAAATAATTGCAAGCTATGAACGTGAAAGAATACGTACGGCCTTATCCGCACACTTTGTCGCCGGCGGCTATCCACGCCGGTGACCATAGTGCCCTTATACCAGGCGCCCAAGATTGGTCCTACGCTTTCGGGCAGCGGTTGCACGAGGACCTTAGCGGCGTTCCTACGGAGCCCATGGACCACCCGGTTGAGAATCTCGATTATTGGCGGTGGAGCAAGGGCCTTCAGGAAATGGAGTTGAATCTTATGGCGGGCAGCGATGAAAGTCGTGAAGCACGCCACCACGCGCTCAACGAACTCAACTTCCATATTATGAATGTTTGCATGCGCGGCATGTGGACACCTTTTAAAAGTGGCGGCTGGCAGTCACAAGGCGATCGACTGCATCGTATTGGCACTGCCGAGCGAGCCCTTGCAGCTCAAGGGTTTTTGTATTTTGCCGCGCGGAGTGCATGTGATACGGCTGACATATTTGAGGCCGGCCTGAAATTATATCAAACAATGGCCGGTAAGGAGCAAGAGTTTGATTCGGTACTTGTACTCCTGGGCGCCGCCCGGCGCAACCCCAATTGGACAATTGTTCCCGCGCCGCTTAATTTTGAACGCACAAGAAAGCGCACAAATGTAGATTTTGTAGTTGCCGACATGGCCGCAGAGCGCGCCGTAGGCATTCAGGTAAAAACCAATGTTCGTGACCATGATTTCCAACAAGCCGATAAAGAGCGCGTGGTATTTATTGATGGCACCGTAGATCTCAATAACGTTAAGGCCGTGCGCACGCGGCGCAAAAGCTCAAATATGACCCCAGTCGCCTGGCCCGGAATTATCTGTGCCAAGACGGTCGACGCTATGCAATCTAAAAAGCACGGCATGAATATCCACCCGCACCTAAAGCATCTTGCTCGTCAATTAGTTGGAGACATGAAGGTTGACTATTCCGGTACGGTTGACAAGATCGAGGAACGAATCTTAGAGAAATTGTAGTTTTGCTTGGTCGCAGGTGTCGCAATGTTTTACTAATATTTTATAACGGTAATATATAGTTACAATAAGATGTGACTACGCACAATCCCGAGTACTACTACGACGAAGCCATCGAAGACGAGAGTGTAGCTAGAGCTACCAAGGGCTCCTATGGCTGCCGTTCGATACTTCAAGTGAAGATGGATGAGTTTGGAGTTGGCGACAGCTCGTTCAATACGCAAGATTGCTATAACTGCATTGGTTTGGCGGCCATTGGCCCAGAGCTGGGGTTAATCGGTCATTTTGAGCGTATTTCGGACGACTTTCCTACCTTTCAGCCCGTATTTAACAACGCGCTCCGGGCGCTTGCTTTTGTGCAGCCGCGGCTCATCGTGCTTGTAGGCGGGCGGGCCGATTACGGTATAATGCCATCCGACAAGATCAGTTTAGCAGACCGTACATTTGCAGCCGATGCGCTTAGCAAATTCGTACAGGAAGATCCCAATAGCCCCGAGTTACGTGTCCGCTGGAACACGCAACAATATGAATGTGTCGATCTCTTGGTATATACCGAGGAAAAACTTATTATTGCGACGCACTATATAGCGGACGAAGAGTAGCAGGCTAATGTTTTACCAGAGGCCTCCCGTGTTATTGCAGGCTTTTCAATTTTGTGACAACCGATTGCGCGTACGGTGTGAGCTTTTGCACCATCGCGTTTGTGTCGCCTAGGCCGGCTTTCTTTTGCAGGGTGCGGTCGTACATAACATCTACCGTAAAGCGTCCTTGGCGGAAAACCAGGGTATTTTGCCCGGCGTTATCAGGGAATGCAATTCCCTCGTCGCCTATACTGGCGCTTACTTTGCTGCTGGCATAATCCTTGGCAGCCGAAGCAATGTAGGCTTTGGCAGGCACGTCGCTGTTAAAGCTGGTAACCCTGACTTCCAGTTCCTGGTCAAATGGGCCCGCACCGATACCGCTGCCAATCCCGGCGTTGTACCGGTCGCACGAAGTAGTAATGCCGTTGTACAGCTTGTCGCCTACCTTGTAGATGCCCGTACCGCTGGCCAGGCCTTCTTTGGCGTAGATGCTGGCGTCGCTGCCCGTGAGGCTTTTAATGTCGGCATTCGAGATGAGGTCGCAGGCTCGGGCCCAAGATTTTTTATAGGTCGGTGTCTCGTAGCTGGGGATGGCGGCACCTTTGGCTGTGGCGTGCTGGTCGACAAAATTCTTGGCAGCCAAGGCCAAAAGCTCTTGCTGTTTGGCTTCGGGAAGCTTAGTGCCATTAAATAGCAATTCGATAGAATCATTGCCGCTCACTACTATATAGCTGCTGCGCGTGCTGGACGCGTCCTTGGATTTATACGTCGGCAATCCACCCACATCGCTCACTTTACTATACCGGCGGTTGAGTGTATTTTGCGTTGTGCCCGGGTCGACAAAAGCGGCTTGATATACGTGTACTTCGAACAACCCGCCGCTCCGTATGCTGTACATACAAAGGTTGTCGTCGTCCGGAGTCGGCAAAGTGTACGTGTTCATTTCAGGCGTTTTCTGGCCGACATTATCAATGAAGGTACGCTGTACTGCTTGGTCGTCGGAGCGCGCCGCCAGATTTGTTTTGAGGGTGTTTAGGTCGTACATAGAAACAACGTTGCAGGCATACACTACCGGACCCTTTGCGGTATTCACCGCTTTATCGAACTTATTCATGGTGAGGGCCTGCGGGTCGCCGATTTCTGGACCGTATTGTTTTATGTCGTATCCGGCGCGGCTGTGGTACAGGTCGCTTTCGATATTAGTGCTGGTGTTGTCGGCGGTTTTGCCGGATTTGTGCTTGGTTATGGCCACTACAACGGCAGTTACCACAAGCAATGCGGCGATCATCACGCCGATGATAAATAATAGTTTTTTATGCGGCTCATTACCGCCGGCCGGTGACTGGGAAGGACTCCCCGCGGGCTGAGGTTGTGCCGGTGTTGGCATGCCTTGCAGTGATGCAGTGGGGCTAACAGGTTGTTTCGGCGTGCCATAAGGGCGAATGACGGTGTCCGGCCGCTCGGACTCGGGAGAGTTATTAGATGGGTTTTGTGGATTCACATGCGTTCCTAACGTTACATAACCTATGTCAATTATATTTTACCGCATATGCTTGGCAGTTTCATTTTTAATAGTATTTTCAGTTTTAAAAAGTATTTCCCTTCCATAAAACCCACTTCCATTATATAATCCAGACTTTATGACTTACATCATCGAAGGAAATAACCATCTTTTTACGCCCGATTACTGGGGTGGCATCGATATTGCAACGTACCAAGGCCCGATGCCCAAGGTTAGTGGCAGTGTGCTTGGCGATGTCGCGGAGGAGGCTCGCGATTTACTTTGGGAGGCTGGCGAAGATATCCTCGAGGGCCATTATTGGGAAGAAAGCGTCCCATTCGAAAAAATGCCGGACGAATATGGCGACGGCACGATAGTTATCATGGATAGCGAAACGCTGAGGCCGCTTAATGGCCCGCCCCCAGAAGAGTGGAACGCAAAGAACATACAGAGTGTTCTCCGATCGTAACGCCCTACGCGGAATATTGGCGGACGAACCAGAATGCACAAAATATGCGGCGCCCGGAATTCGGCAGTGAATTGGCGGTCGACGCTGTAAGTGGGCGCAGCTACCACAGAAGTCTTGAGTGGGGAGTGCTGCTCACTACTGCCGAGGGTGAGCGAAAAATCGGCACTTGGCCGATAGACCACCTGTGGATGTCGCGGGAGGGCATGGCCCTGCGGCCGGTGGTTCAGGCGATGTATACACTGTCAGGCCAAGTAGATACCAACGGCCTGGTCATTACTCGCGAGCCCTTTAGCGTAAACGGAAAAGCACATGTTTATGGCACATACGGCACCCCTGAGTTTAATGGCAATGTACGCAAGCGGACAACCGCTTTACAGATGGTGGTGATGGGGATTTCACGAGTCCGCGATGTACGCATCATCTCTACACCACACGGTACGTTGCCGCCGCTGCCGGAAACCTTTGATTTCGGCGATATGCCGACCCTCGTCAACGCCCAATCTTGCAAAATATAAGTATTTATAGTATAATAAGTAACTTATGAGTGAGATGTCAGGCAATAAAATCATAGCTATGACCACTGGCTTGGCCGCAGGCGCCAGTTTGGTTCTCGGCGGCTGCTCGGCCGAAGCTCCTGCCGCGCCGCATGATGCCTCACCCCTTGTAGCCGACTATGTGGCGACGCATCCGCCCGAAGCTGCCTTGCTCTTCGACCCCAAAGATATAACCTCAGTATTGCAGCATAAAACACTGACGGAAGGACGGACCAGTTGGTACGACCCGCCTCTGAAGCAGAACATCGGTGTCGTTTATGCAAGCTCTTTGTCTTCTGCCAAAGTGCTCGAAGTACATGCCGACAAGTCCGGTAACTTGCATTACGAAGCTTCAGATATGTTGCCCGAGATGCAGTTAAACCAACTGCTGCATGATGTAGATCAGCGGCGCGATGTACTACAGACGGCAATGAAACCTGATGCTGCCGGTAAGGTTGCGCTCGACACTATCACGTTCCGAGTGTTTGATACGCAAGGCGCCGTAGGAGAAAATGCTCCTGGAGGCAAGGCTTACGGTTCGGATATTGACGCGCCGGATAAGTCAAAAATATATTATTTCCTCTCTGGAAACAAAACGATTAACAACGCAGAAATACCTGAGATGCTTGGCCATGAAGCCGAGCACGCACTACTTGGACACCGCGAAGCCGAGGAGCCGCTTACCCAAGATCAGCAGACGCGGCTGAGTAGTACCTGCAAAGTGTTAGCGACATCCGCGATAGGTGAGCTTATGCGACATGACGGGTTCCAGCAAACTGACGGTTTGGAAGTATTACGCGACGCAGTCGATGCGCCGTACAAACCCGCTTTTGATCGGGTAAAGACCGCACTCGAAGACGGTACCTATACCGATTTACCCAAATTTGAGAAAGATCCCATCCCTGCTTGCGTGTTAGAAGCGCCAACATTCGCCGCCAATAAGCAGGCGACTCTGGACGGGCTCGATACCAAAGATATGATAAAAACCATTATGGGCCGCTCCGATGATCCGGACGCAGCGATAGTTTCCGACACCATGGGCAAATTGGTCGACGGGTTTTATAAAGACATGCGTGCCAGCCAGGCATTCCACAACCAAGCAGAATCAACGTATCTGCCCGCAGGCACCGCACCGAATGTTGGCCATCCGTCGGACAATAGCGCCGAAAACCTGGCTTCGACCGGTAATGTCGCCGCATCAAATACCGACGATTTCCTGCGAAATATGCAATATGCGCCCGTCGAAGTGCAGCAATCGGTTGCTACGGTGCTGACTATTGATGCCGAAGTACTTGCGAAGCGTTATCCGGGTTCTGCTATTGCTGAGCAGACTAAAAACGTAGCCAAGCAGCTCGCAAGCCTCAAATAAAATTACAACGCTTTAGCCGATGCGGGCCCAAGTATTCTTTGCAAAATCATGGTGCATGTTGTATAAAATCCATCAAAAATAACAGAGGTAGTTTATATAGACTTAATACATGACAGCAGTAAGTATTTTTGTCTGTGAAATTTTTGGCTGAGCCTTTCGGTGCGTAGTAAAATAGCCTACGTTGTGTGCACAGCGTGAACGTACTAAAAACCTAACAGGAAAGAACAATATGACTCAACGTCCTATTCCGTGTATTGATCGCGCCCTGAAATTCAGCAAATCTGCTCGAATGGTGCTTGTTGCGGCTGTTGTCGGTGTTTTCTCGCTTCTTCCGGCCAGCGTTGCAAACGCGGCTAGCGAGCAACAATCGGCGGCTCTTAAACCGGCGCCCGTAGCGCCCAAGGACACGCCAAATGGTGTGACCGCCCCCGTTGCAAACAAAGGTGCCGCGCAGCTCGCGCACCCGAACACAGCAGCTCTGGCATACACTGCTAGTATTTCTGCAACTTCGACTAACCTTTGGCCACAGCAGTACTCCACTATTACTGCCACCACCAACCAGGATGTAGGCCCAACACCCTACTACTTGAGCATTTACGATGCGACTGCAAACAGCTACATCAAGGTTTGTCCTTCCGGCACCACTTGTAGCATAGCGGTTACCTTCCCGACTGCAACTACGCATGTTTACCGCTCATATGTTTCATACTACCCGCTGGTAGTCCCACAGGTAACCCCACCTGCCGGCACGCAGGCAGTATCGGGTAACTTGAGCATCACTTGGCGCAGCATTAGTGTTTCATTGGCTGCCAGCCCAACTACGGTTGGTATTAACGGCACCAGCACACTGACTGCTACCGCAAGTGCAGATGTAACTCCGTCGCCTTTCTACATTCAAATTTATGACGCTACTACCGGTACGCGCTTAAATTACTGTGGATTTAGCGCAACTTGTAGCGTTCCGGTAAGCAAGGCATTTGCAACCACGCATCGCTACATAGCGTATGTCTCGAACTACGGTGCAGCATATCCGCCAGCAGGCATTCAGGCTACATCGAACTCGAGCTACGTCACCTGGACGGCTTCAAACTACCGGCTTTCATTGGGTAGTACGACACCGTCATTTGGTCATCGTACATTGACTGCATACAGTAACATCAATGTTCTCCCAACTCCTTACTACATCCAAATCTTTAACCTCCGCACTGGCACCCGTATTGCCGTTTGTGGCTCGGGCACAACCTGCTCGGTAACGGTTTCATTGGCATTTGGTAAGACCGACTTCGTTGCATTTACTTCTGCGTACAGCACGACTATTCCTCCGCTGAACACGCAAGCAAGCTCAAACGTTGTTTCGGCATCATACCCGATCATTATTTCTCCGCTCGAAAAGCAAGAATAACGATTACATAGGGCCTGATTTTGAAAGCTCCCAGCCTGTCGCTGGGAGCTTTTCTTGGGTGTGCGACGCCTGGTGTAATCTAGTATTTATGATATAATATCGGGATGACAAATCATCTGCGCAGGCCTGAGCCTGGTGAACAAGGCGCGCTTAATCACGTCACATTGCTTGCTTTTCGGCCCGAGGTTCCGGCATTCCCAGCTGGTTTCGAGGAATCCCCGCTTGATGCATATTATCGTATTGAGCGTGAACTGATTCATGCCGTCCGGGTTGGCGGCGGCACGGTGCTTTCCGATGATGGCACTTATGATTTACACGATCAGGTGCTCACCTTTAATGCCAATGCCTATACGTACGCCCCTTCACAATCATATGCAGCACGGCAGCTGCAGCGATTGCCGGAACGGGCGCCAAATGTGCGTTTGCCCAAAACTACTGCATTGCTTGATGCACATGAACAAGCCGCCGATTTTCCCGGCCCCTATGTGCTAGCAGATACCAAACTTGCCGGCGGCATTGGCAAATATCTGGTTGAAACCGAGGAGCAACATAATAAGGTGCTTGCGTACGCCGATTACCACCATGAGGACGCGCATGGTATTCAAACATTGGCGGGTGTGGTGATGCGGGAATATATTGAGACGCCAAGTGAGTACTTCACTTCGTATCGTATCGTTGCCACACCTGATAGCGTAGTTGCGGCTGGCTTACTGTACTCAGTACATACGAAAGCCGAAGCCAAGGCTATCAACACCGGCGGTTCTGAGTTGTCTTCGCCGGATTCACCGTTCTATCTTGCTTCGCGCGATGTACGTTCTAATGTGGCTCTCGGGGGTAGTATAATTCCGCTCATGGGCGAAAACCGTGAGCATACTTCGAGTAAAGAGCGCGAAATCTTGGCGGCGCACGGCATTGACCCTAACAACCCGGCGGTTCCTGCAGCGATTCTGGAACAAACTCCTAGCATCAGCCGTAATTATGGCCGCGTTATCGATGTACACTATGGCATTGATTTCATCGGCGATGGCGTGTTTTTGGAGTGTAACGGTGGCCCCGGGCTAAAAACATACGAGGCTTGCCACACGCCTCCCGGAGCAAGTCCCGACTACGGTGTTATATACGCCAGTATCTACAACCAGGTGCTCGCCGATATGCAAGCCATGCACTAAGCGGCGTAGTGTTTGGCCAGCGCCTGGAGATCCTCGTATGCTTGTAACGATTGTATGGTGCGCGGGTCGCGTGGCCCGTATACACTCTCGCCCAACGGCTCTATGCACGCGACAGAGCGAAGCACATGGCCCGTTACGCGGTTGATTAATTCCTGCTGCTGTCTCGTTAAGATATCGCCTGCTACCTCGTGGCGCATAACTTGTCCAGTCCATGTTATGTCCCGCGTCGTTATATCGGCGTCTTTCCAGCAGACTTCTGCGACGGCGGGATGGCGACTGGGGCTTCTGTATGGCCGTTGTACCGCGAACACCGATAATGGCAGTAACGTATGATCCCGGAACACTAGTTTGATGTCGAAAGTGCTGTGCGTTTCAACGGTGGGTGTGTCCTGGTGTGGGCCGCTGGGTTGCTTTTCCCGAAGGTTTGCCGGAATTGGTGTAAAACAGTGGTCAGGACGCCGCATTAATAGTCGGTTCAACGCTTGCAATGCCACGACTTTACTCATCAAATAGGAGATATCGCTCTGGTCGTTAGTTTCCATGCCGGGTCGCGGCCTGGCTAAAAGTAATCGGTTCAAAACCGTTTTCTGTACAAATGCGTAGGCGTGCCGCTGAAATACCGGTTTCTTTTCGGGAGGGTTGTTCGGCAAGCTTTCGCTGTTCGCGTAATAAGGCAAATACACCGTGTTGAGCTGTGCTCCGACCGCACGTTTGAAGTACCACTGATGATCGCGATAGTTCGCGCGAGTCTGTTCCACTGCAAGCCCGTTACGATGCTGCGCAAAATCAATCATCTGTTTGGCCGGGCCGCGCTGGCCTTGTGCGGCAAGCACGTGGGCGTAATCTACCGCACACGATACGGCTGCAAGTTGCGGGTTCGCGTTTTCGCCATATAAGAGCACTGCGCCGCATTCTTCCAGCGTTGGCCCATCGAGCGTGTGCGGCTGTGTAACCGCCGGAAGTGACGCGTATCGTTCCTGCGCTCTCGCGATGATAGATAGTTCTCCCATGAGATCAGTATTATAGCGTGCCGAGTGCTTCTTGCAAATCCGGCAATAAACCTTTAAACAGCCACTGTTTTGTAAAGCCGGCAAACCTGGTGCGCGAGTCGTCAGGCGGATAGATGCTCTCGCCGATCGGATTGATTTCGTTCATGGCGCCGAGCACTCGAGCGGTCATGCCGTCAAGGAGCCGCTCCTGGAACGACGATAACCTGTCGCCCTGCACCTCCGCGCGCATGATTTTTGCCAAAGTGCGGACGCTGTAGTGCTCATGGCCTTCCACTGCACGGCCCGCAATGTGCGCTACCAATGGATGATACTCATCCTCTGTTCGACTCGGGTGCCTTATAGGGTAAAACGTCTGGTCCGGAAGCAAGACTTTCAGTTTAAAGCTCGTATGCGGCTCGCCCCCTTGCGGTGAGTTTCGCTCCCGCAGGTTGGCTGGAAAAACACCGAAGACCGCCTGCGGATCGGTTGCCTGCAAGCGATGAAGCGTCTGGGCGACCACCAGGCCGCGAAGCACTTCCTCTATGTCTCTCTCGTCGGAGCGACGGACATGCGGGCGTGGCACGCTCTCCAGCAAGGGGTTGAGGAAAGTGGTTTGCACGTTCGCATATGCGTCTTTTTGTGCTCCTGCGATGTCCCATCCGCCCCCCGGCAATGTACGGGCGTCTTGGTAAAATCCCAGGTAACTATCCGCTAGGCTCACTTGGTATACGCGAGGAAATACATTACTGCCTTCACCAATACTGGCCAGTTTCTCGCCGCATTTTGCCACTTGCTCGCGGGCATGGTCCACAGTCGCCGCCAGATTAGGCTGCGTACCACCTTCAGAGCTGGCAATATGCAACAAGTCGATCCGGCAATCAGCTGCGCCGAGAAAATGCGCCATCTTAGTCTTAGTGCTGGTTGCTTCGAGTGACTCAGCGATTGTTGTTAAAACTTCGGCGTCAAGGGTGTGGGGTTGTACGAGGGTCGGTAACTCAAGGTATTGTTCACATGCGGCCGCGGCTTTCATGGACGCTAAGTATATTTCGCATGACGCTTTTTGTAAATGCCGATAAGCCCCTGCGGAAATTCTTGCTATGATAACTGTATGAATGAAATCAAAATGGTGCCCATCGTTGCCGGCTGTGTGCTGGTGCGCGATGGCAAAATATTGCTCGTGCAGGAAAAGCAACCTAAAGTATATGGCCAGTGGAATTTGCCGGCCGGCCGTGTTGACGTGGGAGAAACCATAGAACAGGCTGCCGTACGTGAAGTACTTGAGGAAACCGGCTTCCAGGTGCGCTTGGATAAAAAGCTGGCCGTGCAGCACTTTTCGGCCGAGCGGCCGGTCATGCACGGGTTTGCTGCGACTATCACGGGCGGCGAATTGCGCATTCCTGACGACGAACTCATCGGCGCGGAATGGTTTACTTTTAATCAAATTTTAGCACTTGAAAAGGCAGGAAAATTGCGCAGTGAATGGATTCCTCTGGCAGTTAAAGAGGCGTTGTAAAATGCGTATTTAAAAGGCAGGTGACATGGGGTATTATGAAACCTTCCTATGTCGAAACTTGCAGAATTATTCTATGCTGAAGCTCAGCGACCAGGGCAACAAATGGTGGTGCTCGGGCTCGCCGAGCATTCCAATAATCCGGCACACCCCCAATTCGATATTATCCGCGGTATCTGGCATACACGTTTTTTGGCTCGGAATACCGCAAAGCCAATCGCGTTGTATGAAGGCATATGCGAACCGGTACGCAGTCGCAGCCCGCTTATTAATGAGGAATTAACCGCGATAAAAATGGGCGGCGGGTTTCAGTTGCTGGCGACACTTGCCGATAAAAGTGCCGTTACCTGTTTGCCGGATCAAGAGCAAGTGCGCCAACAGATGCTCCAAGTGACCTCATTGGCTGAGGGCATCACGCCCGAGGTAGTCAATTATTATTTGGATACTCATGCCAATCCGCATGCTTCTGAAACATTGTTTAATCATCAGGACTTTCCCACTATTGAACATCTTGCTAAAGATACGCGCAGCTGGGTCTTAGGCCAAAACGTAACGCGTTATTGGAATGAAGGTTATAGCCTGTTTGTGCTGGGCAGTAATGAAACCCTTGTAAATTGGCCGGCTCAAGAAGCATTGTGCGCGATTCCTGAATTTGCGCAGGTTCCACCTATCACCTTATTGCCTCCTGAAATGCCCTACGCCGCACTGCCGCGCTTAGCGCCGGCTACTGTGTAAATATTTGCGGCCCCTGTTTTTTGTAGTACCATAAGGATTATGCGACCACTTTGGAATGGATCAATCAGTTTCGGACTCATCAATATACCGGTGCGGATGTTTAGCGGCACAAACCACCGCGAAGGTATCGACCTTACTATGCTGCACAAAACCGACCACTCGCCCATCCGTTACGCACGGATTTGCCGCAAAGACGGCAAAGAAATCGAGTGGGACGACATCGTCAAGGGCTACGAATACCAAGACGACGAATATATCGTGCTGACGCCGAAAGATCTCGAAGAGATCGAGCCTAAACGTACCCAAACCATAGACATCAAACAGTTCGTCGACACCGAAGAGATCGACATTCGCTTTTTTGAAAAGCCATATTATCTCGAACCGGTCAAAGGCGGCGAAAAGGCGTACGCGCTGCTGCGGCACTCGCTGCAAAAATCGGATAAACTGGCGCTTGCGCGGTTCGTCATGCACGAGCGTGAGCACATCGCCGTTATCAAGCCGGTCGGCCGCGTTTTGGTGCTCAACCAGTTGCGCTTTCCGGCTGACCTGCGCGAACCGGTCGACCTTAGCTTGCCAACCGACAAAGACCTGACTGAAAAAGAAACCGAAATGGCCATGAAGCTCATAAAGCAAGAGACCAAGCCGTTTGTTCCCGAAGACCTACACGACACCTACACCGAAGAACTCGAAGAAATGATCAAAGACAAAGCCAAGGGCAAAAAACCGCCAAAAGCCAAAAAGCCTGTCGAGCACAATACGAGCGGCGACCTGATGGCAGCGCTTAAAGCAAGCTTGAAAGGATAAATTGCCGCCGTGGGTTTGCATGAATACCATGCCAAGCGCGACTTCTCGGCAACGCCCGAGCCGAAAGGCGCCGAAACCGCCAAAAAGCCAACTAAAAAGCCCGGCCACAAGCTCAGGTTCGTTATCCAAGAGCATCATGCCACGGCGTTGCATTACGACTTCCGCCTTGAAATGGACGGCGTGCTCAAAAGTTGGGCGGTGCCCAAAGGCCCCAGCTTGAACCCGCACGAGCAACGCTTAGCAGTGCAAACCGAAGACCACCCGTATAGCTACCGCACATTCGAAGGCGTCATCCCGCGCGGCAGTTATGGCGCCGGCAACGTCATCATCTGGGACGAAGGCTGGTACGAGGCGCGCATGGGCGATCCCAAAGCAAGCGAAAAAACGCTGCTCAAAGAACTCGAGCAAGGCCACATAACCTTTACCCTGCACGGCAAAAAGTTGCACGGCGAGTTCGCACTCATAAAAATGCCGCACGCCAGCGATGAACACGCCTGGCTGCTCATCAAAAAGGGCGATAGCTTTGCTTCTGAAACCGTCGATATCACGAAGCAGGACGAGTCGGTAGTCTCAAAGCGACATGTCGACGATTTGGGTAGTGCCGCAGTGGTACCCGACCTGTCTAGCTACCCCAAAGTCGCTACGCCGTGGGAAGTGGAGCCCATGCTTTGTACGCTTGTCGACGAGCCGTTTGACCGTCAGGATTGGCTGTTCGAGGTAAAATGGGACGGTTACCGCGCAATTGCGAGCAAAAAATCGGGCGAGATCGCACTGTATTCCCGCGCTGGTAACACATTTGCAAGCAAATATCCGCCGGTAGCCGAAGCGATGCACGCCATAAAGCACGACGTTATTCTAGACGGCGAAGTGGTGGTTGTCGACGAAGATGGCGCGTCACATTTTGAATGGCTACAGCAATGGGAGGCCGGGCAACGCGGCACACTCCGGTATTATGTGTTCGATATTTTGTGGTACGACGGACGCGATGTGCGCACTATGCCGCTTCGTAAGCGTAAGGCTTTGCTTCGTCATGTATTGCCGGAACATAACGACGTGCTTTTTTACAGCGACCACATCGAAGCCGACGGCAACACCTTGTTTAAGGCCATGGAGCGGCGGCATCTCGAAGGAATGGTGGCGAAAAACGCCGAGAGTCCGTACCGCGAGGGTAACCGCGGCAACGATTGGCTGAAAATAAAGACGCACCAGCGCCAAGAGGTCGTCATCGGTGGCTATACTGAGCCGCGCGGCGGACGGAAATACCTCGGCGCATTAATTGTCGGCGTGTTCAAAAACGGCTCGCTCGAATATGTGGGCCATTCCGGTGGCGGCATTCCCGATGAACAACGGCGTATTTTGCAGCAAAAACTGGCACGTATCGAGCGCAAAACCTCGCCGTTTCGCACCGAGCCCAAACCAAACGCGCCCGTGCACTGGGTGCGGCCCGAAGTTATTTGCGAGATGAGCTTTAGTGAATGGACTGACGACGGCCGGATGCGCCACCCGGTGTTCGAAGGTTTGCGTGAAGATAAAAAACCGCACGAGGTCCATGCCGAAAAAACCAAACACACGCCGACTGCAGCGCTGGCCGCTTCCCGCAAGGAGCCGGCGTTCGAGCTCACGCATCTGGACAAGGTGTTCTTCCCGAAACGACGCTACACCAAAGGTGACCTCATAAAATATTACGAGTCGGTTGCTGAGTATATTCTGCCGTACATCAAAGACCGCCCTTGCTCGCTGCTGCGCATGCCGAACGGCATCACCGGTGAGGCATTCTTCCAGAAAAATAACGAGCATTTGCCGGATTGGGTGCCGCATGCTGATATTTTTTCGGAGTCGAATAATGCGAATTTGCGGTGGATCGTTGGCGGTACGCTCGAAACATTGTTGTACATGGTGCAACTCGGTTGCGTAGAAATCAACCCTTGGAATTCTCGTACGCAACACCTGGAAAAACCTGATTGGTTGGTCATCGATCTTGACCCCGAGGGCGTACCATTTACTGCTGTCGTACAAGTGGCGCAAACCGTCCATAAAGTATGCGAGGAATGGCGCATTCCGGCGTACCCGAAGACATCGGGCAAAACCGGCATCCACATATTTGTGCCGCTCGGCGCCAAGTACACCCATGAGCAAGCCAAAAACCTTGCCCATCTGCTGGCGCTCGAAATCAATCGCCGCGAGCCCGAGCTCACGAGCGTTGAACGCTTGCCCAAAAAACGGCCGCACAAGATTTACCTCGATTTTTTACAAAACCGCGAAGGCCAAACGCTCGCGGCGCCCTACTCCGTTCGGCCGACACCGGAGGCTAGCGTTTCGATGCCGCTACATTGGGATGAGGTTGTGCCGAGTTTGAAACCGTCTGATTACACTATCAAAAATGCTTTGGCGCGGTTGTCGCACACCAAAGATATCTGGAAGCCGGTGCTGGGCAAAGGTATCGACATGCAAGCGGTGCTTACACGGCTTGAGTCGACTCGGCAATAAGCGCCGCTTGCGTGGCGTTCACCAAAGTCTTACTTGTTTCGCAGACGAATGCGATGGCGCCGGCAATATTCATGCCAGGACAGCCGATGGTTTTGTTACGGATGACCTGCTGATTGGTTGTGCTCGCGGTGCGCTGCTTGGGAACATCTGTTGCGAGCACCAGTTGGTTGTCAAATAAGCGCGTTCGCTTCCACATATCATCCATATTTAGGTTGCCGATGTGCATTTTGGTCGCCTGGCATGAGGCGTAATAGAAGTCGAGCTCTTTGATAGTTGCTGCGGTGGCAATATCGCTAATGGGGGTGTCGAGACTTGGCCGCTCGCCGGTTCTGGCCTCGTGGTATTTCGCCAGCGTTAGCTGTAGCATAAAGAGCGCGCCGCCAAACACACTTGCCTTTGCTGCCTCACGGCCGGGTACTTCGCTGAGAATATAAGGAATGGTTTCGCGCGGGATGTGGCCCTCGCTGTCGGGCCGTACCACCGAAAAGGTATTGGCAATGAGCCGGGTTGCGCGGGGAATCCCTTCGTCCGTAGGCGTGTCTGAGGGCCAACCCGCGATGAAGGATTTTGTTACGAGATCGCCCAAGACCAGACTGTCGGGCGTTTCGCCGGTCGCTGACGCATATTCCGATATGGTGTTCGCTACATTTTCGACGCATATGCCAATAAATGCCTGTTTTTGTGGCATAGCATACCGCATAAACTCCATGCCGATGCGGCCAATGGCGAATACGCGTGCTGCCTCGAAGCTTTCGGCATCCAGCTCTTGCCCTTCGTCCCACAGCAATTCCACCGCGTCGCGCTGCCATTGTTCGTCGGGGTGAGGAGTATCGCCCAGACAATCTTCTACGTCTGCAACCAGCCCTGCCCAGTTTTCAGGCGGTTTACGGGTGTAATCCAGTGTTTCGAGCGTCGTATTCATACATATAAAAACGCCTGTAACAGACGCTACCGAATAATTATTATATCATAAATATTAATTTTTGCTTAAATATAGTGAGATTTAACCATAAAAAAGCGACCTCCGGGGAGAGGTCGCATTGCTTGACAGGGAGGTTTGTGGTTAGCCTTGGGTTGGTGTCGTTCCACCGCCACCCATGATACCTTGCATCCACGTAATTATTGCACTAAATGTTATTGTTCCTGCGATCGTTAATATCGTAATTGGTTCCATACGCATTCTCCTTTTGTTATCTAATAACTCTGGGGTGTAGCGCGCACTACAAATACCGAGTATAGCTATTTGTGCAGCACGTCGATATGAAATATTTAACGCTATCTGCTGCTATTGCACTGTATTTACGGTTATTCCAGGGATCCCAGTTTGTTAGCGATGCGCTGAGCAACCGGCGTCAATTTTTTAATTATTTCACTGTCGCTTATCGTCGGCTTATCGAGCACGTCAACATTTGAAATTGAGATCACAAACCGCCCCTTACGAAACGTCAGGGCCTTTTTCTGGTCCACACGATCGCCAAACATCGCTTCATCACCAATCTTAGTGCTGGTCGCGCTTGTTACGTTTTTGCTGCTTGCTTTCACTGCATCGTACGAGAGTTTAGCCGGCTGGTCTTGGGTGAAGCTCTCCGTGGTTACAAAAACGTGTGTCTGATTAATTTTAATGCTCCCATTGGTGCCGACGCCTACGCCACCCAGGATCGAATCGCGTTGACAGGCGTTATCGATGTAGGCGTAACTGTTTTTGTCGGACGTGGTTTGGCGAAAACTCACTACGCCGACACCGCTACCACTCTTTTCGCGCACCAGCGGGCCCGCTTCTTCTCCGTTAATGCTCTTGAAATCATCGGCAGTGAGCAAATCGCAGCCATTCGCATAACTTTTCTTGAATATCGGGCTGTCGTAGGTGATCTTCGGCGGTCCGCTAGGATCTTTGGCTTCAACGGCAAGGTTATTAATTACTTTTGCCGCGGCTTGCTTGAGGAAATCGTCGGGTTTGAGACTGCTGTCTTTGTCGAGCAGTGATGACACAAGGTTCATCTGTAGATACATACCGTTGGTGTGGATGATGTAATAACGCAAGGTCTCGTCTGCTTTGTCGGCGTACACGTCCGCACCGTTGATCGGCGCTTGTTTGGTGTACCGGTGGAGCGCGTCGGTGACCGCACTGTCGGGAACGTAGTTTGGCTGGAACACCGTTAGCTCAAGGCTGACACCGTCCGCCAGGCCATAGTCACAGCTGTTAGTCGCCGTATCAAGCGGTAATGAATAAGGGTCGAGGTCGAGCTTGCCCTTGCCTTGCCCGTCAAAATACGTACGATCTACGACCACGGCGAGCGGATTAGGATAGAGATGCACGCCGAGCTGGTGAATTGCATCCAACGACAGGACATTACATGCTTGGATGATCGCTTTGCCGTCATAAGTTACCGCTGGTTTTTTGGCATTCATGATGAGCGCTTCAGGGTCGGCCGTCCCTTTGCTCAATTTTTGTGGATTATAGCCGTCGCGCTTTACATACAAACTCGCAGAATCTTTGGCGACACCCGAGTTACCTGATTTATTGTGTGCTGCGATGGCCGCCAAGAGCACGGCCAGCAATAACAGCACCACGAGCACGACCACAATAGTGATAATCTTGCCCTTGCGGGTACTTGTAAAGCCAGGTTTTTGGCCTGCACCGCTCATCGACACGCTCGGTGATGGCTGGTTTGGCTGCGATTCTTGATTTTCCGATTGCATTACATCTCCTTGCTGTCGTCGCCACGACTGGCGATTATGTTATTTCTAATTGGCCGGATGGCTGCGGTACGGTCAAACGCTTCGTAGCCCGATGCTTCTGCACTGCGTACACGGCAGTCATGAGGATAAGGGCCAGCCAGGCGCTCAGACTTAGCTGATACACGCGCTGGACGAGGCCGATAATCGCGGCTTCATCGTGGCGCGCGAGTACTATAGCAGGTACTAGCCCGATTTGTAAAAGTACAAATAATTTGCTGGCTTGGGCGATCATCGTGTGTGAACGGCGGTACGCAAACCACCACAGCATCGGCGCAACAAATGCGATGACACCAATCACGAGGCTTTCGAGCACATGCGGGCTGAAGCTTATGGAATCGGTAATAGAAGAACAGTGTGTGTCGATTGCCGGCGCACAACTGATAGGTAGCGACGCATCGACGATCGAATCGATGCCGATAAGCGCTACCGTAGCGAACAGCGTCCACTTAAGCGCACGATCTTTCGGCTGCAGCAAACGGACCAGACACGGCAGCAACGCAATAATAACTGCGCCCGCCAAAATATCGAGTGCCTGAAAGAGCCAATGATATGGCTGCGTGAGCGCGCTGAACTCACTTATCACCGATGGCCGCGTGGGTAATGCCGGGTTCAAAAACGGTCCGAGGAGCCAATCATTGCACAAAAATAACAAGAGCGCTGCTATAGCGGTTGGCGTGAGATGAGTAAGCATGATGCGGCGACTCATACTTATAGCATAGCAAATTATTATTTTGGTAGAGGAAGGCTTTAGCATGAGCACTTTATATCATGCCCGTGCTCAAACACTGCGGATAAAATACCGCAAACTGCGCGCGTTGGCATTGATACCAAGAGCCACATGCTAAGCCACTTATCTGCATAAGCGTTGTGTTTAAAACGGTGCATCCAAGCGGCGGGCGGCGGTATACTGACCACATGAGTAAATCAATGTTAGCGACCGCACAAGCCACGATCCGGGAAGCGGCCGAAAGATTAGGATACGACGAAAAAACAATTGAAGCCTTACTTGAGGCCGAAGCCGAACATATCTTCGAAGTCGAAGCCGGCGGCAAAAAGTACCAGGCGTTCCGCGTACAGCACAACAGCCACCTGGGGCCGTACAAGGGTGGCATCCGCTTTCATCCGAACGTCAATATCGACGAAGTCCGCGCGCTTGCGACACTTATGAGCCTGAAGACAGCCGCAGTTAATATACCGATGGGCGGCGGTAAAGGCGGTATCGCCGTCGACCCGCGCTCGCTCGATAAAGCAACGGTCGAGACACTCGCCCGCCGGTATGCCGAGCACTTGGCGCCACACATCGGCTCGGACAAAGACATCCCTGCCCCCGATGTAAACACCAATTCCGAAATCATCGACTGGATGGTCGACGAGTTTGAAAAGACGACCGGCAAAGCCGACAAAGGCAGCTTTACCGGCAAATCAATGGGCAATCGTGGCTCCGAAGGTCGCGAGGCCGCAACAGGCCGCGGCGGCGTGATCGCATTGGTCGAATATCTGCGCGCCCAGGACATGCTCGACAAGCCGCTCACCGTAGCGCTCCAGGGTTTTGGAAACGTCGGCTATTTCTTTGCAAAAGTCCTCAAAGATTATCCGAACATCAAGGTTGTCGCGGTATCGAACAGCAAAAACACCTGGGCCAAGCAAGATGGCATCGATGTTGAGAAATTTGCAAGCAAGGCTGGTGCCGTTCCACGTCCCGAGGAACTTGACGACCTCAAGGGTGCCGAAACCGCTGCGCCCGAGGCGATCATTGGCGCAAAAGTGGATATTCTGGTGCTTGCCGCGCTCGAAGATGCCATCACTGAAGACAACATGGAGAAGGTGCAGGCCGACATACTCGTGGAGCTCGCCAACGGGCCAATCGTTAAGGTCGCCGAAAAATATTTGTTGGGGAACAATAAAACCATTTTGCCCGATGTGGTCGCGAACGCCGGCGGCGTGATCGTTTCGTACCTCGAATGGGACCAGAATCAGAAGAGCGAGCACTGGACCGAGACGGAAGTGAACCAAAAATTGCAGGATATTTTGGTACCTGCCACCGTTGCGATGCTTGAGCGTGCCAAAGAAAAAGGCTTAGGCTTAAAACAAGCTGCATTCGAACTGGCATTAGAACGCCTGACTGCTGTTAAATAATTCGCATTAACACCCGTTTTTCTTGTCCAAAACGGTTGTGCTTTTCGGGTATTTCGTACTATAATCGGAACCAGAAGAGCTTAAAGTAAAAGAGGGCGATGAAAATCTTGATGCTCGGGTGGGAGCTACCTCCCAATAATAGTGGTGGACTCGGGGTTGCATGTTTCGAGCTTTGTAAGTCGCTCGCGAAAAAAGGCGCCGATATTGAGTTCGTACTGCCCTACACTGCGGAGCACGACATTGATTTTATGCGGATCACCCCGGCGCATCCGCAAAATGTGGCTGATGTGGTTAAAGCGGGCATCGCCTATGATAGCTATAAGTATGTGTTCCGGGACGGACATACCGAATGGATTGATATTCACGGCCAACAGCAGATGTATGAGCATGCCGTCGATCGGCTAATCCGCGAGTCGGATCGTGAATTCGACGTCATCCATGCGCACGACTGGCTTACCTTTCGTGCAGCGCTGCGGGTAAAGCAACAGCGTGGCTGTCCGCTCATCGTGCATTTTCATTCGGTAGAAGCCGATCGTGCCGGTCGCGAGTTTGGCGGCAATCCACTCGTGCGCGAGATTGAATCGATGGCGGTGCTTATGGCCGACCAGGTTATCGCGGTGAGCGAGCACACCAAAAAAGCCATCATGCGAGAATACGATATACCGGCAAGCAAAATCCGCGTCGTACACAACAGTATCAACCCCAATGACATTCAGCTGCTTGACCCTGATAACTCCTATAAGTATCTCACCGAAATGCGCGTCCAAGGCTACCACGTGGTAACGAACGTCGGTCGGCTGACGATCCAAAAAGGCCTGCCAAACCTGCTGCGCGCCGCCAAAGAAGTCATTGCTCGCGAGCCCAAAACACTGTTTTTGATTGTGGGCAGCGGCGACCAGTACTTTGAACTATTGCAATTAAGTGCGGACCTGGGCATTGCCAAAAACGTGATTTTTACGGGATTCCAGCGTGGCAAACGGTGGCGCGATTCATATGCCATCGCCGACTTATTCGTGATGCCGTCGGTTTCGGAACCGTTTGGGCTGACTGCGCTCGAAGCGGTCGGATATGGCACGCCGGCACTGGTGAGCAAACAATCCGGTGTCGCCGAAGTTATGAAGAACTGCCTGACCGTCGACTTTTGGGATGTCGCGGAAATGGCTAACCAAATCACCGCTTTTGTGCGGCATGCAGCACTGCGCGATGAGCTGCACAAAAACGCCTACCGGGAATTCCAAAAACTTTCGTGGGACACTTCCGCCGACAAGCTCTTTACGCTCTACAGTGAACAGCTCCAGGGAGCGGCAGCATGAACCAGAGGGCAATCGTACTCTACTTGCACGTCCACCAGCCGTATCGTGTGCGGCACTACACTATTTTTGATGCAGGCGTCCACCATAACTATTTCGACACGCCGTACGAGGATCGCACCAGCAACGAGCGCATCATCCACAAAGTTGCCGAGAAATCATACCTTCCCACGAACAAATACCTGCTAGAACTCCTGCAAAAGTACCCTGAGTTCAAATTGAGCCTGTCGATTACCGGTACGGTGCTGGAACAGCTTGAGCGCTGGGCGCCCGAAGCACTGGCGTCGTTCCAGGAACTTACCCGCACTGGGCGCGTAGAAATCGTTGCCGAAACGTATCATCACAGCCTTGCCTTCTTTTACTCGCGTGAGGAGTTCGAAGCCCAAGTACGTATGCACCGCGAAAAAGTACAGCAACTTTTTGGCCAGACGCCAAAGGTGTTTCGTAACACCGAGCTCTCGTATAATAACGATCTAGCTTACTGGGCCGACAAAGCCGGTTACAAAGGCATCCTGACCGAAGGCTGGGACAAAGTGCTTGATTGGCGCAGTCCAAACTTCGTATATCGGCCAGCCTACACTGAGAATATCCGCTTGCTCATGAAAAATTACAAATTGAGCGACGACATTGCGTTCCGGTTTGGCGACCGTGGCTGGAGCGAGTGGCCGTTAACTGCCGACAAATTTACGCACTGGCTGAACGAAAGTGGCGACGCTACCAACTTCAACCTGTTCATGGACTATGAAACTTTCGGCGAACACCAATGGGATGAATCGGGTATTTTCCGCTTCTTGCACCATTTGCCGGGCGAATGGCTAAAACAGCCGGGCAATACTTTTATGACCGTCAGCGATGTGATCGACGCATTTGAACCGGTAGACCACGTAGATGTGCAGCAAACGATCACCTGGGCCGACACCGAACGTGACCTCAGCGCCTGGCTGGGCAATAATATGCAGGCGCAAGCGATTACCGGATTGTATGCCCTCGAAAAACGTATTCTTGGCACCGGTGATTTGGCGCTCATCGAAGACTGGCGTCGCCTGCAAACCTCCGACCACTTTTATTACATGTGCACCAAATGGTTCAATGACGGCGACATTCACGCCTACTTCAGCCCATACGAAAACCCGTACGAGGCATTTGTGGCATTTATGAATGCTTACCACGATCTGCTTTTCAGGCTCAGCAAAAAAGGAGTCAAGATATAATGGGGCGGCCAGTTGTTTTAAGTAATGGCCAGCTGTTCGTGGGCTTGGATGAAACAGGCCTGGTTCACGATTTTTATTATCCGTATGTTGGCCTCGACAATCTCACGACGGCGCGCAGCTCACAGCACAAAATCGGTGTGTGGATCGACGGCAATTTTCATTGGACCAACGACGGCACTTGGGTGATTACCGTCAATTTTGAATCTGATGCCATGGTGAGTTGCATCCGCATGCACTCCGACGAGCTGGAAGTCACACTCGATTTCACTGATTTCGTCGACACAGAATATAACGCGCTCATCCGCCGCATTACGGTTACCAACGAAGCCAACGCGGAGCGGGATATACGGTTGTTCATGCACCAGGTGTTCCAAATCTCGCGTGCTGGCCGCGCTGATACGGCGATGTTCGTGCCCGACGACGACTATATTTTGGATTACAAAGGCCGCTGTTGTCTGCTCATCGCCGGTAAATTTGTGAATGACGGCAGCTTCGACCAGTATGCAATCGGCAATTATGCGATCGAAGGCAAAGCCGGCACCTTCAAAGACGCCGAAGACGGCGAACTATCCAACAATGCCATCGAGCATGGCGGCGTGGATTCGGTATTGCGCTTTCGACACAAAACGCCGGCTCGCGGCACATTTGCCGTTGATTACTGGATCGTGGCGGCCGACAGCCAGAGCGATGCCCAGGTAATTCACACCAAACTCAAATACTACCCTATCGACAACCGTATCCACATTACGCGGGATCACTGGCGACAATGGTTTAAAAACAGTGAAAAGACTTTGGCAAAAATCCCTGATGAATATCGCGAGCCAGTACAAAAAAGCATGCTCATTATCAAGGCGCATTGCGATGAACGCGGTTCGATATTGGCAAGTGGCGACTCCAGCATCTTCAATTTCGGCCGTGATTATTACTGTTATTGCTGGCCGCGCGACGCTGCGTATGCTATTTGGCCGTTCATCCGGTTAGGCCAATTCGAAGAAGCCAAAAAGTTCTTCTTGTTTGCCCGCGACACGATGCACCGCGACGGATACCTGATGCATAAATACCAGCCTGATCGAGCGATCGGTAGCACTTGGCACCCGCTCGTGCATGGCCGGCACAAAGAACTTGCGATTCAGGAAGACGAAACGGCGCTGGTGGTGTACATGCTCGGCGAATATTATCGCGCCAGCAACGATACCACGTTTATCGAGAGCTTTTACGACACCTTTATTGTGCCGTGCGCATCGTTTATGACGGACTTTATCGACGCGACGACCGGTTTGCCGCACGCCAGCTATGATCTGTGGGAGCAGAAGTTCCTTACCTCGACGTACACGGTTTGTACCGTCATTGCCGCGCTCGAAACGGCTACCGAGCTTGCCACTGCACTCAACCATCCCGATGATGCCGTCCGCTGGCAAAAAGCCGCCGAAAAGATCAGCGCCGGACTGGATAGCTTGTATCACCCGGACGGCTATTTCCGCAAAGGCTTCTTGCTACAGGAAGATGGCAATCTGCAGTACGACGACACGCTCGATGCCTCCAATTTTTATGGACCGTTTATGTACGCCAAATTGCCGCTCGATGATGGAAAGCTCAAAAGTACCTTGGTGCAAACCGCCAGCCGTTTGCAAAACAGCAGCCCCATCGGTGGTGTTATTCGTTTCGAACATGACGATTATTTTTTGTCGAAGGCCCAGTACAAAGGCAATCCCTGGATCGTTTGTACCGAATGGCTGGCGCAGTATTATGCGAGCGTCGGCGAAACCGACAAAGCCAAGGAGCTGGTGCAATGGGCGCTTGATCGCCGGGAGCCTAGCGGTGCTTTGAGCGAACAATTTGATCCCGAAAGCGGTACGGCCATCAGTGTTACGCCACTGGTGTGGAGCCACGCCGAGCTCATTAACACCATACTTGATCTGTCAAAAATCACGTAGCTGTGGGCCGCGCGATGATTGAGATTGTAGTTGCTCTTGTGAGTGTAATTTGCTACACTTACATCTGTTATCGCGCTGCCGACATAGCTCAGTGGCTAGAGCGGCTGTTTTGTAAACAGCGGGTCGTGGGTTCGAATCCCTCTGTCGGCTCCAGATGCTAGCTCAGGGAAAGAGCGGCCCGAGTTGCGAATTTATTTCGCACCTAGCGCGATGAGAAAACCGTAGGTTGTCTCATAACAACACATGCAGGGTTAGTGAAGCGGTCAAACACGGGTGACTGTAAATCATCTGGCTCAGCCTTCGGGGGTTCGAATCCCTCACCCTGCACCATTTTGCATAATCAAGAACGCCAACTCAGGCGTTCTTTTGCTATACTGAAGGCATGAATTGTCCAAAATGCAGCAAGCCAATGCGAAAAATTCGCTGGGAGATCACCAATAACTTCAAAATCGGCAAAGATTTTAAAGAGTACGACAAATTTACGTACGAATGCAAAAACGATGACATTTGGGTGACGGTCGAAACTCCTATGGTCAAAAAGCCGTAAGCTATATGAAACTGCGCAAGAACGCCGCGCGTATCTACACGGCATACGCAAATATATACGACGCTTACAAGGGTGACCGGTCGGAGAATATCGCACGGCTTGAAGGGCTCATCCACAAGCACCACCCGGCTGCGACAACCGCGTTGGATCTGGCGTGTGGTACGGGAGCGATTGCGGCCGGTCTCGTGGGCAAATATATCGTGACCGGAGTCGATAACTCTCCTGTTATGCTGCGTATTGCCCGAGCAAAACTGCCCAACATGCAATTCGTGCAGGCCGACATGACCGATTTTGCGCTGAGCCAAAAGTTCGACGTCGTGTATTGCCTTCATAATTCGGTCAATCACCTGCTGACGTTTGACGCGTGGGAACAAATGTTTACACAGGTTGCACGACACCTTAAAAAGCGCGGGGTATTTATTTTTGATGTCAACCCGATAGCTCGCATGAACGATCTGGTGCCGCGAGGCCTCGGTATTACACAAATCGGCCATGACTATGTTGCCTCGCAAGTATTCCACGACGCCAAACATCCCGAGCGGTACCAATGGGATGTCAAAGTTTTCCAACACCAAAAACGTGATTCGTATACATTGACCCATGAGGCCATTCCGGTGAGCGCCTTCCCGCTAGAGCAAATGGAAGCGACGCTACGTAAAACGTTTGATATCGCCGAGTCGTTTGTAGTGGAGACTGCTGAAGCGTTCGATGACATCGGCCGTGCATATTACGTTTGCGTCAAAAAATAACTGCCAAGAGCTCACGATTCCATATCCTAATGTATCGAATATAGCGCTAAAACGCTTGGTGTAACAGATAAAATATGCTATATTAACCCCTGTACTTTGTGATTTTTGCCGAAGTAGCTCAGTGGTAGAGCACCGCCATGGTAAGGCGGGGGTCACGAGTTCAATCCTCGTCTTCGGCTCCAGAGTTTACATCCGGCGACTGATCTGTTAGAATAGAATAAAGTTGTTTTATAAAAGGTAACCTACACATATGGCAAAAAAAGGCGATAAGCGCAAAATTATTGGTCTGGTCAGCGAAGAGTCTGGCGAGCGTATTTATTACACCACCAAAAACACAATGAACACTCCTGAAAAGCTATCTTTGCGCAAGTACAGCCCAAAGCTTCGCCGCCACGTCGTGTTTACTGAAACCAAGAAGAGCTTGGGCCGTAACGAAGTTAAGCCTAAAAAGTAAGCCTACTGCTTACGTAATTAAGCCGCCTCAAAAGAGGCGGTTTTTATTTGCGCATCGCTACCTATTCGATATGAGTGGTTGGGAATCGCGATTGCAAAAACTCGAATATAGGCTGCTCGGCATGCATTACGAGCCCGCCCACGAGCACAAAGGTAGGATTTGGCACTGCTACGTAAGCGTGGTTGCGCGGCGCTTCACCAATGAGTATGGTGGTCTCTGCGCGCACACCTATCGGTTCGGGCATGTCCTTGGCATTTTGGAGCGCCTCAGGTGGGATCTGGCTACTGTCTTCGGCGATCGTTAATCGCGCACGCTCACCTGATTCTTCGACTTCCAAAAAATATTGCAATGATGGGCGTACTACCTTCCAGGCAGCAGGCACGAGATCGCCCATAAAACCCGACGGGTACACGGCCAAGTCGGTGTTCTCAAATGAATGCAGATACTGGATTACCTGTGGCGTCGGCCGTGGCACCTCGGGATATGGGAGTGTACTAAAACGAGGACCGTTATGTCTAATTTGAACTATTGGCATAGCTTATAACTTATACGACGACTTTACGTGGACGCATGATACGTTTTGGGCGGCCATCAGGCACGATGAGCTTCTTGAGTTTTTGGTCGATCATGTCGGCCTGAGCTTGCATACCGTGTGATTCGTACGCATGCTGCAACAGCGTGTAGGTCTCTTTGTTAGGCTCAAGGTCGGCAGCCTTTTCGAGCGATTGGAACATCATCTTTTCGTTGCCGAGTTTTTCCTGGACTTTGGCATAAGCCACGTGGCGTGCAGCAAGGCTATCTTCAAGTTTGAGGGCTTGTTCGAAGGCGATCGCGGCCTTTTCGTAGTTTTCTGTTTCGTAATAAATCAGGCCGAGGTTGTGCAGGCTCGACGGTGTTGCTTCAATGCTCGAGGCAATTTCAAAGCAGTCAATTGCGTCGCGATATTCTTTTTGTTTGGCATATAAGATGCCGAGACGGTTATATGCGGCCGCGTTTTTTTCGTCGATTTTAAGGATGGTCAGCAAAGCTTTCTCGGCGCGCAAAAAGCGGTTTTCACGCATGCCTTGGTGCGCGATATCCCAGAGTTTACCAAGGCGATCGCCGATTTTTCGGGAGGCGCCGGCAAACTCATCATTGTGGATGGTTGCATTGTGATAGGCGAGCCAGGCAAACCCGGCTATGATGGCCAACTCATACATAACTACGAGTATTATAGCAAAAATCTATAAAGCAAGCATGAGATTTGTGAGAACCAGTTTGGTATTGGCATTTTGCGCGAGGGCTGATTCCGCTTCGTACACGGCACGGATAATTTGATGCCAGCGTGCGATCCTTGCAGTGTCCTGTTGTTTGCTTGCCTGATTGCGTCCGGTTTCGGCAATTTGCCGCAGGGCTTGCAGTATGTAGGGTAACTCGTCCTTCTTTTTACTCAAGCCGTCTGTTAGGGCAAGCCGTTCAAAGGTCTTGGCTTGCAGGATAGCTTTGGCTTCAGTAACCGCAGGAATGAGTGGATGTGCTTGGTCGCCTTCGAGCAATGCATGCATCAGCCCCGGCAAGCCGCCACTTAAAAAATAGGCTTTTTCGATCGCTGACGTATCATACATTGTTGCAAAGTGTTCACGGAGTGTAGCTTCTGCCACCGGATGCACCACGAGTTTTTGTACACGCGACATAATCGTCGGCAATAGCGAAGCCTCACTTTCTACGGTCAAAATAAGTGCCGTATCGGCGGGCGGTTCCTCGAGTAGTTTCAGGAAGGCGTTTTGCGCCTCCGTGGTCATCCGGCCGGCGTCGAGCAACACAATCACGCGCCGAATAGCGCCATCACCAAGTGTTTTGAGCTGCGTAAACTGTTGCACGCGCCGCATCGTTTCAATAGAAATGGTCTGTCCTTCGGCGTTGAGGACGAGCAGGTACGGATGTTTGGTGAGTTCGTGCGCTGTTTTATTAAGAAGTTCGGCGGCGAGTATGTTCGCAATCGTGTGTTTGCCGATGCCGGCGTCGCCTACGATCGCGACGGCGTGTGTGGGTTGGGCGCGCAAGCTGTCGAGTTGCGCCTTGGTGCGCGCGTGAAAGACAAACTCACCGTCTTTGCTCACGAAACAAGCTCCTCGAACTCCGGTGGGAGCGGCGCTTCAAACACGTGGCGCTCACGATTCGGTAAGGTAATTTCGAGACTGAGTGCATGTAAAAATAATCGCTCGGCCGGTTCGCCGCCGTATAATACGTCGCCCACGATGGGGTGG
>Ga0207645_10000481_pt1 | contig 33007 bp, 29 predicted proteins | sample KBSM53metaG_FD_184331 | JGI IMG/M metagenome (GOLD analysis project Ga0207645, IMG submission 184331) | Miscanthus rhizosphere microbial communities from Kellogg Biological Station, Michigan, USA - KBS M5-3 metaG (SPAdes) (version 2) | ecosystem: Host-associated > Plants > Roots > Rhizosphere >...
AACGAAATGGAGTCCACCATGAAATCGACACATTGCGTTGCATTCGCCATGGCTGCGAACTTCCTTGCGGGCATGCCCGCGAGCTGGGCCCAATCGAGCGACCACCAGATGATTTCGCCCGGTGACTTGAAATGGGCCGACGTCCCCTCATTGCCGCCCGGAGCGAAAATTGCCGTCATCGAGGGCCCCCTGAACGAGGCCGTTCCCTTTACATTCCGATTGAAATTCCCTGGCAACTATCAGATTCCTGCGCATTGGCACCCCGCTGTTGAACGGGTCACTGTGCTTTCTGGAACGTTCAACATGGGCGTAGGCGATAAACTGGATATGCAGAAGTCGATGTCCCTTTCTCCGGGAAGCATGATGATCATGCAACCTAAGACCAATCATTTTGCTTGGACCAAGGAGGAAGTCGAAGTGCAGTTGAGTGGAATAGGGCCATGGGGTATCACGTACGTCAATCCTGCGGACGACCCCAGGAAAAAATGAGGGGGGTCTGCCTATGGGAGTGCAACCGATCCGGACACTGAGCGGCGCCGCATGCGGCCGTTTTAACCGATCGATGCTGGCGTGATTCCGTCAGCATTCTCTTTGCTCAATTCGAATCGTACCGTCTCGGAAATACGATCCGGAGCTCAGTCCCTTCGCCTGGCTTGGAGTCCATTTCCATGCTCGCGTCGAGCAACTCGCACAGGCGCTTGACGATAGAAAGGCCAATGCCTTCGCCCCGCTCCTGATGAAGCTGCCGGGTGTCCGTGGTGGCGCTGTCCGGGGAAGCAGGGTCATCGGCGGACGCTGGAATACCCGTGCGCGCGGTCTCTTCGACCTGACGCGCCTCCTCCGTGGCAGCTTCCAATGCGCCGGCCATCGGAGCGCCGGGGCCCGCGTGAAATCCCGGACCGGTATCGGTAACGCACAGCATCCAGCGCTGGGCATCGTTTTGGCGGCTGTCGCCCCAACTTACCGTGACGCCACCCTTCGGCGTGTACTTCAGTGCATTGAGTAACAGGTTCTGAGCGATACGCTGCGTTTTCACCGCATCGCCTTCGATCGGCAGCGTATCCGGACCGTCTGCCTTCAGGAAGAGGCCCTGTTCTTCCGCCATTGGTTGCATCCGTTCACAAAGCTCCCGCAGAATTACCGCCGCATCGAAGGGATTCACCACGCGATGTTCGTGTCCCGCCTGCAGGCGCGCCAGGTCCATCACATTCTCGAGCAGCGAATACAACGACGAGACGTTCTTCTGCAGCATGGGAAGGAATTTGTCGCGTGAAGGCATCGCCGGGTCTTGCATAGCCAAGCCCGCGGTGACGTTCATCACCACTCCCACACTGCCGCGAAGGTCGTGCGCGGCCTGTCGCCACAGCTCAGCGCGACTTCGTTCCATCTCACGCAGTTGCTCCAGCGCTTGTGCCAGGTCACGCACGTGCCCCTTTGCTTCGATCTGCTGAAGCTGGAAGTATTTCGCCACGCTCTCACTGGCTCCGTCGGTGCACAATTCCGACCATACGCGACGCGCGATGGACATCACCCGTGGGTCGACCTCCGGATGAGCCGACGCATAGCTTTCCAGTTCCTCCGCCATGCACAATTGCAACCGACCCCATTCGCGCGTGACTTCGCGAAGGTCGTAGCCTTGCTGCCAGCGCTGCAGACCGTGCGCGGTGGCGTCGCCTTTGCCTTCTTCTTTGGCCGCGGTAGCCTCGTTGAGCGACAGCGGCAGCCGTCGACCGAACGCGTCCAGCAGCGCTGGAATGTGATCATCCAATTGCGCGCGCGGGAGCGACGCGCCAGTGTTCATTTCGGGATCGCGATCTATGGCCTTGCGCCATGCGCGAAGGATGGCCTCGCGCCGTGCCTTCAAGTGCGCGGCGAGGGCCGACAGTTGCGATTCGACGGTGTGGTCGGAATTCATAAATTTACCCCCCAAAGCCGAAAATACGACTACAGATCACCGGGCCTGGGTGTCTGCTTGGGCAACAGTATATGCGCTGCCACGGTGCGACTCGCATGACGTTCACGCGTTGATGCGGCGTCCGTCTGGCGCAGATTATGATATGGCCTGGTTGCGGCCGGGACTTGCGCGAATGCAGCCAATAGTGTCCGTAACCCTTGCCTCGAGGTTGTGAGATGTATCTGCTGCGCGTCGTAGCCCTTTTCCAGAAGGTCCAATCGGAGCGCGTTATGCGGAATGTTGGTTTGCGTCTTGCCGTTTCGCTGGCTTTGCTCCTCGCCGCCGGCGTGGGGAACGCCGCGCCGGCGGACTATTTTCCGCCGCGTGGTACCTGGGATAGGAAGAGTCCCGCCGAGCTGGGTATCGATGCGGCGCGGTTGAGCGGCGCGGTCGACTATGCCGTCGCCAATGAGAATCCCTCGTCGAAGGATGTTGCTGAAGACCTGAAGAACACCTTCGGAAAGCGGGAACCGAACTTCAAGATCATCGGCCCCACGCAAACGCGCGCGGCCCTCAACGGCATCGTCATACATCGCGGCTCCGTCGTCGCGGAATGGGGCGACACGACGCGCGCCGATATGGCGCACAGCGTCACGAAGACGTTTCTGACGACAGTCGTGGGACTCGCCTGGCAGCGCGGTCTCATTCGCGATCTCAATGATCGCGCATCCTCGTATCTGCCGACCGCCGAGCGCGCGCAGCTGTTCGGTACCGAACACAACGGGTCCATCACCTGGGATCAGTTGTTGCGCCAGACGAGCGATTGGTCTGGCACCTTGTGGGGCGTGCCGGACTGGGCCGATCGTCCGGTCGGCGCGACACCTGCCGATTGGCCCAACCGGCCGATGCACGCGCCGGGGACCTATTTCAAGTACAACGACGTCCGCGTCAACCTTCTTGCGCTTTGCGCACTGCAGGTATGGCGCCGGCCGCTGCCGCAAGTGCTGCGCGAAGAGGTGATGGATCCGATCGGCGCGTCGAGCACCTGGCGCTGGTATGGTTATGAGACTTCGTGGGTTGAGCTCGATGGCCAGCGTGTTCAGTCGGTAAGCGGGGGTGGGCACCTCGGCGGTGGAATGTTCATCAGCGCCTGGGACATGGCGCGCTTCGGCTATCTGTTTCTGCGCGGCGGCAAATGGGCCGGCCGCGAAATTGTCTCCGAACGATGGATTGCCCTCGCGCGCACACCGGGCCCGGCCAACCCGAATTATGGATTCGCCAACTGGTACCTCAACACCGATCGCAAGTCGTTGCCGAGCGCGCCCGCGTCAGCCGTGCGTTTTCTGGGCAATGGCGCCAACATTATTTATGTCGACTGGGAGCACGACCTGGTCGTCGTCGTGCGCTGGATCAGGGACGAAGCGGCGTTGAACGAGTTTCTCGGACGGGTGATCGGCGCTCTGAAGGACGGAGCGAATTGAGACTACGGGCGACGGCACGAGAACGGCTCGCGCGAAGCGTCAACATATTTGAACTGCATCAAGGACAGGTCCTGCACCGTGATTACCACGTTCGGATGCGGTTGAACGGCTTCGTAGGTCCACGACAGCTTGTCGCCTTGCAAGCTCCAGCGCGCGGGTACGTCGGCAGCGACGATGGCGGGCTTTCCCGAAGCGAAATCTGACTCGGCAAAGTAGCCGAGCGTTCCATCGGCGTTGTAGAGCCAATAGGTCGACCGACCCGACGTTTGACTGGTGCAACGCCATGGCCCGTGAAGGTTTTCGGCCTTCGGGGGGGCGATTACCGGCTTCACGTCAAGGCTAACGGCTTTCGACACCGGCTTGGGACTCGCCATGGGTGCCACGCGAGGCCGCCCAATCCAATCTTCCACGAAAGGCGCGGCGGCCGGCACCAGCGCCAAGCCAACTCCACTGGCAACAAGCCATGGCAACGAACGCCATGCGATGGCGCGCCAGCGGGGCCTCTTGTCGGGAACGGGGGCTTCGACAGGCGGGGAATCGTGGAACGCGATGGTATCGGTGCCGCCCAGCGGTGCGAGCGTGGCCGGACCTTCAGGTCCTGCATCGGGTCCGGTGTTCGATTCCCGCTCGATCGTGGCCGGAGCCCCTATGGCGCGCAGCGTCAGCGCAATGCGCTCGGCATCGGCCTCCAGGACCTGCCTTTTGATGATCTTGGGCATGCCGCCGAACAGCCGGTCAGTGACGCTGGACGGCAGGGCAGTGATGCGCATGAACTCGCGCTTGACTTCGGTCACGTCCGCGCCGTGCGCGACGTGTCCCTGCAAAACTACGCGGTAAAACATCCCATCCTCATGATTGCCGTGACGCGAACTCCGCGCCACGAAGAACATGAGCAAGAGCCGTTCCCGCGAAGCCCAGCGAAATCGCCTGGGTCGGAGGTTTCAATGCGCCAAAACGGGGCGCCTCACATGAATCGCCATCGCATTTCCGAGTTCCCCGACTGCTCGTTCCCTACCATCCGGGCGCCGCACACGCGGCATCGGTACGCTACGTGGAGCGAGCCATCCCCCAACCCTTCCACGCCATCCGGGGCGGTCAATGCCCCGTGGGGGTCCACGCTCACGGGTTCGCCCTCAAGTGCTATGCAGTCCGGGCACGGCGCTGACGTCGCTGTCATCGTTGGCTCCCAGTGATGACGAGAAGTCTACCTCGGCAAAACCGTGCCGGACATCGGAAAATCCCAATCGCCTGACAGGTTGGACAGCGCCCACATGGATCGTGGAGTTCGTCCGACGGGCCTGTCTCGATATACTGAGCACGAACGCGGGCCGGGATCCAGTCGGGTTTCGGCGTTATCGCAACGCGTCTGCGCCGAAATCCCAATGTGGAATCGCCGGACCGCAACTATCGTGATTGGGCTTATCGACGCGGCCGTATGGGCGTTCGTCGCCGTCGCGGCTTTCTTTTCAGGATCGGATGCGGCTACCAAGGGCCTTGACCAAGGCGCCGGGTTGGTCGTGACGGCGCTGTTTATCATTACCGGTGCACCGGCCCTGGGTTTGGCTTGGGCCGGGCGGGCGCCTATGGCGGCGCTGCTGCTTGCGCTCGCTTTCCCGATCGCCTTCGCGGCGGCGTTTGTCGCGGCCGTCATTGCCTTTGCTTGACGTGCGAGCACGTAAGTAACGCTGGACGCGGGCGGGCGCGCCGCGAACCACCTAGCGCGCGGTGGGCGTGGTGGCGGCAGTCGCCGGATTTGACTGCGCCTTCGGGGGCGGTGGCATTTCGCACAAGCCTTCCGGTGGCGTCAGAAGGTGCGTCGCCGCAGTCCACTCGGCCTGGCTCAGGCTCTCCGTAATGTCCTTGAGTCCTGCGGCGCAGGCTCGCTCGCGGAGCTTTCCCTCGCCGCGCAGCTTCGATGCCTTCGATTGCATGGTCTCGGCGATGCTCCAACCCGCACCGCCGGTGTCGCCGATGGCGAGAAGCGTCTTGCCATCCTGCGCAACCATCCACTGGCCGACCTCACCGTAGACATAGAGCGTTCCAACGCAATTCGCGGCACCGTTCGCGATAACCATGAGATCGATGGATTGACCGGTCACCACGCCAAGGTAGAGGGCATCGATCGACCCGGCAACGAACATCCTGCTGCTCGAACGCTTGGGCAGCAAGGATTCCAATGCTGGCGTTGGCGTGCGCTGCGCTTCTTGCGCCCCCGCAGGCAATCCCACGGCGCAGGCTGCCACCGCTCTACTTACTTTCCTCGTATCGAGCACGGTTCCTCGTCCGCGCGCGACATCGATGATCCACAGTGCCCCGAATGCATTGAGGTCGGCCGAGATCGACGCCTGGTCGAAGGACCGCTGCGGGATTCCGGTACCGGTCCTCGGCGCCCCGAAGACAAGCAGCCTGTTTGCAGAGTCGGCCCCGGGGATCCATCGCCACTCGCATCCGCGTGGGCACCTTTCCTGAGCGGCGGCGGGAATAAGATCCTCCCTCCCGGGGGACGGAGTTGAAAGGTCGTACTTGACGAGGCGCTGCGACGATGTCCCCGTCGCCGCTTCGGGCACCACAAGAAAATCATCGAAGAGCAGCGCCTGGGGGAGCCCGCCTCGTCCTGCTTCGCGGGCATCGATCGCAGCGCTCTCCAGCTTGAAGTTGTGCACAAACGGGTCGGCGGGTGGAGCGGTGTCGGCGAAGGCAAACGTATCGATGCGGAATGTCGACTTGCCAGGGTCGGGGCTGAGCGTCGACGTGGACAGCACAACGGCACCGCCACTCAAGCTAAGCTGCCGGAAGACCTGAGTAAGCTTTCGTCTTCCGCTTTTCTCCGGAGCCTGTGCATCCGCCTGCGTGTCGGCGCCCAACTTCTGCAGGAAGTAGTCGGCACCGAACGGACCGAAGAACTCGTTCTTTGCCTGCAACAAGACGTACACCTGGTACTGGCTCGAGCTCAACTCCTGAACGGGTGATGCAGAAGACGTGCTAAGCAGCAGCACCGCACCGGATTTGCTCTCGGAAACGGACGTCGTTGGCCGGTAAAGGGAGGCACCCAGCGCGCTGCCATTCAACGTCCGCAGTTCGACGGGCCTGTTTCCGGCGGCGGCCGCGATCCGCACGTAGTTGCCATCGACGTCCACGAAACCTCCAGATTTCGGAAGCCCGAAGATCCGAGTCGTGAAATCCGCCTGGGACGTCCTTGTAGCTGAACCAGCGGCCGCAAACTTGGTTTCGGGTAGCCCCGCAAGCAATTCCGCAAGGAGGTACTCGGCGTTGACGTCCTTGGCTTTCCAGAATAGATAACGCTTCATGTCATCCGAGACTGACATGGCGTGGGCCGAGGCGAGCATTGCGAGCATCGGCGCTTCGCGCTGACTGGCCTTGACGGTGTTGAGCAGGACTTCGTGCGTCTGAATGGTCTTGCCCGCGTTCGTTGCCACGACAGTAAAGAGCCCGACCAAGGCAATGATGCTGGCCACGGACAGGCCCGTGATGAACGCCCTTCGCCGGATCTTCGCGATCCGCTCGCGGGCAAATTCCGTTGCCTCCTCCGCAACCTTCCATCGCTGCAGCACCATCGCGATGAAATCGTGCCCGAGGCTCAGTCGCATGGTGTCGTCGGTGGCCGCACCGGACAGTACCGTGACTCCCCTGAGCAGAAGTATCTCGGGCTGGGTAAGGTACGCGACGACGGTGTCGACGCTGGCCACCGATCCTTCATCGGCCGCTATCTCGCGCAGCTCCTTGAACGTGACGATGCGCGTATGGACCGTGCCGTCCGATTCGCGCCGGACGAGCCGATAGAGAATCTCGCGCCACCGGCGCTCTTCGGCCTCGAGATCCACACTCCTCTGCATCGCGCCAAAGCTCGCCCGCAGCGACGCCGAGATGTGGCGATCGACCGGGCCTGAAATTCGCCCGCCTTCCTTGTATTGGGCCATCGTGATGACCCGCGTGGCTGGCTTTCCCGCCGCGGTGGCGGGCATGGGAACCACGTGCTGGTACAGGTCCCGGCATACGATCTGCATGACGGGAAGCACCGCAGCGGTGAAACGCGTATCGAACAAGTCCTTGACGATCTCTTCCGCCACACCCGGTTCGTACTCGAAACCATAATGAGCGAACGGCGCATCGAGATCGTCCAGCGGCTCTTTCGACGTCGGCAACTTGATCGCGTGCTCCACTTCCTCGCCGCCGAACTCGGACAGCAGGAAGAGCTTCACGTCGGCCTTGACGACGCGGTTCGTCAGCCCCGGTGGTGCTTCCGCCACCACGGCCTTCGGTGTGTCAGCGCTCGGCACGCCCTGACTCAGGTCGATGGCGCCGCCTTCCTGGGCGAGCTCGATGAAGCGCCCGGAGTGGTCCTTGCGCAGCGCCAGAACGAGCTTGATCGGGAAATTGATCCTGCTGAATTCCCTGATGAACCGGAAGAACTGCCTCCGGTACTCAGGCGTAGCGTCGCCCAGCGTGATGACTTCCTCCGCCTGGTCGAGGATGATGACCAAAGTGAAGGGGAGCTTCGCGGAGATCTCGTGCAGCGATTTCATCAGCATGCCGGGCTGGCGGCACGCGGTCACGAACTCTGAAGGCTCGCTGTAACCTAAGCGCGCCGCCGACAGGTCCAGCGTCTTCACGCTGGCGACGCCTTCGATGGGCACCGAAGCCGAAGCAAAGCGGAAGACGTGCTCGGCAATGCGGCCGAGAGGATCCGGCCCGCACCGGATGAACAACGGCGAGCCTTCGGCGTCGCGCAGGAAGAAGTAGCCGAATCCGCGCTCCTCCAGGCCGGGAATGAGACCAGCGCGCAGGAACGAGGACTTTCCGCAGCCGGTGTTGCCATGCAGCAGCAGGATCCGCGTCTCCGCGGAAGCGAGTCGCTGGATACAGACATCCACGTCCCGGTCGCGGCCGGAGAACAGCAGGCGATCCTCGATGCCGTAGAACGCAAGACCCTTATAGGGCTCCTTCGGCCAAAGGTCGGAACGACCCGCCGTGGTTGCCGCTTCAGGTGTGGTCATGGGTTGCCCGGTGGAGCGGCCGAAGGCACTGGGTCCAGCGGCTCCGGCTTTTCGATCCTGTAGTCGGGGTTGGCGTAGCAGCCGTAGAGGAGGCTTTCTGGCCATAGCCCGGCATCGTGGTGCAGGTCATCCATGACATCGGCGACGGTCATGCCGTCGCTGACCATCGCTTTCAGGAATCGATAGCCGAACTTCGCGGCGTAGGTTCGGCGGACGCGGGCTTCGGTCGCGATCGCCCCGCACAGCTCGGGCCTTGCCGCCTGCGCGCGGAGGCTGAAGTCCTTGTCGCCGAGCGCACTTTCGCAACCGTTCAGGAACAGCAGGCCACATGGCGAGACGCCGCGCTGCTCGAACCGACCGGTGAGCGAGTCGAGCAATTGGGAGAATGCGTCGTAGTCGATCTTCTGCCCATTGCCGAGGTCCAGCGCCTCGCCGTCGTGGTGACCGAGGAAGTGAAACAGGACATCCACCTGCTCGGTCTTGTCGATGAGCTCGCTGCATTCGGCGAGCGTATGTGCGACACCCACGGGCGGGCTCATCAGTTGGCAAAACGTGCGGTACGCATCGGGTTGGCCAAGGTCGCTTTCGATCTGTTGCTGCACCTCGCTGTTTACCAGCGAAAGGAGGCCGAACGTCTTGCGCGCCCGCTTCATCTTCGCGCGCGGGCCCATATACCCGCTCGACGTTGCCGAGAGCCGGTACCTGAGGCTCCAGAAGCCGCCGAACTCGTCGATTTCCCTGGCCGGGAGATTGGCTTGCGTCGTAACCGCCGCGGTCTCCAGCGGCGGCACTTTGCCGTCGTACGCGAGCCCCCACGGCGCGTGGACGCTCGAATCGACCTGGATGGAGAGCACGTTGTCGCCGGCGTCATAGTCTTCCGCGATCCTTTGCTCCAGGTTCCGGATGGCACTCATGTTCGCCGGATCGCTGAACAGGCGATAGCGGAGGCTGGCACCGGCTTCGGCGAGCTTCACCAAGCCTTCGCGACGGACCGCGGGGTCCGTGCTCTGGGCCCACCGCGACAGCGACTCGAGTTGCGTCCGCACATTGGCGGCCGCCTTTTCGATGCCTTCGTAGCCGACGTAATAGTAGTGATAGACGCCGCCGGTACCGCCCCAACTGACTTTCAGGCGGCTGTTGACGTCGACTTCGATCTTGAGCCACATAGGTCCGGTCAGCCCGTTACGCCGCGGATGGGCCCGTAATTCGTCGGGCAGAAACAGACCTGGCCGGGCAAAAGAGGAGTCCGCATCCAGCACCAGAACTGCGGCGTGAAACAGATGGTGCCGGGTTGATGTGGCGGAACCTGCGCCGCCGAAGGGCCGACCGGAAGGATCGTCAGCGAGCAGAACGCGAGCACGAGAATCGTTCGAATCGCCGCCATGACAGCCTCCGTACGCAAGATGTGGGCATCTCGAACTTGGCTATGGATGGATTATCGGGCGAAACAACCTGTACATGTCAAGCTGTTGGGAATATTCACATTTCACTCTGTGGCGATGGCCAACAGGGCAGAATTTCCCCGCAAGTTGAGGGGATTTTCGCTAGTATTGTAGGCAACACCAGGGTCCTGTTCCGCCATTTGTGCTGTTGCACACTCAGGAGGCACCCATGCCCTTGCGCCGTATACCCGGTACCGACTTGGAATACTTCCTCGTGGTGCACGACGAGGCCGGTCGCGAACGCCCTGAGGCAGACGGCAAGTTCCTGAGCGATACCGTGGAACAGCGCGTGTCGTCGTCGGAAGTGCCGATTACCGACGTGTTCTTCACGAGCCATGGCTGGAAGGGCGACGTGCCCGCCGCGATCGAGCAATACGACAAGTGGATCGCCGCGATGGCGGGCGTGAGCGCCGATCGCGATGCCGTGGCGGCGCGCAGCCCCGGATTCAAGGCGCTCATCGTCGGTCTGCACTGGCCAAGCCTGCCATGGGGCGACGAATCCGTCGAAGCCGCGGGCGGCGGGGTGCTCGGCGCGAACGATGACGTCGAGCAACAGGTGGAAGCGTTCGCGCGGCGTATTGCGGACACGCCGACGGCCCGCGGCGCGATACGGACGATCGTGAAGGAAGCGCGCGCCAGACCCGCTTCGAGCAAACTGTCGCCGGCGGCGGAGAAGGCCTACGCGGCGCTTTTCGCCGAATCGGGCCTGGCCACCGGGGACGCCGGCGCGCGGCCCGGCGCGGATCAGGAGGGCTTCGATCCCGCGGCCATCATCGCGGACTACGAAGCAGGCAATGCGCAGGGCGCGACGCAACTGCTCGGCTTCACCGAGACTGTGCGCGACGCGATCCTGTCGCCGCTGCGGCAGATCTCGTTTTGGAAGATGAAGGATCGCGCGCGAATCTTCGGCGAGGCCGGCGGCAACCGCCTGCTGCGCAGACTGCAGGATGTCGCGCCGCGCGCGCGATTCCATCTGATGGGTCACAGCTTCGGCTGCATCGTCGTTTCGGCGACGGTTGCCGGTGTCAATTCGCGTCCATTGCCGCGACCGGTCGACTCCCTCTTCCTGGTGCAGGGCGCGCTTTCGCTGTGGGCGTACGCCAAGGACATACCGTATGCGCGTGGCACCCCCGGCTACTTTTATCGCGTCCTGAGCAGCCGCCTGGTGCGCGGACCGATCGTCACGACGCGGTCGAAGTTCGACACCGCGGTCGGGCGTTTCTATCCGATGGGAGCGCGGATCAAGCAACAGCTCGTTCTCGGCAACGAAAAGTATCCGGAATACGGCGGCATCGGGACATTCGGCATTCAAGGGACGCCGGAGCAGGAAGATCTGGCGATGGGCAAGGTGACGTACGCATACGCGTTTCGGCCATCCCGCATCTACAACCTCGAGGCCAGCGATTTCATCAAGGAGGGAGACGGCGCGTCCGGCGCGCACAGCGACATCGCCCACCCCGAAGTTGCCCACGCATTCTGGGCTGCCGTGCTGGCGGGCATGGAGGGTCCGCCCGAGTTCCTCGGCGCCGAACGGGAATCCCCGTCCGCCGCGACTCCGGCAAGCGACGCATTCGCGGCGGAGTGGGGCGCGACAAGGAGTGCGCCACGCCAAGCACAGCGGGCCCGCCCACCCGATCTAGGACTGTTGGGTGCCTCGCCCGCGGCGGCCGCGCCGGCTGCAGCGGCGCCGCGGCCGTCATCGCCTGGGTCTCCTGCCGCCGCGCCATCCACTTCGGCAAAGCCGCCGAAGGACAAATTCATCGCCAGGGCCAAGCCACCTCCTGTCATGGAACAGCGATGGGTCAACCTCGAGGTCGAGGGTCAGGCGCCTGACCAGCCGCTGGTTTCGAACAAGTGGTACGCGCTCGCGGTCGATGTCGATGTTGAACTCCGGCCTGGTTCGGCCGCAGGCGCCGCTTTCAGTGGCGAGGAAGCGTTCGCCGAAGGCGAGACCGAGATTACGCTCACCGTGCAGCTCGATACGGCCGATTTCGAAACCTCCGATCGGGAACGTCCATTCCGCTTGGCTCGCACTGGAAGAGCTCTGACGAGAGCGCGTTTCGACATCCGGCCGTTGCACGACGGGCCTTCGACGCTCAAGGCCACGATCCACAAGCAAGGCAACTTCATTCAGCAGATCGATGTGACGTTCGACGTGGGCGCGGCGCGAGCGGCGCCTGTCCAGTCTGTATCGCGCGGCCGCGCGATCGCCGCTGCGGACATGGTCAAGCCGCGCGACATCGGTTTGTCGATCTCCCCTTCGGTGGGCGGCTACGATTGCATCGTTTGGGGCGCGGTCATGACGCGCGCCAAGCTTCCGCTCCAGCCCGCGTACCTGGCGTCCGCCATCGACGCCGCGCGCGACGAAGTCATGAAGGTCGTCATGTACAAGGATGCCAACGGTGACTACTCCTTTCAGAAGGCGATCGCGATCCCGGATGCCGATCGGGACGCCGCCCTGAAGATTCTTGCGCGTGCAGGGGCGCAGCTCTTCCACAAGCTGTTCTTCGGCCCCGCTGCCGCGGACGACTCGAAGCGGGTGGGCAAATTCCTGCGCGACATGGCTTCCCGCCGCGAGGGACGGCTTCAGCTGCAGATCGTATCCGAGAGCACGCCGGTGCCCTGGGGGCTCCTCTATGTCGGCGACGCATCGGAAGGCGCCACGCTCGATTGGGACAACTTCATCGGGATGCGCCACGTCATCGAGCAGATCCCGCTGCAGACGTCGATGTCCGTGTCGGACAGCTTGATCCGCAGCGACAACCCCAAGCTTTCGGTGAGCGTCAATGTCAACAGCACGATCGACGCGCAAATGCACGCGCACTTCGTCTCGGATCAGCAGTCGTACTGGGCCGACCGGGCTCGCTCGGGACTGAACCTGCGCCTGGTGAACCGCACGCGAAGCTCCGAGTTCAAGCGCGCGCTGGCGAGTACCACGACCGACGATCAAATCCTGTACCTTTACTGTCACGCGGAGGCGGCAGGCTTGAACGACCCCGGCGGTCCGGACGCTTCCAGCCTCGTGTTGTCCGACGCGCGCGTGACGCTGGGCGATCTCAATCTCGATGCCCCGACCGACACGCAGCTTCGCGGAAACCCTCTCGTGTTCATAAACGCGTGCGAGTCGGCGCAGATGTCGCCCGCGTTCTACGACGGATTCGTGCCTTACTTCATGGCCAAGGGGGCGCGCGGCGTCGTGGGCACCGAGTGCCAAACACCGGCGCTGTTCGCCGCGGAATGGGCCGAGCGATTCTTCGAGCGATTCTTAGGCGGCGAGGCGCTTGGCGAGTTGTTCTTGGGCCTCCGGCAGGATTTCCTGAAGCAATACGGAAACCCGCTCGGGTTGATGTACGCGGTGCATTGCGACGGAGACACGCAGATTCAGCCGGGCCTCTGAAGGCGAGTCGATGTCCGCTCCACCCGCGTTCCAGAGCGAAGAAATGCTGGCGTGCGGCAAGGAAGGGCTTACGCGCGCACGCGCATTTCTCTGACACGAATTTGCACCACTTCCGGAGTTTCATCCATTCCAATGGCGGGCACACTGGTGCCAGCGATCGAAGCACGAGTCGCTTCCATCCATTACTACGGAGAACGCCATGAAACTCAAAAACGCTATGCACGGCGCGGCGGTGGTCTCGCTGGCGCTGATGTTGTCCCCGTCTTATGCCGGCGACTACAACAAGACGACGAATGACACCTCGGCTACCAATACCCAGGAGTCGAAGCCGATGAACGGCAAACAGAAGGCGACCGCGATTGGCGCGGGCACCGGTGCCGTCGCAGGTGCGGTGGTGGGTGGCCCGGTCGGCGCCGTTGTCGGGGCGGGGATTGGCGCTTATGTGGGTCACGAGGGCACCGATGCGAACGGCAAGACGTCCAGCACGACGAGCGCGAGCGCATCGGACTCGACCGTGCGTGATGCGCAGGCGGCCTTGAACAGCCAGGGTTACAGTGCGGGGATGGTCGACGGCCGCTGGGGTCCAAGCACCCAGAACGCTGTCCGTCGCTTCCAATCGGATCGCGGACTCGAACAAAGCGGTACGCTGGACAACGCGACACTCAGCGCGCTGGGCGTGACCAAGTCTTAATTACCGCATTCGATGTTGTTCCCGGGGTCGCCGGCAGTTAACCACTGCCGGCGACCCTTTCTCATGTGTAGCTGCGTCCGACGTCGCGTGCGACGAGTAACATATCGCTAGTGCCCGTTCGCATCATCGGAGGCCGCCACCATGTCCCTGTTCCTGACCACGCGCGAAATCCCCACGATGCCGAGGTGTCGCCTCATCGCTTCGGCCGCGGCAATGCTGATCGCGCCGACGCTATGGCGTCCTGCGCTGGCGCAAACCCCGCGTGCGCTGACTCCTGCACAGACGGAAGGACCGTTCTACCCGACGGCATACCCTGCCGACAGCGATTTCGATCTCCTCGTTCAGGGTGATCGACGCTATTCGCAGGGCACGCCGGTGTGGCTCGACGGCGTGGTGACCGATATCGACGGCAAGCCAGTACGCGGTGCGGTGGTCGAAATCTGGCAGTGCGACCAGCAGGGCCATTACCACCATCCCCAGGACGGTGGCCGGGCCGATCCCGCATTTCAGGGGTTTGGTCGTGTCAGCGTCGGCGCAGCTGGCGAGTATCGTTTCCGGACGATCCGGCCGGTCGCCTATTCCGGCCGCACGCCGCACATTCACGTAAAAGTGAAGCTTGGGCGCCGCGAACTGCTGACGACACAGCTGTACGTGGACGGCGACTCGCACAACGAACGCGATTTCCTGTGGAGAAGTCTCGATCCTGTCCAGCGAGCGGCGCTTACGGTTCCGTTCCAGGCCGGACAGGACGGATTGGCGGCAAAGTTCCGGATCGTCGTCGCCGCGTGACCAGCGCGCGTGGGATGGGCCGCGGAGGCGCACGCAGGACCCCCGATGCAAGATCGGGCGCGAATGCGCGTGATTGAGGCAGGGCAGCTCCGCCTTGAACCGCAGACTGCGCAGCACGCGGCCGAGATGTTCTCGGTTCTGAGCGACCCCGCGATCTACGAGTACGAAAACGAACCCCCGTCGTCTATCGAGTGGCTGCGCGAGCGATTTTCCAAGCTCGAAAGCAGGACATCGTCTGACGGCCGCGAACAGTGGCTCAACTGGGTGATAAGAATTCCTTCATCCGAGTTGATTGGCTATGTGCAGGCGACCGTCTACTCGGAAGGCCGCGCGCATATCGCGTATGTCCTGTCTAGCGCATACTGGGGACAAGGCCATGCGCGCAGGGCGACCGAGGCGATGATTGCCGAACTGGCCCGCCATTACGGCGTCCGCGCTCTATTCGCAGTGCTCAAGGACAGGAATGTGCGTTCCGTGCGTTTGCTCGAGCGGCTGGGCTTTGCGCCTGCCTCGCCGGAACATCACGACGCGCAACGCGTCGAACCGGACGAAGTGCTGTTCTTTCGTACTTGCCTTGGTTCCTAGAGCGCTTTGATGCAGAGACGCCCGAGCTATCACTTCGACGTCCAGGTGAAACCGAGCATGCGCAGCTACGCGCTCAACGCGCTGCTGCGCTTGACGCTGGGCAAGCCGCTCGCCGACGATGCCGACGTCGTCGCGCTGCGCCATCGCTACGAAGAACTCGACGCGCGGCAGTTCAAGGTGAGCCCGCCGATCGAGCGCCGGCCGACGGAAGTGGGCGGTGTTCCCGGCGAATGGATACATGTGCCCGAGACGCAACACGAGAGGGTGATCCTGTACCTCCACGGGGGCTCGTTCGCGTTCCGCTTTCCCAACGCGCATGCATCGCTCGCCGCCCGGTTGTGCCGCCGTTTGCGGGCGAGGGCGCTGATTCCCGACTATCGCCTCGCCCCCGAGTACCCGTTTCCGGCAGCGCCCGACGATTGCCATGCCGCTTATCGCGGGCTGCTGGAGCAGGGTGTGGATCCCAGCAACATCGTACTGGCCGGCGACTCGGCCGGCGGCAATCTTGCCTTGGTCACGCTGTGCCGGGCCCGTGCCGCAGGCGAACCGCTGCCTGCCTGCGCTGTTTTCCTGTCGCCGGCCCTCGATTGCACGATGGAGAGCGTGAGCATCAGCAGCTTCGATGGGCGCGACCCCATGATCCGGCGGGCGAGCCTGCTCGTGTTGAGGCGCCACTACGTGCCATCGCCTTCACTGTTCACCGACCCGGATGTCTCCCCGTTGTTCGCCGACTTTTCCGGCTTGCCGCCGCTATTCTTCCAGGTAGGCAGCACTGAATTGCTGCGCGACGAGGCGACGCGAGCGGCTAGCAAGGCCTTTGAATCCGGCGTCGACGTCGAACTCGAACTGTGGCCGGGTGCGACCCATGTGTTCCAGCTCGCCGAGTTCCTGCCCGAGGCAAGGCTCGCCGTCGATCACATCGTGAACTTCGTTCGAGTACGTGCCGACTGGTCTACAGCGTGAATCCGTTCGGCAGCAGATCGGAGGCCTTGAACTTGAGGCGCTCGGCTCCGGCGCAGACGCAGATGACGTCGGCGTCGGGCGCGAACTCGGAGAGCACCTGGCGACAGGCGCCACACGGCGTGACCGGCGATGGTGTCGGCGTATAGACAACCAACGCCATGAGATCGCGTGCGCCCGCGGCCACGGCGCTGAAGATCGCGTTGCGTTCCGCGCACACGGTCAATCCGAACGAAGCATTCTCGACGTTGCAGCCGGCAAACAGCGCACCGTCGCGGGCGCGCACCGCCGCACCGACGGGAAAGCGGCTGTACGGACAGTAGGCACGTCCGCTCGCGTCCTTTGCGGCGCTCGCCAGGGCCAGGACATCGGACTCGCTGAGCGCGCCCAAGCCTTCGCCTATTCCCGTGCGGCGCGCCGTGCCTGCTCGAGGTCTTCGTCGCGCACGATGACGCTCCCGTCGCGTTCGAAATAGCCGAGCTCGATTCGCCGGGCGGCCACGTCTTCCACGAAGTCGATGTAACGATTCCAGAGTTCCTGGATCGTTTCTTTCCCGCTCAGGTCGCGGTCTGCATCGTGCAGCGTGGCATGCGACACCCGGCACACAATGCGCCGCTTCCGTTCCACGGCGACGAATTCGATGGGATCGGTAAGCTTGGCGCGCTTTTCCGAACGCGGAAAGGTGATCTTCACGATGTTGTCTTGAGGGCCATGCCGCATTGTCAGCGCATCTGCTGGCAGGATCAACCCAAAAACGCATCCAACCCCCGCCGGAAGATGGAAATTCGGCGTGAGGTAGAATCCTTGCAGCGCGATTCGGGACCTCCCAACGCATTGGTTCCGCTCCGCCACGTCCTGATCCAACCATGTCTCAAGGGGCCGCCTTGGCTGATACACCCGCAATCTCCGCTGGCGCGCGCAACACGCCGCCATTTCGCGCAGACCATGTCGGCAGCTTCCTGCGTCCCAAGGCACTCCTCGATGCGCGTGAACAGCACAAGTCCGGAGCCATCAACGCCGCCGCGCTGCGGCGCGTCGAAGACGAGGCGATTCGCGGGATCGTCAAATTCCAGGAGGACCTGGGATTGCGGGGCATCACCGACGGGGAGTTTCGTCGTACCTATTTCCACATCGACTTCCTGACCCAACTCGAGGGCGTCGAGACCAAGGGCGGCATCGCCGTGAGTTTCCACAGCGCGGAAGGCAACGTCGACTTCGCGCCGCCGGTGATGCACGTAACGGGCAAGGTCCGGCACGTCAAACCGATTCAGCGTGCCGATTTCGAATTCCTGAAGTCCGTGACCACGCGAACGCCGAAGGTGACGATTCCGTCCCCGACGATGCTGCACTTCCGCGGTGGACGCAATGCGATCAGCCGCGAGGCCTACCCGGATCTCGAGCAGTTCTACGCCGATGTCGCTGCGGCCTATGCATCGGAACTGCAGAGCCTGGGCGCCGCGGGCTGCACGTATGTCCAGCTCGACGATACGAACCTGGCCTACCTTTGCGACGAGAAAATGCGCGAGGGCGCGCGCCAGCGCGGGGACGACCCCAACGAATTGCCGCGACGGTATGCCAAGCTGATCAACGCGGCCATTGCCGGCCGTCCGGCAGGTATGCGCATCTGCGTGCACCTGTGCCGCGGCAACTTCAAGAGCGCCTGGGCGGCGGAAGGCGGCTACGAACCGGTGGCCGAGGTGCTGTTCAACGAACTCGCCGTCGATGGCTACTTCCTCGAGTACGACGACGCGCGTTCGGGAGACTTCGCGCCGCTGCGCTTCGTCCCCAAAGGCAAGACAGTGGTGTTGGGCCTGGTCAGCACGAAACTCGACCAGCTCGAGTCGGCCGACGACATCAAGCGGCGCATCGCCGAAGCGTCGGAGCACATGCCACTCGACCAGATGTGCCTGTCTCCGCAATGCGGATTTTCCAGCACAGTGCACGGCAACGCCATCCACGTCGAGGCCCAGGCGGAGAAGCTACGCCTGGTCGTTGCGACCGCGCGCGACGTATGGGGGGCGGTCTAGGTCTGGCCCACGCCTACCGCGAGATGGCGGTCGAGCGCGTCGGGATCGGCGAGCAGCGCCGCGCTGCTGCCGGCGTGGACAACGCGCCCGCGCTCCAGCACCAGCGCGTCGTCGGTAATGGCCAGCACCTTGGGCGCGTGCTGTTCGACGATGATGGCCGCAAGACCCTCCTCGCGGACAATTCGCTCGAGCACGCGCAATAGCTCCACGACGATCAACGGCGCCAGACCCTCGAGCGGCTCGTCCAGCAGAAGCAGGCGCGGGTTCAGCACCAGTGCGCGGCCGATCGCGAGCATTTGCTGCTCGCCGCCGGAGAGCTGCGTGCCGAGGTTTCCCTTGCGCTCGGACAGCCGCGGGAACATCTCATAGATGCGCGCCGGAGTGTATTGCCCCGGTCGGGCGACGGCTGTCAGGTTCTCTTCGACGGTCAACGACTTGAAGATGTTGCGTTCCTGCGGCACCCAGCCCAGGCCCGCCGCGACGCGTTGGTCGGGACGCAGGTGGGTGATGTCGCGGCCGCCGATCATGATCGACCCGGCGCGCCGGCGCGTAATGCCCACGAGCGTCGCCAGCAACGTAGTCTTGCCGACGCCGTTGCGGCCGAGCAGAGCGAGCGATCGACCCTCGCCCAGCGTCATGTCCACGTCGTCAATGACGATTGCCTCGCCGTAGCCGGCGCGCAGGTTCTGCACGCGCAGCAGATCAGCCATCGCGCGATTCACCCAAATAGACGGCGCGAACGCGCGGGTCGCGCGCGATCTCGTCCGCAGGGCCTTCGGCCAGCATCGCGCCGTTGACCAGGACCGATATGCGCGTCGCGAAGCGGAACACGAGATCCATGTCATGTTCGATCAGAAGGACGGTGACGTCCGCGGGGAGGGCCGCCAGCGACTCCAGTATCTCCCTCGATTCGGTTGCCGGCACGCCGGCAACCGGTTCGTCGAGCAGCAACACGCGCGGTTTGCTGGCCAGCGCAATCGCGATCTCGAGCAGCCTGCGTTTGCCGTAGGGGAGCGTGGTGGTCTGCGCGTGCATTGCATCGGCCAGATGCATTTGGGAAAGCAACGCGGCCGCTTCGCCGGCGATGACCGCGTCGCCCGCCAGCGGACGCCAGAATCGCGCGCCGCCGCCGCTGCGTTCGGCAATCGTCAGCGCCACCGATTCCAATGGGGTCATGCCGTCGAACAGCTGGTTGATCTGGAACGTGCGCACGAGCCCGTTGCGCGCGCGCCGGTGGGCAGGCATTGCCGTGATGTCCGCGCCTTCGAGCAGGATTCGCCCGCCCGACGGCGCGAGCATCCCGGTCAGCAGGTTCACCAATGTCGTCTTGCCCGCGCCGTTGGGACCGATCAGCGCGTGCCGGGCGCCACGCATGAGGCCGAACGACACGTCGTGGGTGGCGACGATGCCGCCAAACGCCTTGTGCAATCCGCGGGTCTCGAGAACGGCGTCGTTCATGGATGAGGATTCCCGTTGCTGGCGTGCCGACGTGCCGGAAGCAGCCGGCCCGCCGCGCGGCTGATGCGCTCACGCCCCACCAGAACCAGGATCACCAGAAGGAGTCCGATCCAGAATTGCCAGTACTGCGGCGTAATTCCGGCGAGGACATCGTGCATCAGCGTGAACAGGACGGCGCCGATCAGCCCGCCGTAGAGCCAGCCCACGCCGCCGATCACCAGCACCAGCAGCACGTCGGCGGAGCGGTGGAAATCGTAGACATCGAGCGACGCGAATCCCGTCGTTTGCGCGAGCAGCGCACCGGCAATGCCGGCGTAGGTGGCAGCCAGAGTGTAAACGGCCGCGACGCGGACATTGCTGGCAATGCCGATGGCACTGGCGCGCCGCGGATTGTCGCGAATCGCGCGCAGTCCGAAGCCGAACGGAGAATGGACGATTCGGCGCGCGATCAGGAAAAGAAGGAACAGGACCGTGAGAGTGTAGAGATAGGCGACGCGGCCGCCCATGTCGAACGCGAAGCGACCGAACAGCGGAGCCATGACCACGCCCTGCAAGCCGTCCGCACCTCCGGTGATGTTGTCGAAGCGGTTGGCCAGCTCATAGAGGATAAGGGCGATGCCGAGCGTGACCATCAGCCGCGTCAGATCCGAGCCGCGCAGCACGAGCACGCTCGTGGCCAGTCCGAGCAGGGCGGCCGCCGCCGCGGCCACGGCGAGACCCGCCAGCGGATCCGGCATCACGTGCTTGGCAAACAGTGCCGCGACGTACGCGCCCGTGCCGAAAAAGGCCGCATGTCCCAACGAGACGATGCCGGCGTAGCCAAGGATCAAGTCGAGAGAAACAGCGAACAGCGCCAGTATCGCCATTTCGTTGAGCATCGGCGCCTGTCGCGGCAGTACGAACCACGACAGCAGCGCGGCGAGCCACAGCGCCAGTTCCCAAAGACGAAATCGCGGACCGCGCACAATTGCCTGCGGCAGGACTGCGGGCACGGCGGCGGCGGATTCGCGGGTCATTTTCCGCCAGCTCGCGCGAAGAGTCCCTGCGGCCGCAGCATCAGGATCGCGATCATGACGCTGTAGATGATGAACGCGCCGAGTTTGGGAACGTAATATTTGCCGGCGACGTCGGCGATGCCGAGCAGCAGCGAAGCCAGCAGTGGCCCGGTGATCGTGGTGGTGCCGCCCACGGCGACTACGATCAGGAAATAGATCATGAACTTCAGCGGAAACGTGGGATCGAGGCCGAGGATCTCGGCACCCAGCGCGCCACCCAAGCCGGCCAATCCCGATCCGAACGCGAACGTCACCAGGAAGATGCGGTTGACGTCGATGCCGAGGCCCGACGCCACCGGCGGGTCATCGACCGCGGCGCGCAGCCGGCTGCCGAAGCGGGTTCGGCTCAGCACGGCCTGCATCAGGAGTGCCAGCAGGCCGCAGACCACGATGATGAACAGCCGATAGGCGCCGATGCCCATGCCGGCGATCTCGAAGCGCTGTTTCAGGAATTCCGGAATCCGCACGAACTGCTGCGTCGAACCGAAGTAATAGTCGACGGCGGCGACCGTCATGAACACGAGCCCGATGGAGAACAGCACCTGGTCCAGGTGCGGTCGGCGATAGAGACGCCGATAGAGCGTGGGCTCCAGGACCGCGCCCAGCGCAGCCGAGAACAGAAAGGCGAGAGGAAGGCAGGCCAGGAACGGCACGCCCATCCGGTTGGAGAGTACGGCGGTCAGGTAGCCGCCCGCCATCGCAAACGCGCCGTGCGCGAGGTTCACGAAATTCATGAGACCGAGCGTGACCGCGAGCCCCGAGGCAAGCAGGAACAGCAGCATGCCGTAGGCGACGCCGTCGAAGAGGATGGTCAGCATGGCGATTGCAGTACAGCGGCGCCCCGGCCGCGCGCTCGCGAGCGGGCCTGGGCTGCCACAAGCAACGAATTTCCTACTTCGGCGCCTTGGTCGGATCCTTTACCGCGGGAATCGTTTCGAATTCCACGTTGTAGAGTTCGCCGCCGACGCGTTCGACCTTGCGGATGTAGACATTCTGTGTGGTCTCGCGCAATTGCGGGTCGATCGTGATCGGACCGCGCGGGCTTTCCCATGCCATGCCCTTCATGGCTGCGACCAGCGCGTCGCCGTTGGTCGACCCCTTCGTCGCCTCGAGCGCCTTGTAGATGAGCTGCATCCCGTCGTATCCGCCGACGCCATGGAAATTGGGACGCATGGTCGGATTGGCTTTCTTGTAGTCGGCGACGTACGCCTTGTTCACGGCCGAGTTGTGGTTGGCCGAGTAGTGGAATGACGTCACGACACCCAACGCTACGTCGCCCATGTCGTTGAGGATGTCGTCGTCGGTGACGTCGCCGGTGCCGATCAGGCGGATGCCGGATTTGTCGAGGCCACGTTCCGTGAACTGCTTCATGAAGGCAGCGCCGACGCCCGAGGGCACGAACACGAACACCGCATCGGGCTTGGCGTCGCGCACGCGCTGCAGGAAAGGCGCGAAATCAGGGTTGCGCAGCGGCACCCGCAATTCCTCCACAACCTGGCCCCCAGCGGCGGTGAAACGCGTCTTGAACGCGGCTTCCGCGTCAATGCCGGGACCGTAATCGCTGACTAGCGTGACGACCTTCTTGATGCCGTTCTTCGCGGCCCAATCGGCGATGGGGGCGGTGACCTGTGGCAGCGTGAACCCGGTGCGCACGATGTAAGGCGATTTTTCGGTGATGACGGACGTGGCGGCGGCCATCACAACCATCGGTACCTTGGCCTCGGTTGCCAGCGGCGCGGTCGCCAGCGCCAGCGGCGTCAAGCCGAACCCGGCCAGAAAGGCAACCTTGTCGTTGACGATGAGTTCCTGAGCGATGCGCTTGGTGTTGTCGGGCACGCCCGCGTCGTCCTTCACGATCAGTTCGAGCTTCTTGCCCGCCACCGTGGCGCCGTGCTGCGCCATGTAGAGCTTGGCGTTGGCCTCGATCTGCCGCCCGGTCGATGCGAACGGACCGGTCATCGGCAGGATCATGCCGATCTTCACGACCTCCTGCGCCAGCGCGGCACCTGCGATTCCCAAGCCGATTCCTGCGGCAATGAGCGTCCTCATGATTCGTCCTGCGGGCATGGCTTCCTCCTGGGTTTTTATGGTGTGCGGCAAATTTCTATCTTCGCATGTAAGGCGGATCGCGGGTAGGCGCTCGCGGCTACGCGCGTTTGCGCAGCGACGGATCCGCGAGCGTCGTATCCTGCCCCGGCGGTGGGTCGTCGATGGCGGCCTCGATGCTCTTGTGTTCGCGCCATTCCGACGGCGGACGCACATGCCCGTCCGTGCCCACCTGATCCACGCCCCAATATATTTCCAGATGGTGTCCGTCGGGATCCAGGAATTCGACCGCGACCTGGCAACCGGCCCGGCGGCGGCCGTCGACGACGATACGCACGTCGAGCGACTTGAGATGCTCGCGCGCGCGCAGCACCTCGTCGAGCGAGGCCACCTCGAAGGCGGCATGATGCATCTCGGTGCGCTGCGACGCGGCCTTCGCCGAGCCGACCAGCGCAAGGCAATGGTGATCGGCGTTGCAGCGCAGGAAGGCCATGCCGCCCGGCACCATGGTTTCCGGATAGATATCGGAGACCCGGAAACCCAGCACCTTCGTATAGAACTGGAGCGAGCGTTCGATGTCGGTGACGTTCAACACCACGTGACCGAGCTTTTGCATGCGGAACGGCATGCCCGGCGGCGGCTTCATTTCCTTCAGTCTGGTGACATCGACAGCCATAGGCTTCTCCTTGGGTCTAGCGACCGGGTCATTCCGAGTCCTGGTACTTGAGACCGGCGGCGGCCAGCTTGGCGCGCATGTCGTAGATGTCCAGTCCCAGCTCTCCGGCGGCGAGTCGCTTGCGATTGACCGCTTCCTTTTCCATGCGCGATTCGCAATCTGCCACGACGTTCGGCACGGCCCCGCGTGGTACCACGACGACGCCGTCGTCGTCGGCGACGATGACATCGCCGGCGTGGACGAGCGCGCCGGCGCACACGATGGGAACGTTAACCGCGCCGATAGTCGCCTTCACCGTTCCCTTGGCCGATATCGCCTTCGACCACACCGGGAAAGCGAGCTTGCGCAGGGCGCTCACATCCCGGCAGCCGGCGTCGATCACCAGGCCGCGTACGCCGCGCGCAATGAGCGACGTCGCAAGCAGTTCGCCGAACATGCCGTCCGTGCATTCCGCGCTGCACCCGACGACCAGCAGGTCACCGGGGCGACAGAGTTCGACGGCGACATGCAGCATCCAGTTGTCGCCGGGATGCGCGAGCACCGTGATGGCGCTGCCGGCGGCTTCCGCGCCCGGATAGATCGGGCGCATGTACGGTTGCATCAGGCCGCTGCGTCCCATGGCTTCGTGCGCGGTGGCCACGCCGAACGCGCCAAGGCGATCGATTGCCGCTGCGCCGGCGCGGACGATGTTGCGGATGGCTATGTTGTTCATGCGAGATCGCTCGTGACGTGCGGAAACACCCGCTGGTACGCTTCCGCATACTTGATCTTGAGGTTCGAATTGCGCGCGGCCTGCACGCCCCGCTGCAGCGCGACCCGCGTGTAGTACTCCCACAGGTGTTCCTGCGCGGCCATCAATTCGAATGCCTTCGCTTTCAGGTCCCAGACTTCGGTGATGTCGAGCAGCACCTGAGGCTTCCAGTTGCATTGCTCGGTCTGGTGCGGTTCGAACAAGAACACGGGCGGCGCGCCGAGGACGGTTTCGCCGGGGTTGTGACCGTGGGCCTGGGCGATGATGCGCGCTTCCTGCGCGACGTGCGACGCGAGCGGGTGATCAAAGTTGTACGGGTCTTCCAGCGAGTGTGACAGCACGAATTCCGGCCGCAATTCACGATAGATATCCACCAGCCGGTACAGCGCTGATTCGGGCACCCGCATCGGGTAATCACCGACGTCGAGGAATTCGATCTGCGCGCCCAGCAATTCCGCCGCGCGCGTCGCCTCGGCCCGCCGGTCCTGTTTGACCCGCTCGAGCGTCATCCCCGGCATGCGCCACAACTTGGCGGACTCGCCGCGCTCGCCGTAGGAGAGGCAGACCACCTTCATCGTCCAGCCTCGTTTGGCGTACAGCGCGATGGCGCCGGCCGCGCGCCACACGAAATCCGCAGAATGCGCGCTAACGACTAGACCGGTCTTTGCGGTCTTTGCCACTTCAGCCATGGTTGCTCCCAGTCATGCCTTCACTGCTTGCCGATGTCCGGACCATATTGCGGCGGGGATCAGGATCTCGCCGCGCATCAGCATGCGCGCCGTGCGCAGCAGCGCGGCGCGGCGAATGACGATTCCTGAGGGCGATTCCTCTGTTTCGAGTTCGACGGTGAATTCACCGGTGGGATGTTCGACGGAAATGCGTTTTGGGCTTCCGCCGGGGACCACCGCGACCTCGTGCGCAACCGAACCGCGCATCACCGCAGCCGTGGCCAGCGTTACCGCGCCGAGCACACCGACCGCTGCATGGCAATCGTGCGGAATGAATGTGCGGCTGCACAGCGCTCCTCCGGCACGAGGAGGGGCCACCAGGCTCATCTTGGGCACGACCTTGTTGGTTACATCGCCGAGATTCATCATGTGCCCGGCGCGCAGTCGGATCTGCTCCACGCGTGCCTTCAACGCTGCGTTGGCGTTCAGCGCATCCCGCGATTCGTAACCCTCAATGCCCAGCGCATCGGCGCGCATGATCACAACCGGCATGCCGTTGTCGATGCAGGTCACGTGGACAGCGTCGATGACGTCCGCGATGTTGCCCGTAGGCAGCAGGCTGCCGCAGACCGAGCCGGCGACATCGAGAAAGTCGATCGGGATGGGCGCGGCGGTACCCGGCACGCCGTCGATGCGTGCGCTGCCGCCGTAATTCACGTGTCCGCCGGGTGTTTCGATCAGCACCTCGGACACCATGCCGGTGTTGACGGTGTAGATGCGGATGCGCGTATGCCCGTCCTGCGCCGCGATGAGGCCACGCTCGAGCGCGAAGGGACCCACGCCGGCCAGGATGTTGCCGCAGTTGGGCGTAGTGTCGACGCGACCTTCGTCGAGCGAGACCTGCGCGAACAGGAAGTCGACATCGATGCCCGGCCGCTGCGACCGGTTGACGATCGCCACCTTGCTCGTCAGCGGGTCCGCGCCACCCACGCCGTCGATCTGACGGCGGTCGGGAGAGCCCAGGGCCGCGAGCAGCACGCGATCGCGTGTGGCGACGTCGTCCGGGAGGTCGCGATCGATGAAATAAGCGCCTTTGGACGTTCCGCCACGCATCAGCATGCAGGGGATGGCGGTTTGCGGCAGGGGCGGGGAGGCCATGATCAGCGGCATTGTGCCTCAGGTCCCGTTGTCCGCCATCCGGCAAATGCGACAACCTGTTATGCTGTTCTAGCATAACCGGACGTCGCCGCGGCGCTCCGGTTCGACGCGTCGAACGAGGCTGGTACCCATGGATCTCAAGCAGCTGGAGTGGTTCGTGCGCGTGGCCGAATTGGGCAGCTTCACCCGCGCCTCGGCAACGCTCGACGTGTCGCAATCCGTGCTGAGCCGACAGGTGCGCGCGCTGGAGATCGAAATGCGACAGCACCTGCTGTATCGCAATGGGCGGGGCGCGACACTCACCGACTCGGGGAAGACGCTCCTCGCGCACGCCAGGGGCATCCTGCATCAGGTCGAAGTCGCCCGGCAGGAGCTAGAGGACCAGCGGGGAACGCTGACGGGGAAGGTCGTCGTCGGCGTTCCGCCGAGCATGGGACGCCTGCTGACGGTCCCGGTGGTAACCCGGTTCAGGAAGTTGTTCGACGCTGCATCCATCGGCATTGTCGAGGGGCTGACCGTCTCGATCCAGGAATGGTTGCTCATGGGTCGGCTCGACTTTGCGCTGCTGTACGATCCGCCGGCACTGGCACCGCTGCAATACGAGAAGGTCTGGTCGGGTGAGTTGTGCCTGGTGGGCGCGCCGAACGAACGGCCGGCCCTGGCCGCGACGGTCAGGCTGGCCGAACTCGCGCGTTATCCGCTCATCATGCCCAGCCGCCCGCATGCAGTGCGCAGTCGCGTCGAGGCGGAGTGTTTGCGCCACGGCGTCACGCTCGACGTCACGCTGGAAATCGACGCGATCGCCTCGATTCTCGACCTGGTCCGATCGGGTGCGGGGTATGCCATCCTGTCGCGCCATGCGCTCGCCGGATTGGCTGGAAAGGCGCGCTTCGGCGTGGCGCGCATTGTCCGTCCAGGCATCCACAGCGAAATCGTGATCGCCACGTCGAACCAGCGGCCGCTGACCGAGCTGGCGCGTCGCACCATCGACCTGGTCAAATCCGAAATGGCGAGCAATGCGGCACTGCGATGACGGCGTGAGAGGCTCGCCCGGAAACTTGGGCACGTCAGAAGCCGCGGTTCCGGGATAATCACCTCCATGCCGTCCCATCCCCCTTCGGCGCCAGATCATGTTCACGCCGCCAATCCGGTGCGCGGGCAGGACTACCGGCGCTGGGAGCATGCGTTCGCCCGCGCCGCCGGCGCGGCAGCATCGGGTGACAACGCCGTCCGATTGCTTCTGGATGCGGCGGAAAACTTTCCCGCGTGGCTGGACGCGATCGCCAAGGCCGAACGCTACATCCTTTTTGAAAGCTACCTGTTCCTCAACGATCCGGTCGGACTCAAATTTGCGGAAGCGCTGATGGCCAGGGCCATGGCCGGCTTGCGTGTATGCGTGGTCTTCGACTGGCTGGGCTCGGTGGGCGGGAACATCTTGTGGCAACCGTTGCGGGACGCAGGCGTGGAGCTGCGTATCTTCAATGCGCCGCGCCTCGACAGCCCGCTGGCCTGGCTGTCGCGGGACCATCGCAAATCGATTGTGGTCGACGGCGAAGTCGGTTTCGTCAGCGGTCTCTGTGTCGATGCTGCGTGGGAAGGCGACCCTGCCAAGCGCCTCGAACCGTGGCGCGACACCGGCGTCGAAATACGTGGCCCGGCAGTGGCGGAACTCGAACAGGCGTTTGCACAGATCTGGGCAGCATGCGGTGAAGGACCGCTGGGTGCGCTGCCCGCGGGCGACGGCGAACAGGCGGCGCAGGGCGATGTGCGCGTGCACGTCGTGGCTGGCGTGCCAGGTGCCGCGAGTATCTACCGCCTCGACTTGTTATTGGCATCGGTGGCGCGCAAATCGCTGTGGCTGACCGACGCATACTTCGTCGGTACATCCGCCTACACGCAGGCATTGCGCGCGGCGGCAGCCGATGGCGTCGACGTGCGCCTGCTCGTTCCCGGCGCGTCGGACATCCCCGCGCTGTCGCCGTTGTCGCGCGCCGGTTATCGGCCGCTGCTGGAGGCGGGGATACGGGTGTTCGAATGGAACGGCACGATGCTGCACGCCAAGAGCGCCGTTGCTGACGGCATGTGGGCGCGCGTGGGTTCGACCAACCTCAATCTTGCGAGCTGGATGTCCAATTACGAGCTCGACGTAGCGATTGAAGATGTGACCTTCGCGCAAGCGATGGCGACGCAATATGAAAAGGACATCGGTCACGCGACGGAAATTCTGCTGACGACACAAAACCGCGTCCGCCGGACTGAAGCTCGAGCGACGGTGGCGAAGGAGGCGGGCGAGCAAGTGGCCAAGCGAGCGCCGTCGGGTAGTGCGGGGCGCGCGGCGGCGGGCGCGGTCAGCGTCGGCAGCGCGCTGGGGGCCGCACTGACCAACCGGCGCACCCTCGGACCCGCGGAAGCGGGCTTGCTCGGCACGATGGCGGTGTTGGTATTGGGCATCGCCACGATCGCAGCGCTGTGGCCGCGCGCGATCGCCTGGCCGCTTGCGATCATCGGCGCATGGCTGGCGATATCCTGGCTGCTGAAGAGCGTGTCGCTGCTGCGCGGCGTCCGGCGCGGACCGGAAATAGAGCCAAAGCCCGAAACCATTGCCCAGCGACGAATCGGGGGTGACGGAGACCGGACCTGACCTGATATAATTGCAGGCTTGCGCCCGTAGCTCAGATGGATAGAGTACCTGGCTACGAACCAGGGGGTCGTGGGTTCGAATCCTGCCGGGCGCGCCAAAACATCGTTTCACTTCAAGCGCTTGCCGCGACCGCGGTGGGCGCTTTTCGCTTCAACAGAGTTAGTGTGGGCAATTTTGCGGGCATTGCCCTCCACTTCTCCAACTCGGCACCCGAATAGCGGGTGGTAATGCGCCCCGCCCAACAGATGCTGGCAATCTTCGAACGCTGCCGCGCGCAACCGCCGCCCGAACGTGTGCTTCAAATCATGCACGCGCACGTGTTCCAATCCTGCGCGCCGACGCGCTGACTGCCACGCCGTGTTGTTGATGGTGCCGACCGCCTTGCCGCGATATACAAACACGAACTCGGGGTGCTGGCCCCGGACACTGTCCACGACCGCGCTCGCTACCCGATTCCGGGCCACCAGTCGCTCATCCCCATTCTTGACTCGGTCAGGGGCGCGCCAACAAATCACTATGACATCAAGCGCTTACGCGATCGGGTTGCGCGCTCTTTTCAGCTTCGTGCGGCAATGGACTAGCGGCATCCGGCACAACGTAATTTCCCTGCCGAGTCCGTGCCGACGTACACTCGCCAAAGCGTAGCTATGTACGCTACCGTACAGACTGACGCAGTGCGTGGCATTAAGCTCGCCGAGTAGCGAGCGGTGTGGCCAGACGAGCCCTTCCCCCTGGACTGAATGGCGAGCGGGGTTCCCGCAATTCGATGTAGTGATACGGAATTATGTCCACGGCGGAACCAACCCTCGTTGTCGCGCAACGTCCGAAAATCGTGGCCCTGATCAGCCATGTCCAGACGGTCGCGCCGCCCAGCGGCATGGCGAGAGAAATGCTCGCGGTGATCGGCGAATTCGCACCGGAGGCCGACGTACAGGTCATCGACGTCGCGCTCGCGGAAGCGGTGCAGACGGCGAAGTCGATAGTGACCTCCGGCAATGCCGACGTCCTGGTGTCGATGGGCGCTACCGGTGCTTATCTCAAGAAGAACCTGGATGCGCCGGTAGTGCTTATCCGGACAGCCGCCACGGACGTTGGACGGGCGCTCATCGAAGCGGCGACCATTGGAAGAAAGGTGGCATTCCTCAACTACCGCGAGATCAATCGCAATCTCGCGGCAATGAGCCATCTATTTCAATTCGAAATCCGGCAGTCGGCCTATCACAGCCTGGACGAGGCCATGTCGCAGGTGCGCGTGCTGAAAAAGGACGGCTTCAACGCCGTGGTCGGATCGTCGATGGTGACCGAAATCGCCGAGGAAGCGGGGATGGTCGGTATCCTGGCAGCGTCGGCGGATGCTTGCCGTCAAGCGCTGGTGGAAGCGGTGGCGATTTGCCGCGGCGCGCGCGCCGAATTCGCACGCCGACAACGTCTGGACGCGGTGCTGCAGCACATCAGGGAAGGCGTGATGGCCATCGACGCGAACGGCATCGTGCTGTCGATCAATCCGACGATGGCGCATCTGCTCGACGTCACTCCACAAGGAGCGATAGATCGGCCGATTGGCCAAATCGCGCCAAGTGTCGATGTGAGGAACGTGCTTCGTGCGGGAATCGCAGGGGAGAATCTTGTCATCAAGCTTGGCAAGCGCACCGTTGTCGCCAACTTGATGCCGATCCATGAAGATGGTGTACAAACCGGCGCCGTGCTGACCTGCCAGGACATGTCATCCGTACAGACGGCTGACCGGCGCATTCGCACCACGACTCGCCCAACAGCGTTCACCGCCAAATATCATCTGGCGCAGATTGTTGGAGAATCGCCTGCAGTGAAGGAACTGCTGCTCCTGGCGACCGGGTATGCGGGGACCGACTCTACCGTGCTCATCACCGGCGAATCGGGAACAGGCAAGGAACTGATCGCGCAGGGCATCCACAACAGCAGTGCGCGGCGGCGGAGGCCATTCGTCCCCGTCAACTGCGCAAGCTTTCCCGAGACGCTGCTGGAGAGCGAGCTGTTCGGCCACGAGGAAGGCGCCTTCAGCGGCTCGCGCCGAGGCGGCAAGGCGGGCCTGTTCGAGGCCGCGCATACCGGAACGATCTTTCTCGACGAGATTGGAGACATGCCGATCTCGTCGCAGACACGCCTGTTGCGAGTGTTGCAGGAACGCGAGGTGATGCGCCTGGGCGGCGCCGAACCGACGACGATCGACGTGCGGGTCATCGCCGCTACCAACGTCGACCTGCGCGAACGCGTGTCCGCGGGTGCATTTCGCGAGGATCTCTACTACCGTCTCAACATCCTGCGCCTTGCGCTGCCGCCGCTGCGCGACCGCGTGGCCGACATACCGCTTATCGCGCAGCGGCTCCTCGAACAGGTCGCCCTCCGGTCCGGCTTGAGTTTCGACGGCGACGCCATCCTCGCGACCATGCTTCCGCATCTCGTGGCCTACGACTGGCCGGGAAATATCCGCGAACTGGAGAATGTGATGGAGCGCGCCGCAGTGTCATTCTCGGGACTCTGCGGCCGCGAACAGATCCACATCAGGAATCTACAAGCCATCGTGCCGGAACTCTTCGATGCTGAAGTGAAGTCGGCGTCACAAAGCCTGCGTGCCTCGGCCAGAGCAGCCGAGATCATCCATGTCCGCAAGGTCGTCGACGAATGCTCGGGAGACCTTGACGCGGCAGCCCACCGTCTCGGTTGCAGCCGCACCACGCTCTGGCGACGGCTGCGCTCGCCGCGTCCGGCTGCTGTCAAACGTCCACGAAGCGGATCCGGGGACTAGCGCTCTCGCTAGTGGCGCTTCGCGCCGTGCCGCCCTGTTTCAAAAAGGGAACGGCAATTTCATAGTTGAAATCTGAAGTCGGCGTCTGCAGACGCTCCGGCCGGCGTTCGTATTCCGATCGGCAAGTAACAGGTCCAACAATCAAGGGGTTGCACGTCACGCACCAGTTCCGCAGCCGCTTGACTCAATTTGGCACATCGCTTGCAAAAGGAAGGAATAACGAGACTCGCCCCCAAAGAATTGCATTTTGGTGGGCTAGTCGAATTTTGGCTCGCTACTCACTCTTCACACGACGGAATCTCCGGTGCAGCGAAATTCCCGCCCAAAGGTCGCGTATGCGGCCGTTCGTAGCATCCAAGGCGGTCTCGACTCGTCGCAGGACAATATGCGCCGCAATATTAGCGGATGTGCCGCCCGGGTTGCGAATTCAGGCACCGCTATGTGCGCTACCGCACAGACAACAATGGCCGCCCCGTATCAAGCTCGCTGGCTTGCGAGCGGTACAAGTCCAGGATGAGTTACTCGTCTTCTTCCCTCACAAATCAGGGTTTCGTCAATACGGATGACGGCGCCCGAATTTTCTACAGCGAGCGCAAGCCCGTTGGAGGCGCGACGTCGCCAATACTGCTGCTGCATTCCTTATTTTTCGACGGCGACATGTTCGATGGCGTCGTCGCACGGTTGCCGGAAACCATGTGGATTATTCGACCTGACCATCGCGGCCAAGGAAGAAGCGGAAGAGGCTCCGCCACACCGTCGATCGATCGGCTCGCGTCCGACACGATCGCGGTGATTGAATCCGTTGCCGGCGAACCAGTACATCTAGTCGGCAGTTCAATGGGTGGTTACGTTGCGCTTGCGGTTGCTGCTCGCCGCCCGGAGCTATTGCGCTCGTGTGTGTTGTCCTGCTGTACCGCGCAGGCCGAGCAGGACCGCGACCGGTTCGATGCGCTGGAACGCGCGTTGCGCGAACAGGGTCCGACTGTGCTGGTCGACACGATTCTGCGGACGATGTTTGGCGAGTATTTCTTGAGCCATGCCAATACCGCCATCGTTGAGCGCTGGCGCGCCCACTTCGCGGCCCTCGATCGCAGCGTCGCCGACGCGGTTGGAGGCGTCTTTTCGCGGCCCTCGTTCGTGGACACACTCTCCAGTCTTAAGATGCCGGTCCTGCTTTGCAGCGGAGACTTGGACCGGGCCAAGCGTCCCGCCGACATGGCCTTCATCGCCGAGCGGGTCGCCGGCAGCAGGCATGTTGTATTCGACGAGGCAGGTCATACGCCAGCCGTCGAGGTACCGGCTCGGTTCGCGGACGAGCTCATCCAATTCTGGCGTGGTCTACCTGCCTCAGACCGCATTTCCCTTTCCGGTGGTCCGCGGGGCGCGGTTCGCGCGCCAGGCGCGTGCCTCCACCGCCCGTGATTGCCACGCTCGACCACACGGCGCTTAGCAACGCGGCGATGATCGTCGACGTACCCGTTCGGCTGG
>Ga0207645_10000482_pt1 | contig 32990 bp, 29 predicted proteins | sample KBSM53metaG_FD_184331 | JGI IMG/M metagenome (GOLD analysis project Ga0207645, IMG submission 184331) | Miscanthus rhizosphere microbial communities from Kellogg Biological Station, Michigan, USA - KBS M5-3 metaG (SPAdes) (version 2) | ecosystem: Host-associated > Plants > Roots > Rhizosphere >...
GGTCCAGACTGGCTCGCCGTGGGCAAGTACTCCCTGTGTTTTTCTTGTGACGTGGATATTTTGAAAGATCAGGGACTGCCGCTGGCCACCATTGGGCCAATGGTGTTCAAAGAAGGCGGTGCAATGATTCAGCAATTTGGCTCCGTGACGCTGGTGAACAAGGCGCCGCATCCCAACGCAGCAAAAGTCTTTATCAACTGGCTGCTGTCACGCCGCGGTCAGATCACCCTCCAAAAGCGCTTAGCCAATGGGGAGAGTCCGGCCGATTCGTTGCGCATCGATATACCCAAGGACGACGTGCCGATGCTCGTTCGACGCGTGGAAGGCGTTAAGTATCTCGACGCGAGTAATCCCGAATGGCTGGACATGAAGCCCATTCTGAAGGTTATGAACGAAGCGCTGAAGTCTCCGGAGAAGCGGTAGCTGACCAGGTATCTCGATTTGTGTTGTTTCTTGCGTGCAGTCCGCGCCGTCAGTGAAAGCCTTAATCGCTGATGATATCCATCATGTTGCCGCCGCTCAGACGGCACTGAATGAAATTCAAACGTGCGAGCTGCGCGCCCGCTAAGGCGAGAGCTTGAATTATGAGTAAGAAATCGAGGGATTCCGCTGCCACCTACTTCTATACTTCCTAATCTAGCCGTAGTATTTACTCACGCCTATCCATGATCGATCCCATCACCCTGCAAGTCGTTCAGGCGCGCCTCGCCGGTATTGTGCAGGAAATGCAGAATTCGCTTTTCCGCACCGGCTATTCGACCATCATTCGCGAATCCCAGGATGCCAGCTGCGCAATCTTGAATACCGCCGGTGAGGTGGTCGCACAGCACGTCGTGCTGCCTCTGCATATGGGCGCCTTTCCCGCTTGCGCCGCCGCCGTGCTCAAGAGCTTTGCACCCGATGACATCCACGAGGGTGACGCGTTCATCATCAATCACCCGTATCTCGGCGGCAGTCCGCATGCGCCGGACATGGGGGTGCTGACACCGATTTTTTACCGAGGCGAATGGGTTGGCTTTGCCGCGAACATGGCACACAAGAGCGACATTGGCGGTACCGTTCCAGGCAGCGGATCGGGCACTGCTCGCGAAATTTATCAGGAAGGGCTCCATCTACCGCCGGTCAAATTCATGTCCCGGCGCCAGCCAGTCAAAGAAATCGATGCGGTGATCACGGCGAACAGCCGCACCCCGGATGTCGTTATTGGCGATCTGCGCGGTCAGGTGGGCGCCGCGCGGTTGGGTGAGCGACGCATCGCCGAATTGATGGACCGCTATGGCAAAGCGAGTCTCCTGGAGTGCACCGAGCAATTGTCCGCCTACACTGAAAAGCGCCTCCGCCAGACGGTCGCTTCATGGCCGGACGGGGAATCAGAGGGCGAAAGCTTCGTCGATCATGATGGCATCGATCTCACTCGCCCGATTCGCATTTATGTAAGAATCAACAAAAACGGTGACAAGCTTCACTTCGATTTTAGCGGCAGCAGCGATCAAACTCAGGGTCCAGCGAATATTCGTCCGCCGCTGGTGCGCGCCGCTTGCGCGTACTGCCTGATCACACTGGTCGACCGTTTTCTTCCCATCAATCAGGGACTCGCCCGAACCATCGATGCCACTTTCCGTCCGGGAAGCGTTGTCGATCCGCGTTTTCCCGCCGCGGTAAATACCTATATGCCGACAGCGCTCGCCGTCGCCGAGGCCGTATTGCGAGCCCTCGCCCATTTTGTTCCCGAGAAGCAAATCGCCGGTGGATCCGGTAGCGCGGCATTGGTGCTCGGCGGCCGCACGGAATCGAGCGAACGAGCGTTCGTGCATTACGAAATTTTTAGCGGCGGCACCGGGGCGCGCTCGGGGAAAGACGGGGTCTCCGCCACGGCGTTTCATTTGAGTAATTGTAAGACAGCGCCGATTGAAATCATCGAATCGGAATTCCCGGCGCGGGTGGAGCGTTTCGAGATGATCGCCGACTCAGGCGGTGCCGGCGAATGGCGCGGAGGCCTCGGATTCGCGCGGGACTACCGCATTCTCGCCGATGAGGTGCGCTTTTCCATGCGCACCGATAAGCATACGATTGAGCCCTTTGGCAGCGCTGGCGGCCTTCCTGGGCGCAAAGGCGCTTGCGTCGTCAATCCCGAGAGCAAAGATGAAAAACGACTCCCCTCGCGTTTCGGTGATCACCGGCTTCGCCGCCATGACATTGTTCAACTGGAGCGTCCCGGCGGCGGCGGCCTGGGTGACCCGCTTCGACGACCTGTGGAGAAGGTCTTGGAAGATGTGCGCCAGGGGTATGTGTCAGTCGAACGGGCGCGCAGCGACTATGCGATTGCCGTCCGATGGACGGATGGGGAACCGGAGCTGGACAGTGCGGAAACCGCATTTCTCCGAGGAAAAAAGTAAAAAAACATTGGCAATAGTCATGGGCCTCTGCTATACACGTACCTAAATATTTTCATTCCTGAAGGAGGAAACCGAATGGCAGCAGCAGCAAAAAAGAAACGCAAACCGAATGCGGCATTCATGAAACCGGTGCAACCGGACACCGCTCTGAGCGCCGTGGTTGGAAACAAGGCGATTCCGCGCACCGAGGTCACGAAGAAATTGTGGGCGTACATCAAGAAGAACGGCCTGCAAGACAAAAAGAAACGGACCAACATCAACGCCGATGATAAATTGAAGGCTGTATTCGGCGGCAAAAAGACCGTCACGATGTTCGAGATGACAAAGCTCGTCAGCAGACACGTGAAGTAAGCATCTCCGTTACAATTAAAAGGCAAGGCCAAGGGTCCTGCGGCGCGGGCGCTCTTGGCCTTTTCGTTTTTCTAAACCGCTCCTCCTTTCAAACCGTCATTGACACGCCAGCGCAGCTTCCACTAGTGTGGGCCCGTGCGAGTAATCTGCTGAGGCTCATTCATATGAACGAAGCTATTCACAGTGGTTTTCACCAGGACGAGTTGGAATATCAGTACAATCCGCGTGTCTCCGTACCTGAATATCCCGAGCTCGCGAAGATTCGTGCCGCACAAGCCCGTAAAGTACGGGAGAGCGCCAAATCGTGGCTGAACATCGCCTACGGCGCATCGCCGCGCGAGCGGTTGGATATTTATGCTGCTGCCAGACCGGCTGGACCGGTGCTCATCTACATTCATGGTGGCTACTGGCGCAGCGGCAGCAAGGAAGACAATTGTAATTTTGTCCCGACCTTCACCGAGCGCGGTGCCACCGTCGCGCTCATCGAATATGATCTCTGTCCAAATGTGACGGTCACGGATATCGTCCGTCAGACGCGTTCAGCGATCGCTTGGACCTACAAGAACATTCTTCGATACGGAGGCGATCCCGCGAAACTTTTCGTCTCCGGTCATTCCGCCGGTGGCCATCTCACAGCGATGGCGCTCGCGCACGATTGGCGAGAAGACGGGCTGCCCCAGAATCTCATCAAAGGCGCAGTAGCCACTTCAGGAGTGTACGATCTAGAAATGGTCATGAAGATCAGCGTCCAGAAAGAAGTCCGAATGACGGCCGAGGTTGCCGCGAACAACAGTCCGTTAGTCCATCCGCCTCGAGTCCAATGCCCGCTGATCGTTGCCGTAGGCGCCGAAGAACCTGAAGGCTGGCAGCAGATGTCGAAAAATTATTTCGATTTCTGCCGACGAAGCGGCATGCCGGTGGATTACCTCGTAGAACCGAACGCGAACCACTATACGATGACCGAGCATCTACTCGATGCCAGCCGCCCGCTAACCCAGGCGATGATTAAGCAATTGGAAATCCAATAGAGCGAAATTTTTCCTTCATCCTACGACCAGTGGTCGTTTCGATAGAAAGAGATTCAGCCCCGAGGCTCTATTCCTCCGCCTATACGAAACGATTTGTACTTTTTGCACGACTTGAACGTCTCGAACTCTTCTAGTCGGGAGTGAGGAAGCCATGCCGAACATAAGCTTGCCCACGGGAGTCGATCTCTACTACGAGAACCACGGTTCCGGAGAGCCGCTGGTGCTGATTCCCTCGACCGCTTTCTCGGCGGAAGTCTGGAAGCCATATCAAGTGCCCGGATTATCGAAAACGCTAAATCTAATCATCCATGATCCGCGCGGCAGCGGCCGGTCTCGAGCGAGTCAGCAAGTCTACACCATCAACCAAATGGCCAATGACGTGGTGGCGCTTCTCGATTATCTCGAAATCGGCGCTGCGCACGTGCTTGGCCACTCCATGGGCGGCCGGATCGGCTTGGAGATGGCGCTCAACTTTCCGGGGCGAGTGAAAAGTCTCATCATGGCGGCGAGCGGCTCCGGACAAGCAGCGCGTCCTGGACCGGACTGCATCTCCGGGTTACCCCATTGGTTGGTGATTCGTCTGCTTGAGAAGGGTTTCGAAAAAGCGCTGCGCGAAGAGTTTTGCGACACCAGCGCCTTTTTTACCGATGCGTTTCGAAAACAACACCCGGATAAAGTCGAACAATTTTTTCAGTTGGCGTGGGCAACGCACTCCAAGCTTTCCGAATACATTCACCTGATCATTGCGCGCCACAACTGGGAAGCGACGCACCGTCTCGGCGATGTGCGCTGCCCGACTCTGGTCCTGATCGGCGACAACGATTCGGCGCGCAGCAACCATCTGGTGCAGGCCGAGACGCTAAAAAATCGCATTGCCAACGCCGAACTGCACGTACTCAAAGGCCAATCACACGGGTTTTTCTGGCAAGCGCCCGAGGAAACGAATCAAGTGATTTTGGATTGGGTGAAACGCCACGCCGCCGTATAGCAGCGGCATTTCCTCTCTGTCTCATAATGTCATCCTGAGCCGAACGGCGAAGGATCTCGTCTCTTGAAGCTACGATCTGAGCGAGATTCTTCACTTCGTTCAGAATGACAATCGCAGAAAACTTTCGTGCAACGATGTTCCGAAAACATTGACATCCGGTATTAAACAACCGCGATCTCGTACCCCGCGCTGCCCTTTTGCTCCGGCGGGAAAAGATCCCACGATTCAATCCATCGGCGCGTGCGCTCGAAGACCTCTTGCGGATAGGGCTCGAAGACGATGCGCTCGCCTGGGCCAAAGCGACGAACATCGATTTGCGAGTGATAGCGCTCGGGCAATTCTCGCAAAAAATAATGTTTGTACGCTTCCGGCTCGAGGTCGATATCGTGCTGCGCGCGGCGCAAGGCCTTGAAGTATCTATCCACGTCATCACGACTGACATTTTCCGAAACGAGATGGCCGATCATGAACGTGGTGTCCAGGAGCTTTTTGAACCCGAGTTGTTCGGCAACGTAAAAGGGCGCGCCGAAAAGGCTTGCCGCCGGCACTTGACCATCGACGAGCAACGCCAATCGATCGAGCAACAAGCCGCCGAAATGAAGCTTGATCTGATCACGCCGCAAAAACCTTTCGAGTCCTTGCAGTGTCGAATAATGGCTGCCTGAGTGATAACCAACGGTGATCGGCACGTCGGCGAGGTCGTCGGGCCTTTGCAGCGCCGAATTTGGCGGAACGAATATTCCCGACGGTGACACCGAATAGGCTTCAGCCCACATTTTCCCGTGTCCGGCCGACGCCGCCATATTGACGGTCCAATGGCAAGCGGCGCTTAAGCTGCACCCGCGTCCATCCTCGATGGATTCAAACGCGCCGCGCTGAATGTCGGCGGGACTCGAGTCGACCCGTTCCGCGTCGGCGGACCAGGTCACGATCGGTTTGACCAGGAACTCGTATTCCAATCCCTCTCGTGTGAAATAATTTTTTTCTTCGGCGGCCCACTCTTGTAAACGTCCGTGCGACTGAATGCGGAATCGGCTCATTGGTGTGTTCCTCACTTTCGTTGACGTTTCAATACTGGCCATACGTCTGCCACTTTGTACGCCCAAGGAAAGAGCAGATCAAGTTTGATGAACTCTTCGTTGAGCAGAGTTGGACAGCGACGTTTAGCTAGGCTAAAAGGTCTGCTGGAGAAATCGCCGATGCCGTATTGTTATCCGCCCGATCCGAATACCCGCAAACCCAGCTTTACACCGCCAGCCAATTCCTGCGACACCCATTTTCATATTTTCGGCCCGCCCGAAAAATTTCCGTTCCTCTCGACCCACGAATACACGCCGCCGGCAGCACCCCTCGAACATTATCTCAAAATGATTCAGATCATAGGCATCGAACGGGCTGTGGTCGTGCAACCGAGCGTGCACGGATTAGACAACTCGGCGACCCTAGATGCCATCGCAAGCTCAGACGGGAGATTTCGCGGTGTGGGGCGAATTGACGACCAGACGCCGAAAAGCGAGCTGCATCGGCTGCACCGGAGCGGCATCCGCGGCGTCCGCTTCAATTTGCTCGACCGCCCGCGCGGCAATGTCAAGCTCGACGTGCTTGATCGCTGCGTCGAACATATTGCGGAGCTAGGCTGGTCGGTGGATCTCCACATCGACATGAAAAACCTGATCGGCCAGGAAAACCGCATTCGCAATATGCCTGTTCCAGTAGTCATCGATCATATTGCCAGGGTAAAACCGCCGGACGGCCTGAAGCAGGCCGGTTTTGAGCTGCTGCTCGACCTCCTCAGGCTTACGCATGTCTGGGTCAAGGTCAGCGGCGCCGACAAGATTTGCAATAGTAAAGTCTACGGCTATTTCGGCCTGCCGTTCATCGAGGTGATCCCCTATGCGAGAGCGGTGATCGCCGCGGCGCCTGACCGTATCATCTGGGGCAGCGATTGGCCGCACTCGAACAATTTCTCACCGGGGCATACGCCAAACGATGGCGATCTCATCGATTTGCTTGCAGCATTCGCGCCGGACGGGAGCACACGCAAAAAAATTCTCGTCGACAACCCGGCGGCTTTGTACGGTTTCGAGTAAGCATTCAATGACGCTAGCCGCAACAAGATCTGCATGATCAAATTGACTGCTGCGTTGGCCAGGCTCCCGAGCGCAAATGCTTTCGTGCTGGTGGCGTATCGAGAAGATCAGCCGATAAAAATGATGCAGAACGCGACGTGACGAGACAATGAAAACCCTGGTAGTATTCGTAACAGCGATTTTTCTATCGCACCCGGCTTTCGCGTTGGATCGACTGCGCATCGCGGCATCGAATCCGAACATGCCGAACTTCACCGTGGCGACGGCGCAAGCCAAGGGGTTTTTCAAAGAAGAAAACATCGACGCCGAGATCATCCGGATGAATCCCAACGTCGCAATCACGGCGCTTGCCAGCGGGGATATCGATTATTGCCAGCTCTTCGGCGCAGTCGTAGCGGGCGCGATCGCGGGTTTGCCGGTGAGAATCGTCGCCGGGTTCCTCGATAACTGGCCCATGACATTGATCGCACAGCCCGAGCTCAAGTCCCTCAAGGACCTGAAAGGCAAAACGTTAGGCATTAGCAGCTTCGGAGCGACGCCCGATCTCGGCGCGCGCATGATGATCAAGCAAGCCGGTATCGATCCGGATAAAGAGATCAAGATTTTGGCCTTGGGCTCCGATGCCGCCCGGCTCACGGCCCTCAAGCAGCGAGTCGTGGACGTGGTGGTGATTTCCCCGCCCGCGGATACGCAAATGGAAAAACAAGGCTATCGCATTCTGGCCCGCGCCTACGAACTTTTCAGTTTTCCCTATCTCGGTCTGGGTACGCACACGCGCAAGATCAAAGAGAAACCCGAAGAGATTCGGCGCGTCATCAAGGCAACGATCCGAGGCAATCGTTTCATCCGGGACAACCGTGACGAATCCGTGCAGACGCTCATCGCCTGGGGCAAAGTCGAGCGTGAATTCGCGTACGCCTCGTATGACGCGCTCAGAAACCTTTTCAACGCGGACGGCGCAATACCCGAAGATGGATTGAAGCTCGTCATCGATCAAGCGCGGCGCAGCGCGAAAATCACCCGCGAGGTCACGCCAGGAGAAGTTGCCGATCTGACGTTTCTACACCAAGCGCAAGCGGACCTGGGTATCAAGCCGCGGTGAGATTAACCGGGTAAGGGCAGAGAACGGAGTTTTTTAACGCACGCTGGACGACCCGACTGTCATTCTGAGGAGCGTAGGCGACGAAGAATCTGAAGCACATAGATTCTTCACTCCGTCAGACTGTGTAAAAACCCTTTTGTTTACTCGGGTTATTCTTGGGTTAGTGACCATACAAGCGCGAAAAGTGTGTCGCAGCGGCTTAAGATTTCATTCTTGGTTGCGATCAATACATCAAGAGCGCGTTGGTGGAGTTAAAAACCAGTCTTCTAGCCCAATGCTGCGATGAGCGCTTTCACCCCCACAACATTCATCGCTCGTTTGATATTGTAGGCGAGGGTCGAGAGGCTAAACTCCGCTCTGACTTTCTCCAATCCTCTCATTAAGAAATGCCTCTGATCGTTCCAAAATTTGATGGTCCCAAACGGATGCTCGACAATCTACTGGCGTAATTTAAGGATCAAGGGATGGGCTTTGACCCGTTGTGTGACCCGCTCTAAAACCGCCTCATGTTCCCAGCGCTATGCGATGAAATCTCGGATCGGTGGTGCATTGGGACTTAAGCGCGCAGGTGGGACAAACCGTAGTCCAGTAGTAGCGAAATCTCTGCCCTCTCTCCTCAGTCTCAAATCGAAAATCCAAACGCTCTTGAGCCGGACAGCGATAACTGTCTCGGTCCGCTTCATAAACAAATTGCTCTTTGCCGAATAGCCCGCGCGCGGTGTTCTTGGAGACGCGCGGCTGGTTAACGTAGGTTATTATCCCTGCTTGTTCGCATCTTTTTAACTCCTGATGATTGTAGTAGCCCATATCGGCTAACACCTGGAGTTGATCCTGACCGAGCATCTGACGAGCCTTGTCGGCGATGGTAAAAAGCTGGTGATTGTCCAGAGGTTCGTTGGTCACGTCCTGCGCCACAATCAGGTGATACTTGTGGTCGACCGCCGTCTGCACGTTATAGCTCACCTCACCTTTGGGCGTGAGCGCCATCGCTCGGCTGTCCGGATCGGTGAGCGATATTTGTTTCTCACCACTGCCCTTGAGTTCTTCTAGCAGTTCTTCGTACTTGCCCTTGCGCGCTTTGAGTTGGTCGATCTTGCTTTGGAGTTCTACACCGCTGAGCTTCTCAGCCGGCTTTTCTTGTTGGTCCAAACGTTCCATCTCATTAAGATAGTGCTCGACCTTGTGGTCGATCTCTTTAAGTCTTTGCTCAAGCTTTTTGGCATTAAAATTCTTCTGCCCGCTGTTGACCGCTTTAAACTTGCTCCCGTCTATCGCCACCAACTCGCCTCCCAATAACTCCATCTCTCTACAGAGCAAGACAAATTGCCGAAACACCCCCTTAAAGCATTGGCGGTTCTCTTTGCGAAAATCCGCGATCGTCTTGAAGTCCGGCCGAAGCTTGCGCATCAGCCACATCAATTCCACATTCCTCCCACATTCCCGTTCAAGCATCCGGCTCGTTCTTACCCGGTTCAAATACCCATAAATATAAAGCTTCAACAAATCTCGCGGATCATACGGCGGGCGGCCCGTCTCTTTGGGCGCCGTCTGCTTAAACCCCAACTCTTCCAGCTCAAGTCTATCCACATAGACTTCGATGAACCGAACTGCCTTATCCTCCCCGATGTACTCATCAAGCGCCTCGGGAAACAAAATCCGCTGCTCGCGGCTTTCTCCTTCAATGTAGCTCATGGATCAACTTCTAACCTTTCTGCGCCAAGTCGATTCACTCTACATCAAATCATCTTCCTCTCGCATAAAATTCTTGCTCTCTTCCCTTCATTCAGATACTAAAACCGTGGTTGAGAGTTTTCACACAGTCTGCCGTTCAGGATGACAATTTACAAGTGTTGGTGCTCTGCGTCCCTTTCCAGCAAATATTGCGGCGTCGCTTTCGGTCAAGTAGCCCCGTTTTTCCGTCTGTCATTTCGAGGAGCACTGCGACAGAAATCTTTCCGGAAGGGTTTCTCACTTTGGTCGAAATGAAATTCAAGCACCTATGTGTTACGCGTGTTTTCCGTAAACAGCTCTTCCACGCTCAATTTTCGCCCGAGCATGCCCTGCTGATCGGCAAACTTGATCAGGTTCTGCACGTCGTTGTGGTTCTCCTTCAAGCCCTGGTAAAAGGGATCTTTGCCGAAGAACTTTCTTTCCTCTTCGAGATACGAACGACCCCAGGCGAAGCTCAACCGGTGCGGCTGTTCCATAAATTGATTGTAAGCGCGACGCGTCGCCAGCAAGGCTTCGTACAAACTCGTTGCCACCCATGGATCGCGATCGAGAATCTCCTTCTTGATTACCACCGGGTGCATGATCGGAAAAATTTTCGTGCGCTGATAGTAGGCCTTTTCTTCGTTTTCGAAATCCGGGAACAGCCGTTCGACCGTTTTTTCGCCGCGAATCCATCTCTGCGGTAAGTCAGGTTCAACTTCCGCATCGACTTTTCCCTCGACCAGCAAGTCTTCCAACTTGGGTTTCCCTTCGACAAACTCGACTTTGATGCTCGCCGGCAACTTGGGACCGACGGTCTCCTTGTTGACGATCACCCACGTCACGTCGCTAACTCCGAGATCGTAGCTGTTCATCAGCATGCCCTTGGTCACCAGCGCCAAGGTGTTCTCATAGCTGCGTAACCCGATACGTCGGCCTTTCAAGTCCGCGGGTTTCTTGATGCCCGATCCGGCTCGAATAAAGCAAAACTTGTGGCCCCACATTCGGCGTGGAAAAAATGGAATGGCTTGCAGCCAGTCCACCTCCTGGCCACGCGCGACGAGATACGACGACATGGAAAACTCGCAGGCATCGTATTCGCCATGATGAAACATGCGCTCGTGCCGAATACCGCTTTCCACCGTGATCAGGTTGAGGTCGATCCCTTCGGGTTGGATCTGCCCGTCCCGCAGCGGTTGGAGGTAATCGTATTTGTCGAAGGCAATGGTGAGTTTTAGTTTGGCCATTGTGGACATCCTGATAGCGTTCGGTTGTCACGGATGATATGAGCCCGAACCTCTCATGTCAACGCGGGAAAGACATTGTTCACTTCGAACTGCACCGAAAACGATTCCTCTTTTTACGCCACGGTATGTCGCCCTCAACAAAATACACCGGTGTCATGCTGAGCAGGAGCGAAGCATCTGGACGTTTCACCGAGTCAAGAAAAGCAGATTCTTCGGCTTCGCCTCAGAATAGTAGTGGTGAGAAAGGATTTTTGCTCGGAATGACATGGATAATTTCATGTGAATCCTTCGAATGACCTAGAATAAATTGCTAAGAGATCTTTTTTACTGAAGGTCGGCGCCGCGGAGGCGTTTCATTGACTGTCAATCCGTCGGATGTTACTGGCTCCATGGTAACCCAGCGAAAGGACAAAGATCATGCGCTTCAAAGACAAATCCGTCATCATCACCGGCGGTGGTGGAAAGATCGCCAAAGCGTACGCGATGGCCTTCGCAAAAGAGGGCGCGAAGTTGTCACTGCCCGACATTGCCAGCGCCGACCACACGGTGAATGCCATCCGCGATGCAGGAGGCACAGCGATCACCATGAGTTGCGATGTATCGGATGAACAGAGCGTCAAAGCGATGGTCGATCAAACCGTGAAACAATTCGGCACGGTCGATATTCTGATCAACAACGCTGCCTACTTCATGACAGTCTGGAAGGGACCGTTCTGGGAAATGACGGTGGAGGAATTCGACAAAGCCATGGCCGTCAATGTCCGAGGTTCCTGGCTCTGTGCCAAAGCGGTGGTGCCGCAGATGCAAAAACAACAGGGCGGCAAGATCATCAATGTTTCTTCGAACGTGGCCTTGACCGGCAACCCCAATTACATCCACTACGTGACTTCAAAGGGCGCATTAATCGCGATGACCCGTGCGATGGCGCGAGAGCTCGGCGACTGGAATATCTGCGTGAATACGGTGAGTCCCGGTTTCGTCGTAACCGAGGGGCGCAAAGTCGATCCCGAGTATGAGAAGATCCGCGCACAGCAGCGGAGCATCAAGCGCTCGCAGGTGGAGAACGATCTGGTCGGCACGGTGCTGTTTTTGTCCTCGCCGGAGAGCGACTTCATGACCGGTCAACTCCTCAACGTCGATGGAGGATTTCACTTTGTCGGCTAGGGACGGAGAGGATGCTTTCACCGCGGAGGCGCGGAGGGCTGGGACCAGGCGGAGAGAAGGAAAGCAACTGTCTAAAGGTAGTTGGGTAGAGCGAAGCGAAACCCATGCGCTCTTAATGGGGATTATACAGTCGATGGGTTTCGGCGGAATTTAGCCCATCCTGCGGTAGTCAAACCCTTCGTCTGCTTCGCGTGGTGAAAGTTTTTTAATTCAAGGCAACGGGCTGGCAGCGAATCTTTCTCCCGGAGAATACCCGCCGGGCGCGCTGATCTCCAACGCAAGCCGCAACGCCTCGTCGACCGTTTTTAAAAATTCGAATCGGATACCCTGGCGGGCACCGGCAGGAATATCTTCGAGATCCTTGCGGTTCAGTTCCGGCAGCAGCACGCAGGAAATTCCGGCCCTCTTGGCAGCCAGCGTCTTTTCTTTTATGCCGCCCACCGGAAGCACCAAGCCGCGCAGGCTGATCTCCCCAGTCATGGCGACGTCTTTGCTAATCTGACGGGCCGTCAGCAATGAAACCAGCGCGACAAAGAGCGTCACGCCGGCGCTGGGTCCATCCTTCGGAATCGCACCCGCCGGGATATGAATATGAATGTCGTTCTTCTTGAAGATCTCGGGATCGATGCCGACCGGTTCCGCGCGCGATTTCACCAGGCTTAAGGCGGCCTGCGCGCTTTCTTTCATCACATCGCCGAGCTGTCCGGTCAAAATCAATCTGCCGTCACCCGGCATCTTGGTCGCTTCGACGAATAGAATATCGCCGCCGAACGGCGTCCACGCCAAGCCGGTGGCGACGCCGGGCAAACTGGTACGCAGCGCAATATCATTGAAAAACTTCTGCGGGCCCAAATAGTTCGGTACGGTTTCCGCTCTGATGATGACGCGTTCGGTCTGTTCCTCGGCAACGCGCGTCGCGACGCTTCGGCACACCGTCCCCAACTGGCGCTCGAGCTGGCGCACCCCGGCTTCGCGTGTGTAAGCGCGAATGATCTCTCGGATGCCCTCGTCGGTAAACTCGATGTGCTCGGGCTTGACACCGTTCTCGCTCATCTGGCGCGGCACCAGATAGCCTTTGGCGATGGCTAGCTTTTCTTCTTCGATGTAACCCGGCAGCTCGAGGATCTCCATGCGGTCGCGTAACGGCCCCGGAATGGTGTCGAGCACATTCGCCGTGGCGATGAACAAAACCTGGCTGAGATCGAAGGGCAAGCCGAGATAATGATCTTGGAAGGTCGCGTTTTGCGCCGGATCGAGCACTTCCAGCAATGCCGCCGACGGATCGCCGTGAAAGCTCGCGCTCAACTTGTCGATTTCGTCGAGCATGAAAACCGGATTGCGAGTGCCGGCTTTGCGGATTCCCTGGATAATGTTCCCGGGCATCGAACCAATATAGGTTCGGCGATGGCCGCGGATATCAGCCTCGTCGTGCACTCCGCCGAGGCTCTGGCGCACAAACTTGCGGTTCATGGCTCGGGCAATGCTTTGGCCAAGTGATGTTTTGCCGACTCCGGGGGGACCGACCAGGCACAGGATCGGGCTTTTGCCGTCAGGAACGAGCTTGCGAACTGCGAGAAATTCAACAATTCGCTTTTTCACTTTTTCCAGGCCGTAGTGATCGGCGTCGAGAATCTCGCGGGCCTTCGGCAAATCAATCTCTTCTTTGCTGGAAACACTCCACGGCAGCTCAACGAGCCAGTCGAAATACGTTCGCATCGACGCATATTCCGGCGACTGCTCTGGGATCCGCTCCAAACGGCTCAGCTCTTTGAGAGCCTCCTTTTCCACGTCGGGAGGCATTTTGGCGTCGTAAACTTTTTTCCTCAGGTCTTCGACTTCGATGCCTTTGCCGTCTTCTTCGCCGAGCTCTTTTTGAATCGCTTTCAGCTGCTCGCGCAGAAAATACTGGCGCTGCGTCTTGTCCATTGATTCTTTGGTTTCCGCGCCGATTTTCTTACTGAGCTCCAACAGCTCGATCTGCCGCGCCAGCTTTTCCGAGACACTTTGCACGCGTCCGAGCGGATCGAGGAGCTCAAGAATTTCTTGCTTTTCAGCAAGCGGAATATCGAGTGTGGAAGCAATAATGTCGATCAACGACAGCGGATCTTCAATCCGTTCGATGACAGCTCTGAGCTCGTTCATCGGCTCCGGGAAGAGCGATAACGCGCGCGCGGCTTGCTGCCGCAAATTTAAAACCCGCGCTTCGAAGTCTGTTGTCTGCGGAACGGTTTCCTCGACCATAGTGACGCGCGCAATCAGCGCCGGCTCCGTTTGGATGAATTCGGCGATCTCAAAACGGCGCCGCCCTTGAACCAGCACTTGACGCTGGCCGTCGGGCAGACTGAAGACCCTGAGAACATCCGCCGCCGTGCCGACTTTGAACAAATCGCTGGGCGGGGGATTTTCCATCTTGCTGTCCTTCAGCGTAACAAAACCGATGGGCATCTGCTGCCGAACCGCCTCCTCGACAATCTGACGTCTGGCTGGCCGATTAACGGAAAGCGGCATCATCATGGATGGAAACAGCACGCGATTCCGCAACGGGATGATCGCCAATGTTCCGGCGGGAATGTTCAGCCGCGCTCTTTGTTTTCCGGCTTCAGTTGCTTCATCCTTCATGATTGCTTCCTTATCTCGATGATGAGAAGACCATCCTGGAGCGTTGTTTTGTCTACGGCGACGGGTTTCTCGCCGAGGGCGAGCCGGATGCGGCGCTCGAAGCGGCCAAGCGGAATCTCCCAAATTTTAAGCTCGCCATCTTCGCAACAGTTCGGTAAGGGGCGCTTACCACTAATCACCAGTTCCATGCCCTCGATTCGCACGTCCATACGGTCGGCGGTGACGCCGGGCAAGGCCGCGATGACCCACAAACTATCTTCTGTTTCGACAACGTTTACTGGAGGTTCCCAGCTCGGCGTCCTGCCCTGGGTCGCCCGGAAGCGAGCACTTGCCGCCACTTGAAGAAAATTTCTATGAATGCGCTCCGCTTGCTGTAGGAGATCATTTGCCCGGCGCCAAATGACGATGTCCCAATCGTTCCCTGCCATATTCCTCTCCACTCGCACCGTGACCTAAGTGCTACCCTTCAAGCTAGGGACGCGCTACAGCAATGTCAAGGTAACTTGAGAAATCCGTTGAAAAAGCGTGATCCTAGGCGCTTACCGAAAGGAATAGATGGTTGAACAACACGAAGCTAAGCACATAGAGCTGCAGCGGCAACTCCTCTGTCAGAATCGAAGGAGGTTTCAGCCAAGCAATCCGGAATCTCAATAGCCGCGTTGCCAATCCACCACATTCTCGAGCGGCCGGCCGGTCAGATATCGCGCGAGATTTTCGCAGAACAAGCTGATGCCCTGGTGCTCCGAAACATCGCTCACGGCAGAGACATGCGGCGTGATGAGGACGCGCTCGTGGTCCCACAGCCGACGGTCCGGAGGCCGCTCGAATTCACCCTCATAGACGTCCAACGCGACACCGCGGAGTTTGTCTTCTTCCAGAGCAGCTAATAGGGCTTCTTCATCAATGATCTCGCCGCGGGAGATGTTGACCAAAACCGCGCCCGGCCGCAAAGCCGAAAAAGCATCGCGGCCAATGAGATGGGTAGTCTCCTTGGTCCATGGACAAGTAATTGCGACGAAATCGGATTCCTGCAGCAATTCGTTCAAAGCATGCCGGGATTCGAGACGGGCAAACCCCGCCGGCAATTTTTGCTCTTGGACCGCACTCCGCTGCGTCCCGACCACTCGCAATCCAACAGCCGCGCACAGCTTTGCGACCTCTTGGCCTATGCCCCCGGCGCCGACGATGCATACGGTTTTGTCGCGGAGAATGATGGGTTCGTAAGTTCGGTGATCGAATCGATGTTGCCATTGGTCGCGATAGCCCAAGTGAAAACCACGGGAAAAGTGGAGGAACGCTCCCAGGACGTATTCCGCCATGGGCCGCTTGTTGGTCAGCCCACGTGAGGTGGTGACGAGGACATCCGAACACCACAAGTCAGTATCGAATAAATTGCTCGCTCCCGCGGGAGTTTGATGCACCCATCTTAGCCGCGGGGCGCGCGATCGGAGATCTTTTACCGGCGGCCATCCCAGCAAAATGATCTCTGCCTCAGCCAGAGCGCGGTTGCGCTGATCGAGAGTCGTCGAAGGGTACTTCCTATTGCCGAGATACCGATCGACCGTCCATTGCGGCCACGTGCTGCGCAACTCGCCATCGAACCAGCCGCGCGCGTCGACAATATCGATCCGCGCATCGCTTTTGGTGATTCGGTCGAGAACCGCATCCGGCACCTGCGGAATGATCAGCACATTCGCTCTTTCCATAGTTGTCGTGAAATGTATCAGGACGGCACGGCCATAGTAACCACGAAGTTTTCGTGAGCCTCCGCTCGCGTGGAAAGAAGGATCGTTTACTTTCGCTTCGTTGAGTTCGTCATTCCCGCAGGCTTTAAGCGGGAATCCAGTCGAGACTTGGAACTAGACGTCCGATTGGAACGTTCGGTGCTGACGCTTTCTGGCGCTAGCAGCTCTCGACTTTAGCCAGGTTTGTTAAATCCTCTCTCTTTGTAGAGGGATGGGTGAGGGCGAGCGAGCATAATGACAAACGCGCCCTCGCCTCATTCCTCTCCCAGAGAGAGAGAGAGAGGAGGTATGAAGCGTAGGGCGATATCGATTGACTATTGTAGATGCCGTTTGTTTTTGGTTTTTTCCGGCTCACCGCTTCTTGTACAGCCCGTCGATGAAGCCGCTATCGTCGAATTCTTTGATGATGCTCATGTCGACAAAGTCTTCAGGTTTCGCCGAGCGGACTTTAGGATCTTTCTCGCCGAGTTCGGCGAGGGCTTCTTTGACCGCGTCCAACGAAGGGTAGGGTTTCTGCGGCACCAGCCGGGAAAAATACTGATAACTGTCTTCGAGCGCGTCGTTATCGTTGGTTTTGACGTATTTCGCAATGACCTTTTTGCTAAAGTCTTTATTGGTTTTATAGAGGTGAATGCCCTCGAGCAGCGCGCGGGTAAACTTTCGCATCGTTTCGCGCTTATCGCGAATGTATGAAATGCGTGAAGCGACGGGCGTGGTCGGATAGGCGCCGCCGAAATCCTCGGGTTCAGCGATAATATTGAGGTTGAATTTGCGAGCGAGACTGGTCACCGGCGGCTGCGCGACCATGCCGTGAACGACTTTGGACTGGATCGCCGCCATGCGCGCGGGTTGACCACCGGGTATCTGCAGCACCGCGACATCGATATCCGGTTTGAGACCCCACTTCAGAAGAATCTTGCGGGTCGCATAATCCGAGTTCGAGCCGAAGCGACTGACCGAAAGTTTTTTGCCCTTTAAATCTTCCGGCTTTTTGATCTCGGGCGAAACGATCATGCTGTAGGCGAGAACGTTGAGCAATCCGGCAATTAAGGTGACGTCGGCGCCGCGCAAGCGCGCCACCACGGGCGCATTACCGCCCACCTGCGCGATCGGCACATCGCCCGACATCAACGCCTGCGTGGCTTTTGAACCGCCATCGACGTAAATCATCGTCACGTCCAGGCCGTTCTTATCGAAAAATCCGGCTTCTTTGGTGATCCAAAAGGGCGCCTGAGATCCGGCGATCGCGCTCCACCCGATCGTCAGCTTTTCTAGTGTCGTGGCCGCCCGCCCGAACGGTACGATTGATATAATGGATGCAAGCATGGTGAACGCGCATATGGCAGTTCTCCGAATAGTCATCAGGCCTCGCATCATGAATCTAGAAGGACGTTCCGCATCAATCCGAATTTGTCATTCCCGCATCCTTAAGCGGGAATCCAGAGATTCCGGACTGGACCCCCGATAGAAGCATCGGGGGTCACGGCGAGATTCCATAAAATTCTCGTCAGCTCGCGACGAGCTAGCGTGTTTTGAGCATCGGTCAATCCCACTCGAAACAAAAGACGCGAAACTATCCCTATCACGCCGCGTTTTCCCACCTGCCGATGTCGACTTCCCAACCTTTCGTTTGTGACAGGTCGAGGGCGTTGCCTTCGATATCGCGGAAGCGAAACTCGGCGTAAAGACGTGTGGACGGACGCTGCGCTATTTTCAACACACTGCTCAATTCCGCCATCGTCGCCTGCATCTCATTGGTCAGAAAGCCGACGTGGTTAATGCCGTACTTCGCTTCATGACCTTCCACTTGGCTATAAAACGGGTGAATGGCGAGATTGGTCTTACCATCCGCGCAAAAACGGTTGCCGCGGCCTTGTTGGCGCCGAAGGTAACTTGGCGGGATCTCTCGCAAGCCGAAGACTTGCGTGTAGAAAAGCAGCATGGGATCCGGATCCAGCGCATTGTAGGCGATGTGGCGCACGCGCGGGAAGCGTTTTTCTTTGCTCGCCGGAACACCGAAGCTGCTGGTGGAAATCGTGACCGGCCGGCATTCGGGGTCGTGAATGCGGATCTCGCCGTGGTGGAGATCGTTTGCTTCCTGCATGATCGTGCCGCGCGGGTTGAATTTCATGAAGCGGCCTTTGACTTCTTCCAAGTCGTCGACTTGCAGGCCGATGTGGTGCAGTCCGAGTTCCATGTGCATTTCACCGAGGCTTGGTCGTTTTTTGAAAAAAGTCAGATTGTAGTAGCCATCGGTGATGGAAATATCTCCCTCCGCCGAGCGGCCGAGTTCCTCGGTACCGAGAAAACGCCCATAAAAGTCCGCGAGTTTTTTCGGCTCATTTGCGAGATAGGCGATGTAACGAAGTGTAGCCATGGAAACCCTCCTGGGAGATTGGAGTGTTGGAGTATGGATTGTCGTCACCCGATCTAAACCAACACTCCACTACTTCATCACTCCATTCTTATTCTAGTCTCGAATGTTCTGCGTAAACCATTCTAGCGGTAGTGAATGACCGAGTCCTTTGGCTTTTGCCAGATTGTACGCCGTGCCGCCAACAGCGGCGAATTGCAATCCCTGGGTGCCCTGATTGTTGAGAAAGGTAATCTGTTGATCGCTGGTTCTTCCCGCCCAGCGCCCCGCCATAATATCCGGCACCGTGCCAATATCGGGATTGTCGATCTCGAAAGAGGGCGAGCTCGGGATCTTTTTCTTTTCTTCCGCCGTGCCGGCGATAAAACCGAACATGCCGTCGCTCCCGGTGACAACTTCGGGCGCACTGCGATCGGCAAATAGCGTCGACGTGCCGAGACGGGCCCGAATGTCAGCGCGCGCGAGCACGTCCGCTCCGGCTTCGTTGTTGCGAACGTTGTTGATGTGCATGCCGGGCTCGAGCCATTCGGCTTTGATGACGGGAACTAAGGAATCTGTGGTCAGCGACACGACATCAGCGCCGCGCAGCGCTTTTTCCGGCGAATCCACTGGCACGACCTCGATGTCCAATCTTGTCGTCATTTCAGCGGCGAAGGCTTCACGATTTTTTTTGGTCGGGCTGAAAACGCGCATCGTTTCGATCGGCCGCACCTCCTTGATCGCTTCTGCATACGTTCGTGCCATTCCCCCCGAGCCGATCATCGCGAGCACTTTGGCATTCTTGCGCGCGAGATACTTTGTGCCGATTCCGGCGCAGGCCCCGACGCGCATGTGCTGCAGATACCCATCGTTCATCAGCGCCAGAGGCTCGGCGTTGCGCGTACTGAGCAAAAAAATCAAGCCGCAGTAACGGCCGCGCTCCATACAATACTTATCTTCGACCATGAAGCCGTCTTGCTCCTCCCAGGCGAGCATGTCTGATTTCATGCGGATCGCGAACACGCCGAGCTTCCGTGACGCCCCTTCCATGGTTCCCCAGCGATAGTAGTGCGGATTATGTGGCACATAAAAATCAATTCGCGGACGATAGCCGGCGTGTTGTTCGCTCAAGTCGCGGTACGCCTCTTCCATCGCGTCAATGCAAGTCTTCATATCGAGGACTTGCTGAATCTGCTCGTTGGTTAGGAAAATCATCTCAACGCCGCTCCTTTGCGTGGCATAAATCTCAAATCGCACAATCTTGCTTGATATAGCCGGTTCGATGCATGGTGTAAACCACGTTCACTCTGATGCGAGATTCAAAAAACTTCCGCGCGCGCGAAAATTTTCGCAAATTTTTCATTTTTGTCTTGCCTCTTCGAAATCAAATCGGTAAATAGAACGAAACGCACGTTCGTCGATGTCTCGCATCATATCCACATCCAACTCGTCATTCAGAATCATGGTCGGCAACGCCGCGAAGGCTGTCGGCTCTATCCTCATGCTCGTTGCGGTGGCTCTTTTATCGGCGCCATTCGTCAATTCATTACAGCACGAGGCGGAATCTTTACCTGCGGCGGCAAAACCGTCGAACGCGCAAACCAGTATCGGAGCAATGTTTCGCTCGGGCGACAATCTGCTCAGCGCGCTCAGACGTGTCGCTCTGGAGGCTCCATGGCCCCATGGTTTGATCGAAAAAATTCATCCTCTGCTGAATCTGCGCAAACTTCGACCGGAGAATAATATTCACGTCATGCTGGACGAACAGGACAAAACCGTTAGCGCCATGGAATTCGTCGTTGACAATAAGTTGATCCGCGTCAAGGCACCAAACGAGGCATCGCTAACGGAACGCCAAGAAGTCCCCTTCGTCAAAGAAAGCCGTGTGGTCCAGGGAAGAATCAAAAGCAATCTTTATGAGAGCGGCATCGATGCGGGCTTGTCGCCGTTACAAATCCTGGATCTGGCAAAAATCTTCGAGTCCGACGTTGATTTTTTTTCCGATCTGCATCCTGGAGACGATTTCAAAGTCATTATGGAAGATCGCCGTTACCTAGACGGCCGCCGCGCCGCCGGACGGATACTCGCAGCCGAGCTCGAAGTGGAAGATCAAATTATCGATGCGTTTTACTATGAAAAAAACGGCGTCGGCAATTATTACAACCGGAACGGCGAGTCGTTACGTCGTTCCTTTTTGCGCGCGCCCTTGAGTTATGCGCGGATTTCATCCCCGTTCAGCGCCAATCGCCTCAATCCGTTTTCGCGCTCGGTGCGTCCGCACCTGGCGATCGATTATGCGGCGCCTTTCGGAACCCCGGTGGTTGCGATCGGCCGCGGCCAAGTCGAATTTGCCGGCTGGCGTAGCGGCTATGGCAACGTGGTTGATATCCGCCATTCCGAAAATTACCTGTCCCGCTACGCACATTTTTCACGATTGGCGGCGGATCTTCGCGTGGGCCAATGGGTCGAGCCCGGAGACGTCATCGGCTATGTTGGACAGACCGGACACGCGACGGGACCGCATCTGCATTTCGAGTTTTTACACGGCGAAAGAAAAATCAATTTTTTGGATCTCCACACCGCCAAAGCCCAGGAATTGAAGGGCGCCGACCTGCAGAGCTTTTTTGCATCGCGCGATCGACAGCTGGCGCTGCTGCACCCGCGCAACTCAGAGATCAAGACCGCGCAAAAAAGTTTCTGAGCTAGCTAGCCTGTCATCCAGACTTGCCGACGCTATCGGCAGTCGCTCGCCCACTCAGCTCGTAGGCTGTCCAAGCTCAGCTCGAACCAGCAATAGCTCACCTCTGGCACGACCGGAAATCTTTCTGAAAGAGTCGCCCAGCCTGTTTAGCGGATTGACCTGACCATTCGCCGCGGGTTATTTATGCCGGCCAATGCTATAAAAGTCTAATATCGGCGCGACTAGGTACGCGTAAGATCGCCTGAGTCTTCGTTTTAAGGGTCCTACTGCTCAAGAGGTAGTGGTGTTGGGAACAAATCTGTCGAGAGGCGGTATATGAGAAGAACGCTTGCCCGATTGGGTTTCGTTATGTTGTTAGCTTGCTGGCTTTCGTCATCCGCTCAGGCGCAGCTTGTGAAATTGAAAGCGGCTTATTCATCGGAAAGTTCCTGGTCGCTCGCGACCTGGGTCGCCTACGATGCGGAATTGTTCAAAAAATACGGGCTTGCTGTTGATTTAGTTTTGATCCGTAGCGCGGCCACGATCACCGCCGCACTGATTGCCGGAGAGACGCCAATGATCCAGCTTGGCGGCAACGGAACGATACAAGCAGCGCTGCAAGGCGCCGATACGGTCAATGTTCAAACGCTGGTGCCGATTATTCCTCAGAGTCTGGTGGTCAGTGCGGATATAAAGTCAACCGAGGATCTTAAGGGAAAACGCCTCGGGGTGAGCCGCTTCGGCGCGCTCAGCGATCTCGTCATTCGCCACTATCTCAGAAAATTCGGTCTCGATCCGGCAAAAGATGTGACGATTGTGCAGGTCGGCGGAATCCCCGAATTGCTCGCGGCGATGAAGGCGGGAGCGATCTCTGGCGGTTCGCTGTCTCCGCCCGTGCTGACCGCGGCGAAAAAAGCTGGGTTCAGAGAACTGGGTGACTTCGAAAGCCTCGATTACAAATATCCCGCAGTTGCCATTGCGACCACGAGGAGTTTTATCCAGCGCCAGCGCTCGACTGCGCTCAATTTTTTACGCGCCGAGATTGAAGGCATTCATGCGATTCGAACCCAAAAAAATTTCGCCATGAACGTCCTCAAGAAATATATGCGCATCAGCGACCCTGACATCATCGAAGAAGGGTACCGGTATGCACTGCGCTTTATCCAGCCCCGGCCGTTGCCCACTGTAGAGGAAACTCGCGCCGTGCTCGAAGAGCTCAAGCGACCCGATGCCAAACCGGAGAATTTTATCGATCTGAGCTTGATGCAGCAGCTAGACAGAGAAAAATTTTTCGAGAAGTTTAAATAGGCGCGGCGAGTCGAAACGACGGAGTGACCGCGTTTGGCGACAGACCAGTCAAAGTAGGATCGCCACGAATCTCATTGAAAGTAGTAGGACGGTCGGATCATGAAAAGCGCTTACGGGCTGAAAATTCCCGAGCCCGATTCTTTACTCACGCGAGTCGGACCGGGCACGCCGTGTGGTGAGCTGATGCGCCGGTATTGGCAACCGGTCTGCCTAGCATCGGAGGTCAAGGATGTCCCCAAGCGTATGCGCATTTTCGGCGAAGACCTGGTTGCTTTTCGCGATGGCCAGGGCCGCGCGGGGTTGCTGTTTTTCCGCTGCAGCCACCGCGGCACTTCGTTGGAATACGCTCGCGTCGAAGAGCGCGGGCTCCGTTGCTGCTATCATGGTTGGCTCTACGACGTCGAAGGCAAGATTCTCGAGATGCCCTTGGAACCCCCTGACAATCCGTTCCTCAAACAGATCCAGCACCCATGCTATCCCGTGCGCGAATTCGGCGGCTTACTCTTCGCTTACATGGGACCACTCGATAAGATACCCGAGTTCCCGCTCTACGACATCTGGCAAAAACCCGGCGGTACGCTTAAGGCACGCATGGGACCGCGCGTCGGCGGTCCGGTCAATTGCAATTGGCTGCAGGCAGAAGAAAACCTCATGGATGCTCTCCATACGTTTTGGCTTCATACACGCCACAGTGGTGCGCAGTTTCCCTCGCAAACCTACGGTCTCGATCCCGACGCATTACAATACGAAGAAACAGATCGAGGCATGCGTTTCGTGCTCAAGCGGAGACTGGAAAGCGGAAAGTGGTGGGAGCTTATTTGGGAGATGATCATGCCGCTCAATGTTCATCTGGTTTACACCGACGAGCCGAAAACCGAGCGCGTGCGTGCCGTAACTTATTGTGTGCCGGTTGATGACACACACCAGCTCGGCGCGAGCATTCGTTGGCTACCCGACAACGAAACCGAAAAACTTTCTGGCCGCGAGCAGCTTGCGCCCGGTGGCCGAAGCAACACAAGCTACGAATACACACAGCGTCATCCCGACGATAAGGAAGCGGTGGAAGGGCAGGGAGCGATCGCCATCCACACTCTGGAGCATCTGGTCACATCGGATCGAGGCGTCATCACGTTTCGAAACATCTTGCGCCAAGCGATTCAGGCTGTGGAGCGTGGCGAAGATCCGAAGGGGATATGCCGCGATGCCGCGCAAGCGGCGTTCGTCGCCACCACCGCCGGCAGCGTTGTGGGAGATTGAAGCAGACAAGTCACGCTAAAAGTTCTTAGCTCGGGCGTAGCGTCACAATGTCATGCCGAGGCGCAGCCGAAGGATCTATTCGTTGTCAGTGGGCGAAAGACGAGATCTTCACCTTCGGCTCAGAATGACATTGGTGTCGCGCATCACGTCACCGACAAGCTTTGACCTAGCAGGACGGTTTCTCGTCGTCTGCAGTTTATGGCATTCAGTTAAGGCTGCAGCCTAGCGCTGGCTAGCTCGGTTCCGTGTCGCTGACTTGTCGAGGACCTGGCCCCAACGAACTAGGAACGTCAGCAGAAAAGCACTGTGCTGTGCCGGTTCGGCGGCCAGGAGTGCCAACGACATGCCGACCGTGAGCGCGATGTGATAGCCGATTGAGCGCGACGCCAACGCGCGGCGATAGGCGGGATGGGCGCGGTTTACCCAGATGGTCGATTCGACCAATCGCCCTAAATTTGGATCGTCCGGTCGATCTTCAAATTGAATGTGGAGACTATAATGAGCGGGACGACGCGCGCCCGATTTGCCGGGCAATTGAACTGCTTGCTGCGGCAGCGTGAAGACCGCAGATGGCTCATTCACCATGGGAGTATTGTCTTGACTCGCCTGCGCGCCGCCTCGTCCTGGCAGCTGATCTTCGTCGCGTTCATCGAGGGGCGTGAGAGCTGCGGCAACGAAACTCCGGCCATCGGCAATGCTAGCGCGGGTGCCGAGCGGCAAGCGCTTTTGACCGCCGGCGCGTTGTTCGACCAAGCTCGAAAGCAATGGAAAGTCCATTGCGAGATCTTCCAGCAGATGTGCTAGATCGCGCTGCAGTGGACGCACCTCGCGCGGCGCCGCTTCTTCGCTGGCGCCCGGCGCATCGCCCCATTCGGCAAGCTGTCGCGATACCGCCTGCTGAATCGCTTTACGAAATGCGAGATAAGCTGCGCCGCGCGTACCGGTGCGGATAAAGTCGCCTTTGTTCAACGTCAGGCATGCCGCGAGTTCCGGCACTTCGATCAACCCGCCGATTCGTTCCGCGGCGTGCGGTGTCATGCCCAGCCAATCCCATCCGCGCCGTATCACCTTACCGAAAGTGCTGATCGCGATCCCGCGCTGGTCTTCCGGCAGCGCTTTATCTGCACGAAACAAATAGCCGAGCGCCGATGGTTTGCGTTTGCGGAGCAAGCGGATTTCAAGCGGCGCTTGAAGCAGTGCCGTGGAGCGCTGCTTCGCTAAGCGTTGCTGATTGACGTCGATGGTAATCCCGTTCGGATAATGGGGTGTGAGAAATTCATCGAAAGCCGGATCGAGAAGCGGTTGAAAATGGCGCCTCAGACCTGCTTCCAAAAAACCGGGATCGAGCAAAGGTGACAATGGGTTTCGCAGTGTGAGGCGAACTGCGGTTCCGCGCTGGTGAACCCTTCCGGCGGCCGGTACCCATTTCCATGGCGCGCGGTGGCGTGACGCCATATGCCACAGGGATGCGATATGGCTTTTGCCGCGCTGCGTTTCAGTTAGAACTTCCTCGCAAATGAGCAATCCGAGTTTGATGCCGACGCCAGCGAAACCGATGCCCTGACCGCGAACTTTATTGGTCGACGCGATGTCATGAAAACGCGCCAGATCGCGCCGCTGCATGCCCGACCCGTTATCAATCACCGTGAGCGCTCGCTCGGCCGAATTGCAGTCGAAGGAAATTACCGAGGCTCCGGAGTCCAGGGCGTTGGCCATGATCTCCGTTAAAATGGTTTCTTCGACCGTTCCCGGATAAGCGTCCCTTAAGTCTTCCAGGAGATGGAGCAGATCTACACGAGTCTCGCCCATAGCTGGGTTCTCTTGATGATCGTTCCTGAACGCCCGGCGCTATTCCTTTGGCTTTGCGTTGGCTTTCGCTTCGTCAATGATCGGCTGGAGCTTCTTTTTTAGCGCCGGATTGAGCTGGAATGCTTTCTGAAAGTCGGCATCGGCTTCCTTATCCTGGTTCTGATAAATGCGAATGAGGCCGCGATAGACGTAAGCATCGGCATTTTTCGGCTGCATACTGATGACTGCGCTGAAATCCCGCGCGGCGTAATCGTATTTATTAAGCCGCAGATAGCCGAGCCCCCGGTTGAACGGTGCCTCGGGATCTTTGGGGTTGAGCCGCATCGCTTCGCCGTAATCTGCGACGGCGTCCTCGAATTTTCCAAGCTTCGCCTGCGCAAGACCACGGTTATAAAAGGCGGCCGCTGATTTGTCATTCAGCCGAATGGTTTCGCTGAAATCGCGCACGGCGTCGGCATATTTTTCCAGATCCGCGTAGGCGATGCCGCGATTGTAGTAGGCGTCGACCAGATTGGCATCGCGGCTCAAGGCTGTATCATAATCTTTGACCGCGTTCTCTTTCTGATCGAGCGCGAGATAAGCGTTACCCCGATTGAAGTAATTTTGCGCGTCGCCGGGTTCGATGCGAATCGCTTCGCTGAAGTCTTTGACCGCGGCGTCATACCGGCGCGTGTCGAAGAGAATGCTGCCGCGATTGACGTAGCTGCGCGCGTCTTCCGGATTAAGCTTGAGCGCAGCGCTGTAGTCGCTGAGCGCCGCCGGGTCTTGTTTCAGACGTCGATGAGCATTGCCGCGGTTGTAATACGCCTCGGCGTCCTTCGGATTCAGCCGGATCGCCTCGGTATAGTCTTTGATCGCCGGTTGATTCGCGCCGAGATCGTAGTAAGCATTGCCGCGGTTGAAATACGCTTCGGCAAGTTTGGGGTGGGTCTTGATGACCTTGTCGTATTCCGCAATCGCTTCTTTGATTTTTCCGGATTCGTGAAGCTCGAGAGCGGCCTTGAGGGGCTCCTCGATTCCCGCCGCGCCCAGGATACGCGGGAACAGTCCAAGCACGGCCAGCACAAGAATCAGGGCCCAATTGCTTTTGCGGCTGTCGATCATTTGACCGGCGTTATAAGCGGCTCGAGTTTGTTCTTTAGAGCGGGATCCAACTCGATGGCTTTTTTGAAGTCTATCTGCGCATCATCGCTTTTGCCTTGGCGTGCTCGAATCACGCCGCGATTGGCATAGATCCTTGCGTTCTTGGGTTCGAGCTTGATTGCTTGGTCGTAGTCTTTCAGGGCGTCATCGTATTTACCGAGGACCGAATAAGCATTGGCGCGGTTGTTATAAGCTTCGCCGTTTTTCGGTTGCAGCTTGATCGCCTCGGAATAGTCCTGGATCGCCTGGTCATTCTGCCCCAAACGCCGATAAGCAAAGCCGCGGCTGTAATAAACCTCGGCATCTTTAGCATCGAGCTTCTGCGCTTGGGTCAGATCGCGAATTGCCTCTTCGAACTGATTCAAGCCATTGTGAGCCAGGCCGCGCTGTCGATAGGCCTTTGGCGCCTTGGGATCGAGCTTCAAAACTTCATCGAAATCCTTGACCGCGCGGTCGAATTGCTTTTTTGCGAGATGGGCATTGCCCCGATTGAAATAAGCGTCGACGGATTTGGGATTGAGTTTTAGCGCTTCGTCGTAATCCCCGATCGCTTCGTCATTCTGGCCGAGCTTGAAATAGGCGAGCCCGCGGTTGTTATAAGCCTCGTCGGCTTTTGGCGAGGATTTGATCGCGCGATTGTACGCTGCCACCGCTTCCTTGTATTTTCCCGCCTTATAGTATTTCACACCTTCGTTAAAGGCATTTTGCGCTTCTCCAGCAAAAATCGATGCCGGCAGGAGCAAGACAATCACCAGCGAAGTCCCCGGCAGCAGACCCATTTTGTACATGACTCCAAACTCTTAACGTATGCTGCCGTGGATGTCCATTCCATTGGCGGCTTCGGCCTGGTCCACTAGACAAAAATCCTAAAAAGGAATAGATGATAAGCTCAACGATTCCGATCTTAACAGGAGGACTTGAGCATGAGCACCGCCGCAGCCGCCAAGCGAACCGCGGAACAAGTTTTAGGAAAAGACAAAATCGTTTCATCAGATTCCCATATCATGGAGCCGCCGGATCTCTGGGAGGCCAACCTGACGCCCAGCCTCAAGCCTAAGTTTCCGAAATTTCCGCCGCGGAACACCGCTGGAGAAAAGCCGGGCGGTCACGATCCTAAAGCGCGTCTCGACGAAATGGCGGTCGATGGCGTCAGCGCTGAAGTTCTCTATGCGACCCACGGGCTGCGTCTTTATGCCCTCGAGGATGCCGAACTGCAGGAAACATGCTTTCACATCGCCAACGACTGGATGATCGATTACTGCAATACCGCGCCGGGGCGGCTGTTCGGGATCCCGATGATTTCCATGTACAACATCCCGAACGCAATCAAAGAGCTAGAGCGCTGCAAAAAGGCCGGCATGATCGGTTGCATGATCTGGCAGGTTCCTCCCGAACATCTGCCGTTTACCAGCGATCATTACAATCCATTCTGGGAAGCAGCCTCGGAGCTCGACATGCCGGTCAACGTGCACATCCTGACGGGCTTCAATTATAGCCGTTTCGAACGGAAGGGGTTGGATACCTATCGGATGACAGTGAACCAAAAGCTTACCGACGCCGCGAATATTCTGTTCGATTTCGTTTTCGGTGGCGTTCTGGCGAAAAATCCCAAGCTGAAACTGGTCTATGTCGAAAACGAAGTAGGCTGGATTCCGTTTTACTGTCATGAGTGGGATAAATACTTCGTCCGGCACAGCCCGAAGGCGCCTCTGCCTTACATGAAAAAACTGCCGAGCGAATATGTGCGCGAGCAGGTCTATGCAACTTTCTTCAGCGATCCATGCGGCGGGCGCATGATGGACTGGTTCGGTGAAGATAATTTTATGTGGTCGAGCGATTATCCACACGCCGCCTCGACCTGGCCGCATTCGCGTCAAGTGATCGCCGATGAGCTCGGCCATTTGCCCAAGCCGGTCATCGATAAGGTCGTGCGCCAAAATGTCATCGACCTGTACGATTTGAAGGTCGATGGCATCAATAATTAGTAAACCCAAGTTGAAAGGAGCAGTCATGCACGCAGCTAGAAAATTGGAACCCACGGAAAAACCCAAGACGCAAAAGTTTTCGCTCCGCACCCCATACATGAAACAGGGTCGCATCACGCAGTTGGTCGCGGAGACCGAGAATATGTGGATCCACACCAAGATCAACTATGAAGGCGGTGAAAACGAGATCCATACTCATCTCGATGAAGACCACGCGTTCATCGTGCTCGAAGGCCAAATGAGCGTGTTCGACGAAAAGGGCGGCGAAATCAAAGTAGAGAAAAACCAAGGCGTGATGATCCCGAAGGGCGCCTATTATCGTTATCTCAATACCGGCAGCGAAAATCTGGTCGTGCTGCGCGTCGGCTCGGGCGTTAAAGGGCAGAAGCAGGGCGGCGAAGAAATGCGGGTTCGACCGGACGGTAAACCGCTGGTCGCATCCTCCGAAGAGAACAAGACCGTGCCGCCGATCGAGGATAGCAGGTTTTTTGCGGACACGGCGGGGTAACAGCCGCGACCGAGAGAGTTTTCACGCCGGCCACTGTTTTCAGTGGCCGGTTTCGTTTTGAGGAGCCCCTATGACTCAAGCGGTTCGACCTATGCCGGAGGAAATGCCGGTGGAGTTATGGCGCGGTGTAAAGCCGTCATCGGCAGTCTGGCAAGGAAGAGTGATATCGATCTTTGTCGCGCCGAAATCAGCCGAAGAAATGGTTCCGCTTTCCAGCGTACGGGCGTTGGCAGACCGCGGGCTGGAAGGCGATCGCTTTTTCCGCGACTCATGGAACGCCATTGCCCGGTCCGATAAAGCCGTGAGTTTTATCGAGGATGAAGTGCTCGAGCTCGCCGCAGAAGAACTCGGACTCGAATCGATTGCGCAAAAAACCCGCCGAAACATTGTAACTCGGGGTGTTCCCCTGATCGATTTGCTGCACCGAGAGTTTGTGGTCGGTGACGTCCGGATGCGCGGCATCCGTCTCTTCGAACCGTGCGGTCATCTGGTACAGGTCTCGAAGCTCCCCGGGATCTTCAAGGCGCTCAATCATCGCAGCGGACTCAAGGCGGCAATTCTGACTGACGGTGTTATCGGTGTTGGAGACAGAATCATGTTGCATTCTACGGCGGCCACGGCCGCGCTGTAGGATTGGAAAGTAGGGAACTGGAGAGCGAGCAGTCTGTTGGAGATGCCAACTCCTTCTCCTCGACGGGCAAGGATTGAGGTAGGGGTGCTTGCGTTTGCAGCGGCTCCGATCACCCCTGTCCTGACTTTTCCCCGTCAAGGGGAAAGGAAACTTCGACATGCAAATTTGTAGAGTGAGCAACATGGACTTTGGACTCCACTTGCCCGCCTCATCGGCAACCGTCAAACCCGAAGATCTCGTTCGGTTCGCGCGACAAGCCGAAGCTCTTGGCTTTTACTGTGTGACCATCGCCGATCACGTCATCGTCCCGAAAGATATATCGGTTGCTTATCCCTACACCGTCGACGGCAAATATCCGGGCACCGGCTATCACCTGGAAACTCTCTCAACGCTGGGTTTTCTCGCGGGCGCTACCGAGCGGATTCGCTTCGTCACGAGCGTGATGATTTTGCCTTACCGAAACCCAATTGTGACGGCAAAAATGCTCGCAAGCCTCGACGTGTTGTCCGGTGGTCGCGTGATCGTCGGCACCGGCGTCGGCTGGATGAAGGAAGAGTTCGAAAACATACGCACCGAACCCTTCAGCGAACGGGGCAAAGTCACCGACGAGTATATCGCGGCTTTTAGAGAGTTGTGGACGAGCGAGAATCCCTCTTTCGAAGGGAAATACTGCCGTTTTTCTGACATCATTTTTTTGCCGAAACCGGTGCAGAAGCCCACGATCCCAATCTGGATCGGCGGACACAGTAAACAAGCGATTCGGCGCGCTGCGCGACTGGGCGACGGCTGGCACCCGATCGGCGGCGTCCCGACGATTCCTCTGGAGCCGCAAGACGTCGCGGCAGACATGTCGATGCTGCGGGAGTATGCCGAAAAAGCCGGACGCGACGCAAAAAAAATTCGCGTCGCGCTGAAAGGTTCACTATTCGATCGTGAAAAGCAAATCACTCCTGGCAAGCGCCGTCGTTTTATCGGCTGCGCCGAAGAAGTGGCGTCGGACATCCGGGACTATCGCGCCGTGGGCGTCGACACCATGATCTTCGACGTGCGCCGCCCAACGATCGCGGAAACTCTGGAGCGCATGGAGTGGATGGCCAAGGACGTTTTCCCGCAGGTCTAGTGTGCCACTCGGCACTTCAGTCAAATCGAAAATCCAAAATCTAAAATCAAAAATCCCTAAGCTGCTTTGGGTTGGGGAATTTCCGCCGGCCAGTTCTCGATATAAACCGGCTCCGGCGGGAAACCAAGCACATTAAGATACAAATACTCTCGCCATGCGGGGAATTTCCGGACGTTCTCCACCGGCACGTTGAAGTACTTTCGCAAAAACTCGCGTCGCGGCGGATCAAAGACCGTGCGCGGTCGGCTGTTGAGCGCTTGGCGTTCAATGTCACCGATGCGCTTTCTAATCGGCGTTTCGTCCCAAATTTCAATCTGCTCCCATACGTAGTCGTGGATTTTTTGCAAAATCGCGTCGTGGTGGCTACGCTCCTCGGCGTGCACCACCCGCTCTTCAAAATCGAGCAGCTTGGGCGTGGTTATCTGGATGCTCTGGATGCTCGCTGCGGTGACATGGCCGTAGGGCCACAAGTTTCCGGAAAAAATGTAACTCAAAAAATCGCGCTTCATGATCTGGTGGTGCTCGATGCGCGGGGTGAGGCCATACTTGCGCTCAAACTCGGGGTCGGGTTTGGAGTGATCGCGGCTGGGGTCGATGGCATTGGCCTGGCGGATGTAACCCCAACCGTGACCGGCTTCGGTGCCGGCGTGCTCGGCGAGAAAATAACGCCATTCGCAATCCATTTCGAAGTGCGCCATCGCATAACACGCCGTGCCGACAGTGACTTCGAGCTCGTCACGGCCGCGATGAGCTAGCCAGCGCGCCAAACGTTCCCGCTCCTCGTCGTCTGCGGGCGGCCGTTTGATGTTGTCGCGGCTTTTGCGCAGCGCATCGACTTCCGCGCTGATCGGGTTGTCTTCGCTATAGGTAATTTTTTTTCCCACGCCTCGAATATCCGCCATATATCCTCCTGGCAAAGACTTTTTATTTTGCTGGATAAAGCGAGCGCACAAATCCTTCCTTTTCGATGCGCTCAAGGACACTCATATCCAATACCCCGTAGGGGTTGCGATTGGACGTCACAGGCGAAAGCTTGAGAATCGTGTCGATGGCCTCCTTGGAGACGACCGGGAACCGCTCATAGACCATGGTCACCCGCTGATAAACCTCTTCGATCGCTTCCGGATCGGCGAGCCGCATGGTTCGACCTATGGTCTTCTTTGCCAGATCCGGATTAGTCAGCGCAAGGTTCACGCCGTGAAGAATTCCTTTAAGAGATCGCCCTAGCAAAAGCGGCTCTTTTTCCAGCATTGCACGGGTGGTGACGACTGAAGTAAAGGGGCAGGGGATACGCGCTGTCACAAGGTCGAGGATCATGTGCAGCCCGGATTTTTTCGCCTCGATGGTTTCCGGCGGCGATAAAAGCGCCGCATCGACAACCCCGGTAAATAGGGCTTGCGAGACGAGGCCCAATCTACCGAATGCGACCAACTTCACATCTCTCAAAGGATCGAGCCCCGCTCGCGCTAACATGACGTGATTGGCCAAATTGAGCGAAGTGCCTGGCGGAGTATTCCCGATTAGCTTCCCTTTCAGGTCCTTTACGCTGGAAATTTCCGGCTTCACCCACAGTTGGAAAGGAATCGCGTTCACCAGCCCGCTGATGATGCGAACATCCACGCCTTTCAAGTACGCGCTCAGTGCCTGGCCGCCGCCGACGATCGCAAGTTGCAGGCTGCCGGAATCGAGAGCCCGGATCATGGTCGTTCCCGCGGATTGCGTAAATTCGACATTAGTGCCGTAACGCTCGAAGAGC
>Ga0207645_10000486_pt1 | contig 32903 bp, 27 predicted proteins | sample KBSM53metaG_FD_184331 | JGI IMG/M metagenome (GOLD analysis project Ga0207645, IMG submission 184331) | Miscanthus rhizosphere microbial communities from Kellogg Biological Station, Michigan, USA - KBS M5-3 metaG (SPAdes) (version 2) | ecosystem: Host-associated > Plants > Roots > Rhizosphere >...
GGCTACGAGCAGATGCTCTCGATGTCGTTGAAGTCCACGGTGACCTCGCCGTTGGCGTTTACCGTGAACTGATAGTGTTGGCGGAAGAAGAGATCCGGGACATCCCCCTCGCCGTGGAGAACTTCGGTATCGTTTCCGCTCGAAACACGCGGTGTACCGTCGCGGCCGTGGTCCGTCGCGTTGATGACTTCGTGGACGGAGTACGCCGCACCGCTCGTCAGACCAAGTCCCGTTCCGTCCGCGTTGATGTGGAAGCGGTCCGTCGTCTCACCGCTCTCGGAGACGGTAGACGTCAAAAGGACATGGAAGGTGCCGCTCACGTGCACACGTTCGCTGCAGCCATTCAGGTTGAACGCGAAAGGCCGATCGGTCTGGTTCGTAACAACGGAAAACTTCGGTCGCGGCGCTGCACCGACCTCCGTCGGCGCAGTCGACGAACGCTCACACGCCATGAGCGCGACCACGGTACCAGTGAGGAGGCGTCGAGACATTCGGAGAGCAGGCAGCACAGTGACCTCCACCTTTTTTGTGGGTTCGTCGGACGCCGGGCAAATGACGGTGGCCGCGTGTGTGGCCGCCGTTATCGTTGATGAATCGGACGCGCCGGTGGTCTTTGCGTGGCGGCGGCGCTCGCGCGGGTGCGCCGGCACGACCTCGACGAGGCCGTGATGTGCCGGCGCAGGGCCAACGGGACGATGCGGTGGGGTGGAACGTCGGCGTCGTCGCGCCGAAGACGCCGGCTAGGGTCCCGGGGTGCTAGCGCCCGTCCGGCTGAGCGACTGACTTCCCGATAATCAGAACTCGCCGGAGACGATCTGCATCAACTCGACCCGCTCTCCGCTGGGTCCGACGAAGAACATGTTCTTCGCGACAGTTCCGGTCGACGTCTTGACGGTTTGGATGGGAGTGAGATCACGTCCGCCCGCCTTTCGAATGCGCTCGGCGGCCGCCGCGATGTCGAGAACGTCGACGCCGAGGTGCTGGTAGTTTGGAGACGGGCCCGTGGCCGGCGCCGGTCGCTCGGCCATCTCGAGCACGAATTCCTGCCCCGGGAACTTGAGCAGCGCCATCTTTACCTGATGCGCGGTCGGCGTGCCGTTCGCGCCGGTCACACTCAGCTCGGTGATGCGCTGTGCGACCTTGACATCGAAGGCGGCGGTGTAGAACGCGACAGACGAGTCAAGGTTGGAGACGATCATCATCACGTGATTGAAGCGCGGTGAGAGCGGCGCCTTTTTCGCGGGGGCAAATGCGGAGATGGCGATGATGGTCGTCGCGAACGCGGCCACGGTGGCCACACGGATGTTGCGGGGGAGGAGTTGCATGGAATGCCTCGGGACTGGTGAAAGGGCCAATCTGCAGGCACCAACGTAACTCCAAATCAGAGGACGTGAGACGGTCAGCGCGCGTTTTCAGCGCGTTCCGCGGACGTTAGGCGAAGCCGGAAGGCCGAACGCCCATGGCCGCCGGGGAGGGCGCGGCATCGCCCGCCCGCGCGACACGCCACAACCAGAGGCCAATCAGCGAACGCCCGAGCGGCTGGATTGCGGGGTACAGCCATGTGTCGAGCGGTTCGGGAAGGCCAGGCGCGCCAAGCTCCTGGAGCACCAGGGGCAGGGTCACCGCCGCACCGCCCCAATACGCGACGCTCACCCAGCGGCCGAGCCCGCGCTCGCCACGCATCGCCAGCGCAAGGAAGACGTTTCCGATGAGAAAGGCGATGATGATGAGGAAGTACATCGCGTCCCAGATCGCGTCGTACGTGGCGACCTGGGAGCGGATCAGCGTCCGCTCGACCTCGTCCGCCGTGGGCCAGGCGGCGCGCCAGGTTCGGTCGAGTGCAACTTTCGTCAACGCCTGTTGGGCGGCCTCGGTGCCGCCCCAGAGGAGGATGCCGAGCAGGCCGACCGTCGCCGCACCGGCCGCGCGGTAATGCTGCCTGACGGCGACCGCCAGGCTCGCGGCAACCGTGATGAACGGGTGAACCAGGTAAACCCACGAGCGCGTGAGGTACGCCGCGTTGTCGATGAGCGCCATTCGCTCGTCGAAGCTCGCGACCGGCTGGTAGAGCCGGGGCAGGAAGATGAGCCCGAGCGTCGTGATCGCGGACAGGAACGAACAGACAGCCGCGACGCGAAAGAAGGTGCGCGAGAACGTCACGCCTGCAGGATGGTTGTCGAACGCCCCCTTCGACGGTGCTCGGCGAGCACCTTGACCAAAGTCGGACACTGCCAATGGCGACGCCGCCATCAGACGAAACGCGTTCTCTCGGCGAAACCGGCCACGATGGCCGCCCGCTCATCGAATGTTACGGCCATCGTACAAAGCGGTCGCGCATTGCTTACAGCATCCAAGTCGTTCGGTCGCATTGCTGTGACTCAGCACTCCCACGTTCTCCGCTCGTTAGGGTACCGATTTCGTCCCGCTCGAACAGGAGGAAGGTGTGAGTCTCATGCGCTGTACGGTCACTATCACCTTGCGGATTGCGCTTCTCGTGCTCGCCGGCGCCGCCACCGCACTCGCGCAGCAGCAGCTCCAGCCGCAAACACCACCGCCGGATTCCGTACGACGGCTCGGCACCGTATCGGTCGTCGCCACCGCGTCTGGACGAGGCGAGACGCGCGGAGCGAACGCCATCAGCAAAACGCAGCTGACCGCGATCGCGGCCGGCACCAGTCCACTCAAGGCGATCGAGAAGCTCCCGGGCGTGAACACGCAGAGCTCCGACCCCTGGGGCGCCTACGAGTGGGCGAACAGCATCACCATGCGCGGGTTCGCGCCGCGCCAGATCGGGCAGACCCTCGACGGCCTCCCGCTCGGCGACATGAGCTACGGAAACTTCAACGGGCTCGGGATCGGACGCGCCATCGACGCCGACAACGTGGCGGGTGCCGAAGTCGCGCAGGGGAGCGGTGCGATCGCCACGTCCAGTGCCAACAACCTCGGCGGCGTCGTGCAGTACCTCTCCGACGCGCCGCGAGGTTCGCAGGCCTTCACCCTGCGACAAACCTTCGGTGCCGCGAACACGTATCGCACGACCGGCCGCTTCGACACCGGGCTGCATACGTTCGGATCGAACGGTGTGAGCGCGTACGTCAGCTTCACGCGGCAGGACAACGACAAGTGGAAGGGCCAGGGATACTCCGAGTCGCCGTCATTCGGTGGCTTGTTAGGCGACCACGGCCTCCTGCACACCGGCATGACCTGGCTCGAGCAGGTGAACGCGAAGTCCGTCGCCTTCGTTGGACCGCACAAGCTCACGGCCTACTACGCGTTCTCGAATCGCAACGAGCAGGACTACGTGGACCTCTCGCTCGCCCGCTGGAAAGAGAGCGGGCGCATGTGGGATGAGACCACCAACTGGGACGACGCGAAGGCGTTCGCGACATCGACGGACCAGCAGGACGAGGCGTACTGGAAGTCATCGCTGGGCGCGCGCCGAGACCAGCTCGCGTACGTGCGTGGAGACATCGCGCTTGGGGCAAACGCGACGCTCACGATTCAGCCGTACCTCCACCAGGACAAGGGTCGCGGCGATTGGACTGCGCCGAGCTACGGGTCGACCTGGAGCCCGGACCCGATCTACTTCCGCGAGACGCAGTACGACAACTCGCGCTACGGCACGAACGCGAAGCTCCAGTCGAAGTTCGCGGGCAACCAGCTGGAAATCGGGCTGTGGTACGAGAGCAACTCGACCCACATGATTCGGCCCGGCTGGCGTCTCCTGGACTGGCAGTCGGGTCCGACGACCGACTTCACCCAGCTCATTCGCCTCTTCTTCGATCGCGAGGGCGACATCACGACCACCATGGCGTACGCCCAGAACACGAACAGCCTGCTCGATGACCGTCTCAAGCTCACGTATGGCGCGAAGTACCTGAACGTCGACGCGAAGTTCCACAGCAATGGCAACACGCTCGACGCGCCGACGTACGGTGATCCGGATCGTCCCGATCTCGACGTGACGGCCAAGGGCAACTTCCTGCCGCAATTGGGCGCCGTGTTCTCGCTCAACACCCACGAGGAGCTGTTCGCGAACTACGCCGAGAACATCAACCAATACCCGCTGAGCCCTCAGGAGGGGATCTACAATCTGAGCCCCACTGGCTTCGACTACTTCAAGCAAAACGTGAAGCCGGAGCGCGCCTCGTCGGTGGACTTCGGCGTTCGCACCAAGCGCCCCGGCGTCGAGGCATCACTCTCGACGTACTACATCGACTATCGAAACCGGCTGGTCAGCGTGGCGAACTGCCAGCTCAGTGCATTCTGCGCATCGGTGTACGCGAACGTCGGGACAGTGACGTCGAAAGGGATGGAAGGCCTCCTCGTGTGGGAATTCGCGCCGCGGTTCAGCTGGGGCACCTCGGCGTCGTACAACGTTTCGAAGATCAACGACGACTACTCGACCGAGTCGTCGACCGGGACGACGGTCGTCCAGACCGCTGGCAAAGCCGTGGTCGACGCGCCTCGCCTCATGGCCAGCTCCACGGTTCGCTACGATAACTCTCACTGGAGCGCCGACGTCGGCGTACGCCACGTCGACAAGCGTTACTTCACGATTCTCAACACGCTGTCGGTGCCGTCGTACACCGCGGCCGATGCCGGCGTTGGCTACCGGTTCCCACGCATCGGAGCGGCCAAGGATCTCACGATTCGCTTCAACGTGAACAATCTCTTCGACACGTCGTACATCGGTCCGATCGGGACGGGCGGGTTCTCGCTGTCGAGCGATCTTCAGACGCTGCAGGCCGCACCACGACGGCTCATGTTCCTGAGCCTGGGCTCCACGTTTTGAGCTGACGACGGCGGGCAGGCATCCAGAACGGAGGGGTCGACCGCATGAGCGGCATGAGCAGCATACTGGGCATCCATCCAAGCTGCCTACGACCCCTCGCGCAACGAGCTGGATGAAAAAAGGGGAAACGGCTTTTCGGGATGCTAGCGTCCCGAAAGGCAGTTTCCCCTTTTTCATTTCAGCTCGTGGCGAGCGGGAACGTCCCGGTCGAGCGGGATGCAAAGAATGCTGCTCATTTCGCTCATGCGGTCGACCCCTGGGTTCTGGATGCCAGACCTACAATCCACATCTCCCGATAGAGGGCCTCATACGACCTGGGTATCCCGCCCGGTCGAGCCTAACGACTGACGCGTGTGAGAAGTTCAGCGCCGCGTCCTCGGCACGGGCGCGCTGCGCCAGAACTCCGGATCGGCGGCCACCCACTCCGGTGCAGGCATGCTCCAATTTGGGCGCACGGCGAAGGCGCGCGCATTGGGTTGCCGCGCAAGCGAGTCCGCCTCGCGACGGGTTGGGACTGGCTGGAAGACATACAGCGTGGAATCGGCCATCACCCACGCGGATCCATTGACCGGCCGGAGATCATGGGTAACGGTGACGACGATAAAGCGCGCGCGCACGACTGACCACGACAGCCTACCACTGAGGTCGCGACGATAGACCGCATAGCCCTGGATGGGCGTTCCGATCAACGGGGCCTTCCGTTGTGCCACCGAGTCGAGGGCCATCGAGAGCGCACGATTGTTGGCGTAGGCTTTTACGACTCGCGACGTATCAGCCTCGGTTGCGAACACGTTGAGCCACCAGGCTTCGTGGGGGCCGCTCAGGCTCTCGAGGGCGACGTACGGATTTGGACACCGCAGATCCGCGCAGATCCGGGCGCCGTCGTTTTCGATTATACGGTACGCGGAGTCGACTCCGCGCTTGAGCGAGTCTCGGTAGATGTACATGAAGCGCGGGGCGGGCCCCTGCGCACGCAGTGACGGCGCGAGGAGCCCGAGCGCGAGGATGATCGCGCGCATATTCAGTCCGACTGCAGCGCCGTCTTCGGATCCACGCCCGCCGCACGCAAGGCGGGAATCCAGCTCGCCGCGATGGCCACGAACAGCAGCACGAGCGTCACGATCGCGAACACCGCCGGATCTCGCGGCGACTCCTTGAACAGCAGCGGGGCAACCCACCGGCTTCCCGCGAGGGATACCACGCAGCCCATCACGAGCCCAAACAGCGCGAACTTGACGCTCTCCGTCACGACAAGCCGCACGATCCCGGCTTTCGCGGCGCCGAGCGCGAGACGCACGCCAAGCTCGTGCCTCCGTTGCGCGACGTTGTACGCGATCACGCTATAGAGTCCGACCGCGGCCAGCACCAGCGCCAACACGCCGAACGCTGTGAACACCCGGGCGCCAAGCATCCACGAGCGCCGGTGTAGGTCGACGATCTCGTTGAGCGGCGTTACCGTCACGAACGACGAGCCGGGCATGTCGGCCTGGAGTCGCTGGCGCAGCGGCTCCAACACCTGACGTACGTCGCCGCGTGCGCGAACGAACAGCCCACCATCGTGCGGCCGCCACTGCGCCGCCGGCAGATAGTAGTAGAACAGCTTCGGCTCGGCGTCCATCGACTGTGAATGGATATCTTCCGCCACGCCGACCACGTATGTGCAGGGCGACGTGTCCGCGGCGAACCGAAAACATTGTCCGACGGCGTCCTTCCCCGGCCACAGCACGGCGGCCATCGACTGACCAACCACCGCGACGCGCTGCGTGTTCTCGCGATCCGTGTTCTCGAACCCGCGTCCCCGAACGATTCGCGTTCCCATCGTCGCGAAGTAGTCCGACGAGACGGTGTTGAAGTCGAACTCACCGAACGCACTGACGGAATCAATGCCGCTGACGAAAATGGGCCAGGACGACATGCCCGCGAACGGAACTGACTCCTGAAGCGTCGCGTGCGACACGCCGGGAACTTCTTTCGTCGACTGGAGCAGACGAAGCCGAAGCGCGACCATCGCCGCGCTGTCGACCTTGACGTCGCGCATCTGCAGCCCCACGAGCAGCACCGAGTCGGCCTCGAACCCTAGCCGGACATCGCGCACGTGGTTCAGGCTGCGAACGAATAGGCCTGCCGCAACCAGGAGCACAACACAGAGGGCGCTCTGCGTGAGCAGCAACGCCGACCGCAGAGCGGTGCGATGGTAGGTGCCTTCGCGCGCTCCCGATTTCAGATCGGCCGTCACGGTGCCGCGCTGGAGATGGGCCAGCGGCGCGAGACCCGTCAGCACGCCCACGCCTAACGTGACAGCGCCCGCGAACAGCAGCGTTCGCGGATCCGTGAACAGCGCCACGTGGTCGCTGTCCGGCAAGAACGTCGTGCGCAGTACGCGGCTTCCCCAGAACGCGAGCGCGAGGCCGCCGGCTCCCCCAATCGCCGCGAGAACAATCCCTTCCGTGAGCAATTGACCGAATAACCGCACCCGACTGACACCGAGGGCGACGCGGACGGCGATCTCGCGTCGGCGGCGGATGGTACGCGCCAACATCAGATTAGCAACGTTCGCGCAGGCGATGAGCAATACGATCACGGTGACACCGGAGAGCCACACCGCGGCGCGTGCGACGCTCGAGGGCTCCGGCCCGCGTTCGGTGAGGACCGGACCCGCCACCGCTCGCGGTCGGAGCTCTTTCAGGTTGAGCTCTCTGCCGTCCGCGGAGAATTGCGCCTGGTAGCTTCGTCGAAGCGCGTTGGTGAGGTCAGCGGTCGCGCCAGCCACAGTAACGTCAGGCTTTCGCCTGACGATCGTGCTCAGCCCAAAGGCGTGGCCGTACGTGGTCGCCCAGTCGGGGTGCCCTTCGCTCGCCGCGTAGGTAGCAACCGGGATGAACACGGCCGGTGGCTCGTACGGCCAGAGCCCCACGAGCTCGCCGGGTGCGACCCCGATGACCGTGTACGTGACGGCGTCGATCGCCAGCGTCGAGCCAATGATGTCCCGACGCGCTCCAAACTGCGTTTCCCACAACGTACGACTCAGAACCGCCACGGGGGCTGGCGTGGGCGGGACATCCTCGGCTTCCGTGAAGTACCGTCCAATCAGTGGCGGGGCGTCGAAGAACCCGAAGAACGAGGCGCTCACGATTGCGATGTTGCGCACGCGTGTCGCCTCGCCAGTACCGACCGCGAGCTGCCGGAGCACGTACGTCGCCGTCGATGAGAAAGCCGTGGAGTACCGCGCGATGTCTGCGTTCCGAACGTATTGCCCGCCGGTCTCGCGCTCGACGCCATCCGACGTTCGATACAGATAGACCCGATGGACCGTCCCGGGATCGATCATGCGCGCCGGCGGTCGAAACAGGAGGCGATCCACGAGCGAGAACATGGCGGCGTTCGCGCCGATGCCAAGGGCGAGCGTCAGGGTGACGCCTAACGTGAACGTCGGATGACGTCGCAGATCGCGGAGCGTGTAGATGGCATCCTGCCAGAGCCCTTCGAGCGCGGGCCAGAGCCACACGGCGCGCGACGCTTCGCGCATGACGGTCTCGTTGCCCATGGTGCGTCGCGCCTGGGCCTTCGCGGCGTCCGCGGTCAGCCCGCTGCGAACGAGGTCGCGCTCGATCATCTCGCGGTGGAACGACAGCTCGTCGGTCAGGTCGATCTGATTCGACCGAAGCCGCAGCCAATAGGCGAGCCGGCGGAGCAAACGCATGGCGATCGTCCTCAGGCGAACTCCAGGACGAGCCGAATGGCCTGGACCACCCGCTCGAACTCCTCACGCTCGGCCGCGAGCTGCTTGCGCCCCGCGGCGGTCAGCGTATAGAACCGCGCACGGCGATTGTTTTCCGAAACGCCCCACTCGGCCTTGATGTAGCCGTCGAGCGTTAGGCGCTGGAGGGCAGGGTAGAGCGAGCTCTCACCGACCTGGAATACGTCGCGCGACAGCTCTTTGACACGTTGGGCGATGCCGTAGCCGTGGTTGGAGCCGCGGACGAGCGTCCGGAGAATCAGCAGGTCGAGCGTGCCAGGCAGGATCTCGGCAGGCGTGTTCGGGGGCAACGGCTTGCTTCCATCGATAGACGATGGGAACAGTCATAACGAGCACGGGAGTTGTCAAGCCCACCAACGCGTGTCAGCCGGACAGGCAGCTGTCGGAGATGTGCCAGTCCGTGAGGCTCCACGGTGAGCACCGCGTCATCCCAGTCGCCGCCCTCGGCAAACCCGTAGCCCAACCGGACGCGCGCCGGGAGCTCGAGCATGATGGACTCGAGTTTCGCCAGGCTCAGGAGCGCGTCAGCGCGCATCGTTTAGCGGCTCCGTGCGTGAAAGCCTAACGCCTCGACCCGTGCGACGGATCCGGGCTCAACGCGCTCCGCCAGCCATGGCGAGCGTTCCGAGGATCAACATGTAGAGCGCCACGAGCGTGCCGGCGAGGCCGGCGCCGAAGGCGGTCACCCACTGCCAGCCCGCGCGAGCTCGCCGCCAGCGCGCCACGCGCAGGCCGATCCAACTCGCACCGGCCGCCGCTGCCGTGAGGCAGAAAATGTACCCACTGGCCGCGAGCGCTCGACGCGCGAACCCTCCGGGTCGGAGGTCTACCGCGAGTGGCTCGCCGTATCCGGGCGCTGCGGCAAGACCAACGGCGAGTGCCACCACGACCGGCGTCACCCACGCGGCCAGCCGGGCTGCGCGGGATTCGGCTCGCGCCCGGAGCAGCAGGGCTGCGTAGACGGCGCACAGCGCGATAGGGACAGCGATCGTCAGCACGGGTCGCGCGGCGTTGCCGGCAGGTCGGAAGCCGCCACTAGTCCAATCCGCCCCTCGCCGAATGTACGTGAACTCCCGACCCTCCGACGCGCGCACACGCGTCGACCCGGCGGGTCCGGCGTCGCAGCCATACCGAACCTCAACGGTTTTGCGCTCGCCGACAACCGAGAGGCGCGTCGCCCATGCACCGACACTCGTCGGCCGCACCTCGGGCGCTCCACGACGGATGGGACAGGGTGGGAGGGAGTCAACCGGCGGCCCGTTGGGCCGGAGGCCGAGCCAGCTGACCTTCGCACCGCCGTAGCCAGCTGGGCTGGCGCTGTCGCCGACCTGTCGACGAACCGCCGCGAGCAACGCTGACGAGTCGGCGGCGGGCGATTGCTGGGCTTGTTGCGCCGCGCCAAGGCTCGCGGCAGGGCCAAATGAGTGAGACATCCATCTCAAACGATCAGGGCGACCGCAGCGTCACCTAACGCCAGGCGCAAGAATCGGGTGGCTTCTGCACCCGGCCCACGCAAACTTGCAGGACACGCTCGCTACAACGATGTACCTAACCTGCTCGACCAATGCACAGCGTCATCGATCCCGCCATCCTGTATTTTGGGACGCCCGTCGTCCTCGTCAGCTCGCTCAATCCCGACGGCTCACCGAACCTCGCCCCCATGTCGTCCGCGTGGTGGCTCGGCCGCAGCTGCATGCTTGGCTTCGGCGCCCGTTCGCAGACGCCGGCGAACATTCAACGCACCGGCGAGTGCGTTCTGAATCTGCCGTCGGTGCACGAGGCCCCGGCCGTGAACCGCCTGGCGCGGACGACCGCGTCCGATCCGGTCCCACCGCACAAGCTCGCGATGGGCTACCGTCACGAGCCCGACAAATTCGCCCTGGGTGGATTCACGCCGCTTGCCTCGCATGACGTCGCGCCACCTCGCGCCGCCGAATGCCCCGTGCACCTCGAAGCGACGCTCGAAGCGGTCCATCCGCTCGCGGTCCGAGACACACAGCGCCGTGGCGCACTCGTCGCACTCGAGGTTCGCATTACGCGCGTGCACGTGGCCGAAGCGGTGCGACTGCCCGGGCACAGGAACCGCATCGATCCCGACCGCTGGCGTCCGCTCATCATGAGCTTCCAGCAGTTCTACGGTCTCGGGGAGCGCGTGCAGCCGTCGACGCTCGCGGAGATTCCCGAGGAGTCCTATCGGCCCCGCGGGCCGGTGCTGCCTAACGCAAACCAGGCGGCGTGAGCGAAGCCCGAGCGCGAGGGCGAACGTTAGGTCCCGCTGCTGTCCGGGACGCGCGCGCGGGCCGCGGCGACCGCTCGCTCGGCATCCCGCACCTGTGTGGCCGCAGTCTCGGCGTCCCGTCGCGCACGTTCGACGTCGGTGCGTCGCGCCTGCGCCTCCCTTTGCGCGTGCAACAATGCTTGCTCAGCGGTATCGAGCGTCGCTTGGGTCTCTCGAACTGACTGCGCTGCGCGCTCCGACTGTTCCCGCGCGGCCGCAAGCGACGCCTCGGCGCGCTGCAGGTCGGCGCGGGCGGCGGCTATCGCGCGCTCGGCCTTCTGCTCGGCCTGCCTCAGTGACTCCGCGCTTGGAGCAGCGTTAGGTGGCCCCGGGATGGGTGCACCGATTGGTTGCGACGACGGAGCGACCGATGGCGGCGACGGCACGCTGATCGTGATTGCCGAGAGGATATCGAGGCCGCCGCCGGCGGGCACCTCGACCAAACGCCCGGCGCGCAGGTCGTTGAACGCGCTCGTCTCGCCGATCACGGCGTGCACAGCAGTCACGAGTGCGCTCGCGTCGATCGGCTGCCCCGCGCGGATCGCAACGCGCGCTCCCGCTGCGGCCACGTCGCGTATCGCCGTGCGCACGTTGTCCAGCGCGGCGCGCAGGTCGGCGCCGGAATGCACGGTTTGCGCTGCACCGATCGCTGCCGTGAGCTGGTCGAGGACCAAGGGGTCCTCGTGCACGATGTTGTCGAGCACCCACGCCGTGCGGCTCGGCTTGCGCAGTGCTTTGACGCGATCGGCGTCTTCGCGCCGCTTCGCCGCGCGCAGCTCCTTCGCCAACGCATCGCGCCGGCTGATGAACTCCTCGAGCGGTCCGCGGTAGACGGCGACTACCGCCGTTTCGAGCTCGCTTGATTCCTCGGGCTGGGTCATACGCTCAACCTATCCCGCGAGCTCGCGATTTGGTGCGATGAAAAATCGGGGGATTGGTTGCCGCCTTACAAGGTGAAGCAGTGAACCAGCCGACCTCGCGCCCTACTGGAATCATCCCATGCAGACCACCGCTCACGCGCGCCGCCCCCCGCTCTTCACCCGCCACGCGGTCGTCGCTGCCCTCATCGGCCTTCCCGTCCTGCCGCTAGCCGGCGGCAGCCAATCCATCCCCAGCGAGACGAAGTACGCGATCGCCTACACCGGCGTTGCTGTTAGGCTTCTGTTCTGGTCTCTCAACCAGAAGGTCATGGCCGTGCCGGTGCGGTTGGGCGATGGGACCGCCTGCACCTACGTCGTGCATGCCCGTCCCGGCGTCCCGACATCGCTCGGAGTCGAGCTCTCCGAGTCCGCACTTCGCGGCCTGACCAGCCAAACCGGTGTCGCTTCACCTCTCGTTCCCTAAGGAAGATCGACGAAAAATGACCCTCATTACGGTACTGGAGTGTTCGAGAGGTTCGTCACGGCCTGCGCCAACTTCTGCACCTTCGGCCCATCGCACGAACCCTGCACGTCACCCTCGAGCTGCGATGCGAGCCGCGTCAGCGTGTCGTGGCGCGCCGGTCCCGACGAACGCTCGGCGCTCGTGATTTCCTGTCGAACCGCCGCGACGCGGGCCGCCGAAAGACACTTGCCGCGCTCGAGCTGATCGACGTAGGCCTTGACCAGCGCGAAGCTCGGCGGCCACACGAACTTCGGCTGGCCCTGCGTGTTCAGGTACTCCAGGCGGACGGTTTTCGCGGCGTCGATCTCGTTTTGCGAGACGTACTGACTCGGCGTGAGCTCGGCCACATCGAGTCCTCGCGCGATCTCGGAGCTCACGATCGTCCCGTTGTACCAATACGCCGACCACGATCCACCGCTCGCCATTCGAAGAGAATCGACCGGACCACGGTCGAAGAACGCGATCTCCTTCGGATGCGCGGCATCGGTCCAGTCGAAGACCGAGATGCCGCCCTGATACCACGCCTGCACCATCACGTCGCGCCCGGGGATCGGGATCAGCGAGCCGTTGTGCGCAACGCAATTCTCCTTGTCGGTCTGCGCCGCGGGGAGCTTGTAGTAGCTCTGGAACTTGAGCTTCCGATTCTCGATGGTGAAGATCGCGTCGGAACCCCATTCCTTCTTGTCGGTTGCTCGGCATTTCGGCGCGCCGCCGCCGCCCCATTCGTCGGAGAAGAGCAGCTTCGTGCCATCGTTGTTGAAGGTGGCCGAGTGCCAGTAGGCGAAGTTGGAGTCGGACACGGCGTCGAGCCTAACGGGATTCACCGGGTCCTTGATGTCCAGCAGGAACCCGTGCCCCTCGCACGCGCCGCCGGCGAGACCGAGCGACGGATAGACGGTGATGTCGTGGCACTGCCGGAACGGTGAGATGGCCGACACGCCGGGGACGGGCGCAGGCCCCTGGGCGGCAATCATCCGGTCGACGATCGTCTGAAGGTTGGCGTGGAGTGTGGCGCTGTCAGCCGCCGTCGGAGCGCCGGTCCCGCCACGAGCCTTGACGATGCTGTCCAGCTGCGGGCGCACGAAGAACTGCCCCATCACCATGTCGTTGCCGGTATTGGGGTTCTTGGCAACGAACCCTCCAGCCGCGCGAACAGAGTCCGCGAGGCGTTTGGTGTTCGCGACGTCCTCGGGTGCCGGCGCGTGTGTCCCGGTCGCCTTGAGACCGCTGAAGATGTTTGCCCGGTTCACGACCGCCGCCTGCTCGGGGTGCGCCACCGGCACCTTGATGATCTCGATGCGCATGAGCGACGACGCCGCGTCCTTGTCAGGCGTGTCCCGGACACAGCCAGGAAGCTCGTTAGGCGACCGGATCCCGGCCGAACCGGAGACGTAGATGTAGACGTTCTCGCGATCGTTGGGATCCTCGAGCACGGTGTGCGTGTGCGACCCACGACAGGTCTGCACGTTCGCGACAAGCTTCGGGTTTCGGATGTCGCTGATGTCGAAGATGCGAATGCCGCGGATCCGCTCTTTACTCACGGTGTCGGCGACGCCACCCGGCTTGCAGTCGATCCGGCCGTTGTTCGCCTCGGCCGACATGAAGAGCAGGTTCTTGTACACCGAGACGTCGTTCTGCGAAGCCGGACACGTGTACGCCGTGACCATGACCGGCGACGCCGGATTCGTCATGTCCCAGATCACCGGGCCGTTGTAGTTCCCCTGAATCGCGTAGTTCCCGATGAACGCGAGGTCCGAGTTGGTGATCCCAGCGAACCCCGGTGGCGAGACCGCCTTCGCGAGGATCTTGAGATTCGAGACCGCCTCTCCCGCGTTCGTGAGTCCGGCCTTGAGGCCGACGCGCGGGTCGGGGTTGGGGGCGGGTTGCGTCGCGGGCTTTGGGGTGCCGCAGGCGGCGACGACCGCGACGGCGGCGAAACCACAGCGACGAAGTACAGACGACATCACGGCCTCCTGGGGGCTGACGGCGGGTTGGAGCCTAACGCGAACAACATCTCGAGCATGCGGTTGATCTCGGTTGTCTGGTCGACCTGGACATCGGACGCGAACTTGAAGACTGTTTCGTCCTGCCCGGCGCCCTGCGCGGCGAAGAGCTCCTTCACCATCGACACAGCGCCCTTGTGGTGCTGGATCATGAAGGTGAGAAAGAGGCGGTCGAAGTCCTCCCCGCGGGCGGCGTCCAGCTCGTTCATCTGCGCGTCTGTCAGCATGCCCGGCATGAGCATCACATGCTGTGTGCCGCCCATTGTCATCGTCATGCCTTCGGGGTTTGGCTGCGGAACCGGTTGTCTGCGCGCGCTCAGCCAGTTGGACATCAGCGTGATTTCGTCGGTTTGGGCGTTGATGATGCGCTCGGTCAGCCGAATGACGGCTGCGCTTGCACCGTGCGTTGGCGCCCAACGGGCCATTTTGATGGCCTGCGCATGGTGGTGGATCATCCCGGACATGAAGCGGATGTCCGCCTCGGTGTAGGGATAGCGGGCGCTGTCAGCGCTCGCACGAGCGACGGCCGCTGCTTCCCCCATGGGCTCGGCAGCGTGTGCGGGCGAGCCAGCCCCCGGTCCGCGGCAACCGATCAGCGCGAGCGCTGCAAGGGTGGCTGCTTTCGCCGTGTACCTACTGTAGGGACGCACGCGACGTGCGGCTGACACGGCGTTTGGGGAGTGACCCGTTCGCCGGGCATTAGGCGGCATGGAATGATGTTCGTCGCACGATCGACCGATCGCTAGTGGTTGGGGGCGTGCCAGCATGCAAGCAGGTAGTCCCGGGCGTCCCGTGTCGCACGCGAAGTCGATACGCCGCTACCGCTCCGCTAGCTCACGTGCCAGCCATGCCTGCGCGAACCGCAGGTCTCGCATCGCCGTCGGTGCCGAGGTGCCGAGCACCTTCGCGGTCTCCTCGAGCGTGAGACCGCCGAAGAAGCGGAGCTCGACCGCCTTCGCCTGGCGCGGGCTGATTGCTTCGAGCCGCGAGAGGACGGCGTCGAGCTCGAGGACCGAGTCGAGATCCACCTCCGGCGCGGCAACCTCCTCGTCGAGTGTGAGTTGTTGGCGGGCGCCGCCACGTTTCGCTGCGTTACGCTGGTTCGCGTAGTCGATGAGCACGCGTCGCATCGTGCGCGACGCCATCGCGAGGAAGTGCGCCCGGTCCTGCCAGTCCACGCGCTCCACATCCACGAGCCGCAGATACGCCTCGTGCACGAGCCCCGTGGTGCCGAGCGTGTGCCCAGCGCGCTCGACACGCAGCCGTGCCCGGGCGAGCCGCCGCAGCTCCTCGTAGACGACGGGCAGTACGCGATCGAGCGCCTCGGGATCCCCTTCCCGCCAGCGGCGGAGCATCTGAGTGACGTCAGTCATGGGCGTGACCCCGGGGACAAGCGACGGGATTTGGGAGCGATGAAAAATCGGTGGGTCGTTTGCCGCCATACAAGGTGAAGCGGTGAACTAGCCGACCTCGCCCCCTACTGGAGTCATGCCATGCAGACCACCATTCGCGCGCCGCGCCGTTCGTCCTTCAGTGCGTATACGGCCGTCGCCACCCTCGTCGCCCTCCCCGTACTCGCCGCCTGCAGCGAATCCAGCGCGAGCGAGACGAAGAATGCCATCGCCTACGCCGTTCCCATGCGCATCGGAGATGGAACCGCCCGCACCTACGTCGTGCGTGACTCCCGCGGCGTCCCGACGTCGCTCGGAGTCGAGGTCACCGAGTCTGCGCTTCGCAACCTGCCGGCCACGCCGGTGTTTCTCAACCTCCCGTTCCCCAAGGAAGCGGGCTCGCAGTACACGTTCAACATGCTCCATTGGAACCCCGCCGGGCACATGCCCAACCACGTGTATACGGTTCCGCATTTCGACTTCCACTTCTATATGGCGAACGAGGACACTGTCATGGCGATCGCGGGTGGGCCCGACTCCGTCGTCGCGAACTCCCGCTTCGTCCCCAGGGACTACATGGCGCCAGGAAACGAGGCCATCCAGGGGATGGGTGTGCACTGGGTCGATGGGACGTCGGGAGAGTTCAATGGAAGGACCTTCGACCAGACTTTCATCTGGGGCTTCCATCGCGGACAGCTCGTGTTCATCGAGCCAATGATCACGAAGGCGTTCCTCGAGTCGACGTCCTCGTTCACGATGGAGCTCAAGCAGCCAGAGCAGGTGCAGCGCCCGGGGCTCTATCCCAAGCGGTACTCGATTCGCCACGACACGGTCGCGAAGGTCTATCGCATCACGCTGGACGAGCTGACGGCCAGATGAGGGATGAGGGACGAGGGATGAGGACGGCCAGCCTTTGATCTAGAGCGTAGCCAACGGGTCGGCCTCGTCCGAAGCTTCCGAAAATGCCTCGGGGCCTAACGCCTCACGCAGCGAGTCGATCTCGCGCGCGTGAGGCGCGCGGCGTCGCGGTGGCAGGACGGCCCCGATCGCCGCGCGCTGCCGCTCCGCCGCGCCGAACAGCCGCGCGGCGCCGCGCGCGTCGCCCTCGTCACGGCGCATGCGTGCCAGCACATCGAGGCACTCGGGGAGAAGGAACCGACTCCCGAGTCGCCGCGCTATCGCGAACGCCTCGTCGAGGGCGTCGTGCGCCGCAGGCAACGCTCCCCGTTGGCGCCGCGCGTCGGCCTGCCGAATGAGGACCTGAGCGAGATTCGCGGTGTCGCCCCGACGCATCAGCGCGACACTCTCCGCGTACAGGGGTTCCGCGCCAGCGGCATCGCCGGCGTCGCGCCGAACGTCGCCGGCGATCCGAAGGGCGAGCCCCGTCGCAAAGAGGAACCCGTGCGCGCGAAGGGTTGGGAGCCAGGCGTCGAGTGATGCCACGACGTCGTCCGACCCGAGCGTGTCATAGGAGATGACTACCGACCATAGGCTCGTGGTCGCGCGATGGATGACATCACCCGTCCGGTAGGCGGCATCGGTCCCGACCTTCAGGAGCGCACGGGCACGTTCGATGTTCCCCATCCACATCTCGAGCACGGCGAGCGTCGTTGACGTGAAGGCGACGCCGCGCGGATCACCTAACGATAGCTGGCCACGGAACGCACGCCCGAGATGCTCGCGCGCCTCCACCAACTCGCCCCGATGGTAGAACCGTACCCAACCGAGATTGTTGTGCGCGAGCACGATGCCGCGCATGTCGCCGAAGCGCTCGTGAACGGCGAGCGCCTCTTCGGCGAGCGCGATCGCCCGGGTCGGCTCGCCCGCGAGGTACATGGACCAGCTCAGGTGATTGAGCGTGACCGCGACGGAGCGCTCGTCCCCCGCCTCACGGAAGAGTTCCTCCGCCTCCTCGAAGATCATCGCCGCCTCGATCGGGGCGCCCTGCATGTGTGTCATCACGCCGTGCGACAGGAGGAGCCGCGCGCGCGTCTCCCGGTTGTGCGCGGGACCGGCTGCACCGAGCACGCGATCGATGCGATCCCGTCCCTCGGTGAGAAACCCCCCGATCCAGAAGCGGACGAGCGCCTCGGCCATCCGGATGGCTGCGTCGACGTGCCCTCGATCGAGGGCATAGTCCAGCGCGGCGCGAAGGTTGTCGTGCTCACGCTCGAGTCGCTCGAACCACGTTCGCTGCTCGGGGCCACGGAGGTAGGGCACGGCCTCCTCGGCCGTGGCGAGCATGACCTCGAGGTGAGCGTGGCGCGCGGCGTCCTCCTCGCCGGCCTCGGCGAGCCGGTCGCGGGCGAAGGCGTGAATCGTCTCCAGCATCGCGAAGCGCGGCTCGCCGTCCGGCTGCTCGTCCTGCCGCAGCAGGCTGTGGCTCACGAGCGCCGTGAGCGACTCGAGCACGTCGCGCCCATCGCCTAACGACACCGTCAGCGCTTCGGCGGCGCCGACCGTGAAGCCGCCGGCAAAGACCGCGAGCCGGTGGAACAAGGCCCGTTCCGGCGCGCCGAGGAGGCCGTGACTCCACCCGATCACCTCGCGAAGGGTGCGATGGCGCTCGGGAAGATCGCGCGCGTCGCTCCGCAGGACGTCGAGGCGCTGGTCGAGACGCGCGAGCAGCGCACGCGGCGGAAGGAGGCGTGTGCGTGCGGCCGCGAGCTCGATCGCCAGCGGCATGCCATCGAGTCGCCCGCAGATTCGAGCAACGGTGGACGCATTGTCGGTGGTGAGCGCGAAATCGGGATGCACCCCCCGCGCGCGCTGCACGAACAGTCGTACCGCGTCGCCGGGCTCGGCGAGCCGCTCCGGTGTGGTCAACTCCTCCGGTGCGGGGACGGCGAGCGGTGGCACCGGGAGCTCGTTCTCACCACGGATGCCTAACGGGGCGCGGCTCGTCGCGAGGACCGCCACACCGTGGCAGGTGGCGAGCAAGTCGGCCACGAAGGAAGCCGCCTCGAGCAGGTGCTCGAAGTTGTCGAGCACGAGCAGCGCTTGCCGCTCGCGCAGATGCCCGATGAGTCGCTCCCTGTGTGTGCCCCCTCCAGCGTCGCGGAGGCCGAGGGTCTGCGCGACGGACTGCGCCACGTGCGCGGGGTCCGTTAGGGGTACGAGCGAGACGAAGTGCACGCCGTCGTGAAAGCGTCTCGTCTGGGCGGCGGCCGCGTGGAGCGCGAGGCGCGTCTTCCCCATCCCGCCCGGTCCGGTGAGCGTGACGAGGCGCTCGTGATGGAGCAGCGCATCGATGCGGGCCACCTCGCGCTCGCGCCCGATGAAGCTGGTGAGCACGGCGGGGAACCCCGTCGCATCGCCCGCCGCTATCTCCGGCGTCGCGTCGGCGCCCGTCGCCGCTCCCGATTCTCCTTGAATGATTCGCCGGAGCGCATCGCGTACCTCGGCCGCGCTCGCGAAGCGGTTGCCTGGCTTGCGGGTGAGCAGCCGATCGATCAGCCGCCGCACGCCTTCGGGGACATCGTGAGGGAGCGGCCCCGGAGGCTCGTGGAGCACTCCGTGGAGGACGGCCACCGCGCTCTCCCCCGACCACGGACGTTCGCCGGCGAGCATCTCGTGGAGCACCACCCCCAGCGCCCACAGGTCGGTTCGCGCGTCGACGGCATCACCCCGCACCTGCTCCGGCGCCATGTAGTGTGGCGTCCCGAGCGCGTCGCCGGTTCGCGTCCGGTCGTGGCCCGCGATCTTGGCGATCCCGAAGTCCACGATCTTGGCCACGCCGTTCGCGGTGATGAGGATGTTCTCGGGCTTGATGTCGCGGTGAACGATGCCTCGCTCGTGCGCCGCGCCGAGGCCATCGGCGACCTGCTGCGCGATGCCTAACGCTTCAGGCAGCGGCAGCGGGCCGCGGAAGACCCGGTCGCGCAACGTCTCCTCGCCGTAGTACGCCATGGCGATGAAGAGCCCGCCATCGCGCGTCTCTCCGATCTCGTAGATCGTTGCCACGTTCGGGTGATCGAGCGCGGCCGCCGCGCGCGCCTCCACGAGGAAGCGGGCGTTGCGCTCCGGGTCGGTGCGGAGCGCGCCGTGGAGCAGCTTGAGCGCGACGTGCCGGTCGAGGCGCGCGTCGTGCGCAAGATACACCCGCCCCATGCCGCCGCGTCCTATCTCGCGCAGCAGTGTGTACGTGCCCTCGGGTGGGGGAACGGGCTCGGCGGCGGGTGTGGGATCAGCCGGCGGAGCGCCGAGCAGGTTGAGGAAGTCGCCGGCGCGCTCGTGCGCATCGATGAGTGAGCGGAGCTCGTCAGACAGCCCCGGGTCGGTGCGCGACAGCAACTCCAGTCGCGCGCGCCGGTGGCCGGTGTCGAGCTCGATCAGCTCGTTGAACAGGAGCTGAACCTTCTCCCACCGCTCACCGGACATCAGTCGCTAACGTCACTTCGCCGCGGTCGGGAACGCCGGCAACTTGCTCACGTCCCGCGCGTCGTGCTGAATGATCACCGTCGCCTTGAGATTCTTCGCCAACTGCTTGAACCGATCGAGTGACGCGATTGTCTCGGCTCGACTCGTATTGAACGTCGGCACGCCATTGCCCTCGTAGTTTTCGCGGAAGTGGGCGAGGTCGCCGGTGATGAGCACGTTACCTGTGTCCCTCAGTCGCACGAGCAGGCTACGGTGCCCGGGTGTGTGACCCGGTGTGCTCAGCACGACGACGCTCCCGTCGCCGAAGACGTCCTTGTCACCTGGGAGCGCTTCGACCTTGCCGCCACCGCTGATCCAGTTGGTGAACGGCGCGGGATTCGCCCCACTCGACTTCGCGTCATTGACCGCCTCCCAGTCGCCTTTGCCGATCAGGAGTGTCGCGGCTGGGAAAGCGCTCACCTGTCCGGTGTGGTCGCCGTGGTAATGACTGACGGCGACGTACTTGACTTGCTCGAGCTTGATGCCGAGCTGCGCGAGGAGATCCGCGAGGCTCGTCTTCGGCGCGGTCGGCGTGTTCCCCGGTGGATTACCCGTGTCCCACACGAGACAGTCGTCCCCGTGTCGCACGAGGTAGCAACTGAACGTCAGTTGGACCTTGAGCCCGTTGTAGGCGTAGGTGTCCGAGAATCGCAGGCCGACATCGGTCGGCGGGCCGTTGGTGCCGCAATCGAGACGCGTGAGCGTGATGGTCGGCGCGGCTTGAGCCGCCGCTGGCGCGTGGGCGATTGCGGTGGCGCCCGCGCCGATGGCGAACAGCGACAGGAGGTGTTTCACCGTGGTTCTCGTTAGGGTCGGTCGGGTGACTCGTCAGGCCGTGCCGTGGCCGGCACTGACCGGTGGGCTACGCTCGCGGCGGGTATACGATGGGGATGTGGCCATAGGATGGCCAGGTGACGATCGGCCCAGACGTAGCGCGACAGCGTCAGCCCCTCTGGCGACTGTCCATGGTGGTGCCGGCGGCGGAACCCGGTTACACCCGTCGACGGCGGATGCCCGAGGCAATCACCAGCAATCCCACAACGAGCACGAGCGCACCGGCTGCCATCCAGCCGACCGATCCCCCCTCCAGCGGCGTGCAGTTCGCCACACACAGGATCGGGCGGATGTGAACCAGGTCAGCCCCCTGCAACAGCCACAGCAAGCCGAGGAGCATCAGCGCAACGCCGAACAGGATCCGCGCGATGGTCCGGAGGGTCACGATCCTACCTCGAGGTTGACGCCTAACGTGAGTCGGCCTGTTCGGTCACAACTCCCGCCCTCGGTTACACGAAAGGATTTCCTCGCTTCCCCAGGGCCTTCTCCTTCTCTTTCACGAACGTTCGCGCGAGCGCCATGATGAAAGCGAGGTTTGGGATTACGTCGGTCAGGTCTTTCACTTCCGCGCGCGTCATCAGGGTACCTGCCGTGAGCCGTGTGTGTCGCTCCTTTTCCGCCTCCGTGCGCGAAACAGCGCTCTTCGCGTTGAGGATCGCGAGCTCTGCATCGCGCTTTCCCTGGTTCGTGAACACGAAGTCCTTTTCCCCTTCGCGATCGAGGTGAAGCCGGAAGCGGTACTTCGCCATGACGCTCATGACCGCCTTGAAGCTGTGCGCGACGCCGTGTGACATGTGATTGGTCGCCACCAACTGCGTCACCTGGTCGTGCGTGGAGAACTGCCTCTTCCGCATGCAGATGGGGCAAACGATCTGCGGCGGCTTTCCGTCCGGGCCGCCGCAGTTCTGCGAGAACTTTTCGCCTGGCGCCTCGCAGAGTCCCCGAGCGCACCGCTGACATCTCAGGTTAGCGGGCAGCCCCGCGGGCCCGGGGCAGTTCGGGTCGCGCTTGAACGCGGTGCCTTGCAGGGCATGGAACTCTCTCCAGTAAGCGACAACGGTGATGGGCAGCCGTCCGAAAACGTGCAGAATCAACACGAAGCCTACGCCACGGCGTTCCGGGCGATGACCTCGCGATAGAACGCGGCACTGAGCTTCGGCGTGCGGCGCTGCGTTGCGTAGTCCACATAGTGGAGGCCGAAGCGGTTCCCGTAACCGTCGGCCCACTCGAAGTTGTCCATGAGACTCCAGAGGAAGTAGCCCTTCACGGGCACGCCGTCGGCCACGGCGCGCTGGAGCTGACTGAGATAGTTGCGCAGGTACATGATACGGTCGGTGTCGTACACCTTCCCGTCGGCGGCGGGAACGTCCGACGACGACGTACCGTTCTCGGTGATGTAGATCTCCTTCACGTTCCACAGTTTCGCGACATGGTGCGGGCCCCAGTACAGCACCTCGGGTCCCATGAACAGCCACGGCGAGATCATGTGCGGGTACGACGGCGGATTCGGCACGACGGCATAGCCGCTCGGGCCCGCGTCGGCGCGGACGAACGTCGGCTGGTAAATGTTGGTACCGACGAAGTCGAGCGGGCTCGAGATGATCTTCAGGTCATCCGCCGTGACCCGCGGCGCATCGGCGCCCATGCGCGCGACGTAGGCATCGGTGTACTTCCCTTCCATGATCACGGTGAGATACTGCGCGTTGATGTCGCGCGTCGCCTTCTCCGCGGCGGCAATGTGTTCCGCGTTCTCGATCACCGGCACGCCGACCACGAGGTTCTCCGCCAACCCTACCTTCGTGCCCGACTTGCCGCTGGCGCGGATGGCCTGCACCGCGAGCCCGTGGCCGAGCACCCCGTTATGACGCGCCTTGTAGAAGCGCGCGGGCGGCAGCTTTATCCCCGGTGCGTGGACGCCGATGTTGTACCCGAGCTCCATGAAGGCGCCGAACTCATTGATGGTGAAGATGTGCTTCACGCGATCGGTGAGGTGCTGGGCGACGTAGCCCGCGTACTTCCCGAACGCCTCGGACGTCTCGCGCGACTCCCAGCCGCCGCCGCGATCCTGGAGCGCCTGCGGCAAGTCCCAGTGGTAGAGCGTGGCGAAGGGCTCGATGCCGTTGGCCAACAGCTCGTCCACGAGACGGTTGTAGAAATCGAGGCCTTTGGGGTTCGGCGCGCCGCTTCCATTCGGGAACACCCTCGGCCATGCGATCGAGAATCGGTACACCTTGACGCCGAGCGCTTTCATGAGCTGGACGTCGTCCTTGTAGCGATGGTAGTGGTCGTCGGCGACATCACCGTTGGCGTTGTTGGCGACCTTGCCGGGCGTGTGGGAGAACGTGTCCCAGATGGACGGGAGGCGTCCGTCTTCGGCGACGGCGCCCTCGACCTGATAGGACGCGGTTGCGGTTCCCCAGAGGAAGCCGCTGGGGAACGAGCGGGGCGCCTGGGCCGGGAGCGTCGCGGCCTGGGCCGCCTGCGCGACAAGGGGAACGTTCGAGGCGCCCAGTGCGGCGGCACCCGCGAGTTTGGCGAAGGTGCGACGGGAGAGCTGGTCGGTCATCGGCGGGGCCTCGCGGATGGGGAAGGGCGCGTTGGTCGGACGGCGGCGATGGACGAGAAAACGTGGAGGTCAGGGTGGTCTACCGCAATGGTGCCGCAGCGACTACCGACACAGCTGCAGCTTCTCGTTAGGTGTGAGCCGAGCGTGCCTGCGCGAGGCGTGCCATGGCCCGACGGAGCTCAGAGGTGGACGAGGCCCGCGACCGTACCGTCTTTGCAATGAACTCGAAGAGCCTCGTTCTCGCGAGCTCCGTAGACGCCCGGTGCGATGGAATAATCGGCGCGGTCGTTCGACAACAGACGCAGCAGCGTTAGGCGATGTCCGCCAGCGTCCGTGATGACGCGAGGACATGGTGAGCCGCCGGACTCGGGTACGAGCACGAGGCGCGGCGGGAGCGTCGCCGTGACTCGCGTGGCGCAGTCCTCACACCCGGTACCCTGACGGGTGGACCCGAAACAAGCGGCTTGAGCGAGCAGCCACGTAGCGGCGGCACAGGCGGCCAGCGATCCGACCGCTGTGCTTGGACGCCATCGTCGGGGCATTGACTGCCTCCTTCCGGAAACAGGTTCGACGCCTAACGCGCCAAACCGAGCTGGTCGCCTCTCAACGGCCATGGCCGCGCGAGCGTCTTCATTTCTCCGAAACCAACACACGTTAGGTGGCAGCGTCGCGATAGCCGAGTCGTCTCCGCGCGAGACCAAGCAGGTAGTCGGCCAGCGCGTACGGCGCGAGTCCGGCGACGAGCCCGCAACTCCAAAGCAGCGGAGCGATGGTGCTCGGCGTTCCACCGAACCACCAGCGGCCGCGTGCTAACAGATGTCGAGGTCGTGCCCGCTCACCCATTGGCCTTTGTAGAACCTCTGGGCGGAGACCGCCCGCGTCCAGCCCAGCCAGGGAGCACGATCCCGATGCCTGCGACGAGCAATGTCGAACATCGATGAGTCATGAGACTCTCCGGGCACAACGCCGATCAGATCGGTTCCGCCCGTTGACTAAACCCAGGAGGGGGCGCGCGCTGTCATAAGATAGACAGCACCGCCGAGGATTCTTTGTGAAACCCATATCCGAGTCTTTGGCCCCGGCCGTCCAGGACGCACGCTACGCCGTGCGCTCACTCCGACGCCAGCCGTCGTTCGCCTTGACTGTAATCCTCACGCTGGCCCTCGGCATCGGAGCGACGACGACGATCTACACCCTCTTCGAGGCGCTCGTCTTCCGACCGCTGCCCGTCCCACACCCCGAGCGCCTCGCCATCGTCGGCGATCCCGCGAAGGTCGGTTCGAATTGGTTCGGGCCGCCAAAGGTCAGCTATGTGTCGTACCCGCTATACAAGGACGTGAGAGACGGCAGTCACGTCCTCTCGGGGCTGTACGCCTCCGGCGCGGTGAACGTCGACCTCGTCACGCCAGGCGCCGACACAGCTATCGCGGAGCATCCCACCGCGCGCGCAGTGACCGGAAGCTTCTTCTCGGTGCTCGAGCTTCGCGCGTTCGCGGGGCGCATGTTCACGAGCGACGACGACCGCGCCGCCGCGGATCCGGTGGCGGTGCTCAGCTACGCGTACTGGCAACGCCGGTTCGGCGGCGAGCGCTCGGTAGTGGGAAGCACGATCCACCTGAGTGGCGTACCGGTAACAGTCGTCGGGATCGGGCCGCGGCATTTCACGGGAGACATCGTGGGAGAGAGCACCGACCTCTGGCTCTCGATGTCGATCGTGCCGCGCCTGCCGCACAGCCAGACGCTCCTGGACGACCGCGCGGCCTCCTGGCTTCAGATGATGGGGCGGTTGTCGCCCGGCGTCACCCTCGATCGTGCTCGCGCCGAGATCACGACGGTCGAGATGAATGCGGTGCGCAGCCATCTCGCCGGGCAGGACCTCACCGACTTCAATCACGACGTCGAGACCGAGCCGATGCGCGTGGTATCCGGCGCGCGGGGGTTCTCGTCGCAGCGCGTCGCGTACGGGTCAGCGCTCGGCATTCTCATGGCGGCGGTGTCGCTGCTTGCACTCGTCGTGTGCGCGAACCTGGCCAACCTGACGTTGGCCCGAGCGGTGGCGCGTGGACGCGAGCTGACGGTGCGGATGGCGTTAGGCGCCGCACGACGCCGACTGATCGCGCAGCTCTTGATCGAAAGCGCCGTGGTCGGCGCCGTCGCCGCCGCGCTTGGGCTGCTCGCGAGCGCGTGGGGCACGTCCACGCTGCTCGCGCTCGCCGATTCGACCACGTTCCTCGACGTGCACGCGGACGCTCGCGTGCTCGCCTTCACGACTGGCGTCACGGTGCTCTCGGTGCTCCTGTTCGGCCTCGTGCCGGCGCTGCATGCGACGCGCCTCGACGCCGCGACTACGCTGCGCGCGGGCGGGCGGGGCCTCGTGGGTGTGCGCGGGCGATTGGGGAAGTCGCTCGTCGGGGCCCAGATCGCGCTCTCGACACTGCTGCTCGTGGGCGCCGGACTGCTGGTGCAAAGCGCGCGTCGGCTGCTGAGCGCCGACTTGGGCTTCGACCGCGACCACGTCATCGCGGTGGACATCCACCTCGGGAATACGAATTACGTAGGGGATCGGCTCCAGCAATACCGCCTCGAGCTCGAGCGGCGAGCGATGCGGGTGCCGGGCGTGGTGGCCACCAGCTACTCGCATGGCGGACTACTGGGCCGCGGCATTTCGGTGGTCAATATCGAGATCCCGGGCGTTGTCGCGCGGTCCGACGCCGAGTCGTCGATCTTCGCCGATCTCGTGGGCGCGGGCTACGTGAAGGCAACCGGTGCTGCGCTCTTGAGCGGCCGCGATTTCGACGCGAGCGATGAGCGGCCGGGTGTACACCGTTCGATCATCGATGCGACGATGGCGCGCGCGTACTTCACGAACCGCGATCCCATCGGCCAGCTGATCACGGTGGACAGCGTCGTCTACACTGTGGTCGGTGTCGTGCGCGATCTGGAGGAGCGCGGCGTGCGCTCCGCCCCGACGCGGCGCATCTACCTGGCGCAGGCTCCCGGCGACCACCCAGGGCCGAGCTTCCAGCTCATCGTCCGGACGAGCGGCGACCCCGCGCGTTCGCTCGAGCCGCTGCGGAATGCGTTGCGCAGCGTCGACGCCGCGGTGCCCTTCGATCTCGAGCTGGTCACACAGCGGCTGCGCGCGTCCGTCCACGAGAGTCTGCTGCTCACGAACACGACGCTCGCGTTCGGCCTCGTCACGCTCCTCCTTGCCGCACTCGGGCTGTACGGCGTCACGTCGTACGCGACGACCCGGCGCACGAGTGAGTTCGGGTTGCGCATGGCGCTGGGCGCGTCTTCGGCGTCCGTCGCGGGGATGGTGTTGCGTGAGGCGCTGACGATCACCGTGATCGGCATCGGGATCGGCCTCCCGGTTGGTGTCGCGGCCGCGCGGCTCATTCGCAGCCAGCTCTTTGGCGTCAGTGCGGTCGAACCGGCGTCGCTGAGCGTCGCGATCGTGATGCTCGTGCTCACGGCGCTCGTGGCGAGCTGGGTGCCAGCGCGACGCGCGGCAGCGGTGGCCCCGGTCGACGCATTGAAGGCCGACTAGCAGGGCTTTGGGTAAGGCCAGCCTAACGCGATCAGTCGAGCCTCGAAGGAGTAGCCTAGACCCACATCCGTTCCAGCCCAGCCGTTCGGCGCGCGTCGGCCAGCTGTCCGCGGTGCATGTACCAGTGGTCCGCGGCGTACTGCAGGCACAGGCGATACGTGCCGAACAACACAGTGCCGTGCGCCCGCATCTCCTCGACCCGGGCCAGTACGCGGTCCCGGCTCTTGGTCAGGTTGTCGCGTATCAGATCGATGGAGTTCATCTACCGGAACCTAACGCGACACACTCGCCAGGAGCGCGTCGAGTGCCGCGCGGTCGAGGTAGCGGCCTGACCGGATCACCGCGCGAATCCGCCCCACGGCCCGAATGTCGGTGAGGGGATTCGCGTCGAGCAGCACGAGGTCCGCAACCTTCCCCGGCGCGATGCTGCCGGCGTCACGCTCGCGATGGAAGAACTGCGCCGGACCGAGCGTCGCGGCCCACAAGGCGCGACGCGGACTGAGGCCGCCATCGCGCACGAGCAGATCCAGCTCGTCGTGCACGGCGAAGCCAGGATAGGTGAGCGGCGTGCCGAGGTCGGTCCCGGCGAGAATCATGACTCCCGCCGAGTCGGCGCCCGCGAGCCGCGCGGCCGCGAGCTTGTGCAGCGCCACCCAATCCGGTTGCGCGCCTTCCATTTTCTTCATCTCCATCTGGCTTCGCCAATGATGCGCGAGCAACGGGTCGAGGTATCGATGCCGCGGATCGGCGGGCGCGCTCGTCCCCTCGATCATCGCGATCGCGAGACTGTCCGGCATGCGGCGGAAGCCCACGCCCGCGATGAGCGTCGGCACGAGCGCCGTGTGATTGCGAACGAAGCGCGCGTACAGGCTCGCGCGGTCGGCCGGCGTCATCTCGTCGAGCGACGATACCCAACGGTTGTTCACGAACCCGAGGAGCTCGTGCTCGAGACTCACCTGACCGGAGTCGGACGCCTGCGCGAGACCCACGCGCTGCGGCGGATGACCGACGACCCGAATGCCGCGCGTGCGCGCCTCGGCGAGAAGCGCGAAGTACGCGTCCGGGGGCGGATCGTTCCGCACCTTGAGCAGCGTCACGCCTAACGCGGCTACGCGCGCCACCGCCGCGCGCGCTTCCTCCGGCGTCGCCACGGGGATGCGTTCGCTGAAGTCGCGGACTGCCGCCGTATCGCCAGTCTGCTCGAGGATGCCGCGCACCGCGCTGAGCCAGCGCGCGTTCTCGACGATCGGTCCGGTCATCTCGATGCGTGGACCCACGAGCGTTCCGGCCGTGACGCTATCGCGCCACGAGCGGACGAGGTCGAACTTCCCGCCCATGTCGCGGACGCCCGTGACGCCATTCGCGACGAGCAGCGCGAGTGCTGACCGTCCTCCCATGCCGAGATGCACGTGCATGTCCCAGAGTCCCGGGATCATGTAGGCACCCCGCGCGTCGATCGTGCGCACCCCGGCCGGCGCGCTCGTCGTTATCGCGCGAATGCGATCGCCCTCGATGACCACCGTGCGATCCGGTCGCACGGCTCCGCTCTCGACATCGACGACATTGACGTGCGTGATCGAGAGCTGTGGCGCAGCGCGTGACGAAAGAGCGATAAGAAGCGCGACGCCGAGCTTGGCCGAACGCATACGAGTTACTCCGACGCGGCTCATGCCAGATCAGCGCCCGAAAGCGGCTGGCGGTTTCGCGAGAAAGGCCTTGATCAGGGCGACCATAGTGTCGTGCGGTGCCATCGGAAAGCTCGGGTGGTTGGTCTCGTGCAGTACGTGAATATCAGGCGATGCGCGAAGTTCCCGGCGGAGTCGCGCGATGCTGGCGCCCTGGAATGCCTTGAACTCATCGTTCCAGACATCCACCTTGCCGCGCACCGAGTCAGGCAGCTGGTTCGGGAGGAACCGCTCCGCGTAAAGCGCCAGAACAGGGGCATTCACCTTGGCGTAGTCCCGGTGATACTCGGTGAGGCTCTTGAACATCTGATCCATCAGAGCGTCGGTCGGCTGGGAGATGGTACCCGCACTGTCAGCGCGACTGATGTCTCGGATCTCTGCCTCGGCACTCGCCGTAAGGGGCCCGCTCGCCCAGATCCATCGGTCCCACCATCCTCGATAGGCGGGGAACGATGCCAGGTCTGCGGGAGTCGGCGAGAACAAGATCGGCAAATTGCCGAATAGGCGGGCCACGGCGCTGTCGGACCAGTCGTAGCCTGCGTCGAAGTAGATGAGCCCCGCGACTCGATCGGGGTAGCGCCCGGCGAAACGGGTGATCTCGTTGCCTCCCATAGACCAGCCGCCAAGGACCGCGCGGTTGATACCGAGGCTATCCAGCAGCTGGCGGAGATCTTCGGCCAGCGTTTCGTTGTCGTACGGACCCGCGGCGGGATGATCCGATTGCCCATGGCCCCGACGGGCATACGCGATGACGTGGTGCCCACTCGTGAGCGCGGGCGCCAGGTCGTCGAACGAGTGGGGCGAGTCGCCCATGCCGTGGATCAGCACCAGGCCGTCTCCCGTACCGCCCCAATCGAGCACGTTGAGCGAAACCCCGTTAACCCGAACGAACCGGGCCTGATGGGGCGACGGGTCGGTCCAAGCGTCTGTCGTCGCGCCGGACTTCGGAGCCCGAGGCGGGGTCTTGTCGTTACAGCCCGCGACGATCATCGGAATCATTACCAGAGCGACGGCTGCGGAAACTCTCAACACGCGCATGGGAAGCTCCGAGGCTGATTGTGGCCTAACGCCAATCGTGGACCTGCGAGCGACTACCGTCGGCTACGGCGCCCATCGTTACCAGTCGGCCACGAATGGGCAAACGAGGGACCGTGTTTGCCGGGACAGAGAAGCTCACCTGCAAGGGGATAACGCGCGCGTGAGCAACTACGCAAGCATCTCGACGTACCCCTCGGTTCCATGCACGCGGATCCTTTGCCCGTCCGTGATCAATCGCGTGGCCTGCTCGACACCGACGATCGCCGGTAGCCCGTACTCGCGCGCGATGACCGCGCCGTGCGTCATCAGGCCACCGACTTCCGTGATGAGACCCTTGATCGCAACGAAGAGCGGCGTCCAGCTGGGGTCCGTGTAGGGCGTGACGAGGATGTCGCCCGGTTCGAGGTTCGCCTTCGCCGGATCGAACACGACTCGCGCACGGCCCTCGACCGTCCCGGCGGAAACCGGCAACCCGACCAGCGCGCCCGGCGGCACGTTGTCGCGTCGGTACGCGCCGGTGATCATCTCGCCCTCTGAGGTCAGCACTCGCGGCGGCGTTAGGCTCTGATGCACCCTGAACGCATCCTTTCGGTCCCGAATGAGGTCGTAGTCCACGACGTTCGTGCGAACCGCTTCGCGCAATTCCTGAAACGTGAGGAAGAAGGCGTCTTCCCGGTCGCGCAGCAGGTTCGACTCCACGAGACGATCGGCTTCCTTCACCAATCCTTGCTTGTAGGCGAAATACCGGTTGACGAGAAAATATTTCGGGTACTCGCGGTATCCGACAAATGTGCGGACGCGATCGATCATCTGCTTCACCTCCCGCGCTTTCTCGTCGCCGTCCGGCAACGACCGCACGCGTTGAAGCAGCTCCTCTTCCTTCGTTCGCGCCGCCTCGAGCCCTTGCCTGAATCGCCGCTCGGCTTCGCCGCGCTCGAAGTTCCTGATGTTGCCAAGGATCAGCGGAACGAGCGCGGCGGGGCGTTCACTCCACCGCGGTCGCGTGATGTCGATCTCGCCCACACCACGCATGCCGTATTTGCCAAGCCACGCATCAATCGCGTCTCTCGATTCCTGTCCTCCTGCAAGTGTGGCGAGCTCGTCGAGGAAATCGTCATCTCGGACGTTCCGGAGAAACGCGACGACTTCCGGATATGGACGAATGGCGTCGGCAACATCCAGGAGCTCGAGCCCCATCTCCGACGTGACGTTGTTAGGCACGGATTGCGCGAGTGTGTCGGCCGCGTTCTTTTCGCCAATCCACTCCTCCAGGCGATCGTTGAGCCACCACGAGGATGCCATTCCCGCCATGATGACCTGCATGCTTCGCGGGTCGATCGCGACGCGTTTCCGCTGTTCCATGTCCGCCACGATGAAGTCGAACACGTCCGTGCCGGATTTCGAACGGATTTCCGCCGTGAGACGCTCGATCGACGCTCGGCCGTGCGCGATCAGCTCGTCCACGATCGCAGGATCAGTCTCGATCGGAGCGGACCACTCGGCCACCGGCGGACCGGCGTCCGGCGCGCCCGGCACCAGTGGGATGAAGTCACGATCGATGATCGTCTGGAGGGCCCCTTTGATCAGCGGATCGGATTTGCCCAGCGTCGCGAACAGACTCGCGCGTCCCGCCGGCGACGCCAACGCTCGAGCGACGTCGACGAAGATTCGCCCACCCGCCTCGTGCATCGGCGCCGCGGCGGTCAATTGCCAGATCGAGATGCCGAGCGGCTTGATCGCATCGGTCATCATCTGCTGATGCCCGGTCGAGACGTAGACATGGTTCTCTCCGTCGGCGACCACCGGTATGGGGTATAGCGTCGTGATCGGCCGGCTCTGGACGACGAGAAAATCGTCATCGACCAAACACCATTCGATGTCCTGCGGCCGGCCGAAGTGCGACTCGATCTGCCGCCCTAGCTGTGTGAGCCTAACGACTTGAGCGTCTGTCAGGGCGGGCTGTTGTTGCTGATCCGGTGCGATCGCGCGCTGGTGCGTCCCGCCTAACGGCTGAGCCACGATCGCGAGCTGCTTTGCGGCGATTGTTTTCGCGACGATCTCGCCGTCCCGCACCTTGTAGACGTCCGGGTTCACCAGGCCGGAGACCAAAGCCTCACCGAGGCCGAAGCTGGCGTCGATTGAAACCACTTTGCGGTTCCCCGACACGGGGTCGGCGGTGAACAGAATTCCCGACGCGTGCGGAAACACCATCTGCTGAACGACCACCGCCATGAGGACTTTGCGGTGGTCGATGCCATTCCGCATGCGATAGCTCACGGCTCGCTCCGTGAAGAGCGATGCCCAGCATCGGCTGACAGCCGCAAGGACACCCAAGCGGCCCGAGATGTTCAGGTACGTGTCCTGTTGGCCGGCGAACGACGCTGTCGGCAAATCCTCCGCGGTCGCGCTCGATCGCACGGCGTACGCGTGCTCGCCGAGCCGAGCGAGTGCGTTCGTGATGGCGTTAGCGATATCGTCAGGCATCGCGGTGCCCTCGATGGTCGCCCTGATCCCTGCACTCGACGCGCGGATCGCTTCGTGGTCATCCGGCTTCAGTCGCGACAGCCGCTCGAGCGATTCGTCGATCGATGGCGCTCCCGCCAACACGCGTCGAAATGCGTCTGTCGTCACGCAGAAGCCGGGCGGCACGCGAATACCTTCGATCCGTGAAAGCTCGCCGAGGTTCGCGCCTTTGCCGCCGACGACCGCGCCGTGCGTTCGGTCGATCGCCTGGAAATCCAACACGTACGTTGTCGACATCACGTGCATGCGGTTCCTCTCATCTACCGGGTTGTTTCGGACGGAGGATCCGGCCGAGGGCGCGCACTTTAGGGTCGACCCCCCGGCTTGTAGCAAGTCCCCCACTGGGCTATATCTTCAACGTGGCGAGGAGAGGCTGGTCTCGAGTCCTCCCCGAAAAACCAGAGGGCCGACAGTCAGCGACTGTCGGCCCTCGTGTTTTATGTCGGCCCGAACACGTGATCAACGAGCGCCGACACCGCTGCCGCCATCTCGTCTCCGGCGTCGATCCCGACGTCGGCAGAGGGAGCCTGGCCCTCCCTCCACCAGCGCTTCGGATCCCCCCTCAGCGCTCCGAGCAGTGTTGCGCCTAACACGCCACCCCGAGGGAGGGACGGGGGAAGCTCGACTGCGTAGCTGTGCGTGCAGCCGATCTCACGATACACGAAGTCGAGGCAGCTCCCA
>Ga0207645_10000487_pt1 | contig 32876 bp, 22 predicted proteins | sample KBSM53metaG_FD_184331 | JGI IMG/M metagenome (GOLD analysis project Ga0207645, IMG submission 184331) | Miscanthus rhizosphere microbial communities from Kellogg Biological Station, Michigan, USA - KBS M5-3 metaG (SPAdes) (version 2) | ecosystem: Host-associated > Plants > Roots > Rhizosphere >...
AGTATTAAAAGGAGATGGGAATGGAAGCTTTCAGCCAATGAGCAGTTCACAAAGCGGGTTACACATCCGGGGAGCAGTGAGAGATATGATATGGTTGAATCACAAAGAACATCCTTTACTGCTCATTGCAAAAAACAATGCACATTTACAACTTGAACAGCAAAATCGGAAGTAAAATACATGCAATATTTTTTTTGAACTGCAAAGCAAAATTTGCAATGCCGGTATTAATCTCCTGCATGTTTCTCGCTGCTTCATGCCGGCAAAAGCATACTTTTTTTTCGAATGTTCCTGCCGGTAAGACCGGTATTAATTTTCAAAACAGGATCAATGAATCAGATACATTTAATATCCTGGACTATTTGTATTACTATAACGGTGGCGGAGTTGCCATTGGTGATATTAACAACGATGGCTTGCCCGACATTTATTTTACATCGAACAAAGAAAGTAATAAGCTTTATTTAAACAAAGGCAACTTCGTTTTTGAAGATATAACAGAGCAAGCCGGCGTACAGGGCCGTGGAAACTGGAAAACGGGCGTTACGATGGCGGACGTGAATAATGATGGCTGGCTGGATATTTACGTAAGTGAAGTAGGGAAGTATAAAAGCCTGACCGGAAAAAATGAATTGTTCATTAACAACGGGCGAAAAGAAGGAACTAAAGTTTCCTTTACCGAAAAAGCTGCTGAATATGGATTGGATGCAGAGGGTTTTAACACACAAGCATCTTTCTTTGATTACGATAAGGACGGTGACCTGGATATGTTCCTGGTAAATCATTCTGTCCATTCCACTGAGACATACACCGATACTTCCGAACGAAGAAGGAAAAGCGATGTAAGCGGAGACAAACTATTCCGGTGTGATCACGATAGTACCGGAATTAAATATCATGAAGTGACGGAGCAGGCGGGTATCTTCAGCAGCGCTATCGGGTATGGGTTGAATGTTATCATAGGTGATTTTAACAACGATAACTGGGACGATATCTATGTGAGTAACGATTTTCATGAAAACGATTACTATTATATCAACAAACAAAATGGCACGTTTGTGGAAATGAACCAGCAGGCGTTCGGACATGAGAGCCGCTTTTCAATGGGTAGCGATGCCGGCGACATAAATAATGACGGATGGCTTGATCTTATTACATTGGATATGTTGCCTCCTGATGAAAAAACGTTAAAGTCATCGGTGAGCGACGACCTCCCCGATATTTATGAATTCAAAAAGAGAAAAGGTTATCATCATCAGAATGCCAGGAATTGTTTGCAATTAAATGTAGATGGAGGAAAAAAATTCAGTGATATTGGATTGTTTGCCGGAGTCGCTGCTACAGACTGGAGTTGGTCGCCATTGCTTGCTGATTTTGACAATGATGGCATCAAAGATCTTTTTGTCAGCAACGGCATTTTAAGACGGCCGAATGATCTGGATTTTATAAAATTTGTTTCAAGTCCAACGATCTCCAGGCAATTGCAGGAAAATAAAAGTGCAGACCGGCTTTCCATCAGTAAGATGCCTGAAGGGAAACTTTCCAACTATATATTCAGGGGAGGGCAGAATCTGAAATTTACGGATGAAACGGAGAACTGGGGACTTTACGAACCGTCTTTTTCTAACGGTGCTGCCTATGCTGATCTTGATAACGATGGTGATCTTGACCTTATCATCAATAATATCAACGCACCGGCATCAGTGTATCGTAATAATTCTTCTGAAATAAAGAAGTATCATTATCTCAATATTGTCCTCCGTTCAAAAGGACTCAATGACTTTGCATTTGGAAGCAAAGTGATGTTGAAAACGGCATCCGGCATACAGGTGAATTATATCACAGCATCGAGAGGGTTTGAAAGTTCTTCAAGTACGGTATTGCATTTTGGACTTGGTGAAAATGAAAAAGCAGATTACCTGGAAATTTTATGGCCTGATGGTACGCAACAGGCAATGAAAGATGTTCCAGGAGATCAAGTGCTGACAATCGATAAAGCCATTCCGGCTATGACGGTATCATTAACAGACAGTATCAAGCCAGCGGTATCACCGTTATTCCGTGATGTCACCGATTCCATAGGAATCAATTTTGCTCATCACGAAAATTATTTTTTTGATTTTAATAAACAGTTTCTCATACCTCATGCTGTGTCGGCACTCGGACCCAAGTTAGCTGTCGCCGATATAAACGGTGATGGGCTGGATGATTTCTATGTTTGCGGAGCGAAGGGAACGGTGGGCAAACTTTTTCAGCAAACCGCAGAAGGCCAATTCATCGAAACCAACAAAGAAGAGTTTGCGGGTAACAGTATCTATGAAGATGTGAATGCAGTTTTTTTTGATGCCGATGGCGATCATGACAATGATCTTTACGTGGTAAGTGGGGGAAATGAAAGTAGCGGAAATGATCCTGCATTACGCGACCGGTTATATATTAATGATGGCTCGGGTGTTTTTCACAAAAAAGAACTTCCTGTCATTTTTGAAAACAAATCAGTTGCCGTACCGGCCGATGTTGATCACGATGGCGATCTTGATTTATTTGTTGGTGGCAGAGTCGTTGCAGGTCGCTACGGCGATATACCGCATTCTTGCCTGCTCATCAATAATGGTAAGGGAGATTTTCAAATTGCAGAAGAAGAACGGGCGCCCGGCCTTCGGTCGGTTGGTATGGTTTCGGATGCCGTGTGGACCGATATCAATAATGACGGATGGAAAGACCTCGTCATCGTTGGAGAATGGATGCCGGTGACCATTTACCTGAACAATAAAGGACTATTAAGGAATGCAACACTTGACTTCGGGTTGTCGCATACCAACGGACTTTGGACTTCCATAAATGCAATTGATATGGAGGGTAGCGGATATGAAGATTTGTTCATTGGCAATTGGGGTACAAATTCCAAACTGCAGGCAAGTTTCGATTATCCTTTACTGTTATATAGTGGCGATCTTGATCAGAATGGCGAATACGATCAGTTAATGTCCCATGCAGTAAATGGTAAATATTTTTTATTTGCAGGTAAGGAAGAATTGGAAAAGTCTTTTCCTGCGATCATTAAAAAAAAGTTCCTGGATTATAAATCGATGGCCGGGCTTACCACAAGTGACATTCTTGGCGCACGCCTGCAGGGGATGAAAAAGGCATCGGTTGAAATGCTGACATCGGTAAGAATCAGGAACAGGAGCGGTGTGTTGACACCTGAGGCATTGCCCTTGCCGGTTCAGTGGTCACCCGTTTTTGCTTTTGCCACAGGCGATTTTGACAAGAACGGTACCGCCGATATTATCACAGCCGGAAATTTTTTTGGTGTAACACCTTTTGAGGGTCGCTACGATGCGGGGTACGGCACGGTTTTGCTCAATGACCGCTCGTCTTTTACGGCGTTGTTTCCACTTTATTCAGGTCTGTCCCTGGACGGCGAGATACGGGACATTAAAAAAATCAGCATCCGCAATAAAGAGTTTTACCTCTTCGCCAGGAACAATGGCAACCTCAGTATCTATCAAAATATCAAATGAGGGATTATTTGAGACAAATGGGCCTGAGAATGATACGGCTTTGGACTTCTATCCCGTGAATTATTATTTTTTTGATTTTTTAAATGTCAATAATACACTTATCTTTAATCCCTGCGATTTACCTTTTAAAAAAGTAACGATTATGAAAAAATGCTTGCCGTTGTTTTTCCTGTTTGTTATCTCAACTGCTGTTTATAGTCAAACTACCGTAACGGTTAATACATCAGGTGCAAAGACAATTATCAGTAAACATATTTATGGTCATTTTGCAGAACATCTTGGCCATTGCATATATGGCGGCTTCTATGTCGGCGATACAAGTAAAACGATACCGAATATAAATGGAGTGCGCAAAGATATCATCGATGCGTTGCGGAAATTAAAAATTCCGAACCTGCGCTGGCCCGGGGGATGCTTTGCGGATACGTATCATTGGAAAGATGGTGTGGGACCCAAAGACAAAAGACCGGCAATCGTAAATAAATGGTGGGGCGGCGTAACAGAGGATAATAGCTTCGGCACGCACGATTTTTTAAACATGTGTGAAGAATTGGGCGCAGAACCTTATATCTCCGGTAATGTGGGTAGCGGCACTGCACAGGAACTTTCCGATTGGGTACAATATGCAAATTTTGCCGGGAAGAGTCCGATGAGCGATTGGAGAAAAGCAAATGGGCGTGAACAACCATGGAAAGTAAAATTCTGGGGAATCGGTAATGAAGCATGGGGTTGTGGAGGCAACATGCGTCCGGAATACTATGCAGACGAGTACCGCAAATACACAACGTTTATGAGTGATTGGGAAAATACCGGCGGTTTGATGCGGATAGCTTCCGGCGCAAGTGACGCGGATTATACATGGACAGAAACGTTGATGAAAAATATCCCGGGAAATATGCTGGGCGGTGTAGCGGTACATCACTATTCGGTTATAGAGTGGCGTAAGAAAGGACCGGCAACAGGGTTTACAGAAGACCAATATTTTACCATTATGAAACAGGCCTGGCTGATGGAAGAGTTGGTTACAAAGCATGCGGCTATTATGGATAAATATGATCCCGCAAAAAAAATAGCACTTGTGGTAGATGAATGGGGCGGATGGTATGATGTAGAGCCGGGCACTAATCCTGGATTTTTATACCAGCAAAACACGATGCGCGACGCGATGATTGCAGGGATGACGCTTAATATTTTTAACAACCATGCTGACCGAATTCGTATAGCAAACCTTGCACAATGTGTAAACGTGTTGCAGGCAGTTATATTAACCAACAAAGAAAAAATGATTCTGACACCTACATACCATGTGATGGAGATGTATAATGTGCACCAGGATGCAGTTCTTTTGCCGGTTACAATTAAGACCGACGATTACAGTTACAATAATGAAAAACTTCCTGCAGTTTCAGCATCGGCGTCAAAGGACAGCACCGGTAAAACACATCTGTCGCTTGTAAATATTGACGCTAAAAAATCACAGACGATTACTGTAAGTTTCAACGAAGGGAAATATGCAACCATAAAAGGAAGAATTTTAACTTCTGCAAAGCTGCAGGATTATAATTCTTTTGAGTCGCCCGAAAAGATAAAACCGGCTGAATTTAAAGGTGCTGAATTGAAAGGCAATACAGTAACTGTAAAACTACCTCCGTTCTCTGTTGTGGTACTTGAATTGAATTAGGCGAACCGAGGGACAATTGGTAATTTGACAACTATAACTGCCGACTGCCGGTTGAGAACTGAAATCGCGTGAAATCATACCAAAGCGTACTACATGTACAATCATTAATACAAAAACTAATCATTATGAAACCAACGGTATTGATATTGTCATTTTTGACATCCTGTTCTGTGTTTGCACAGAATAAGGATTATTCATTTCAACCGGTTACGTTTACAAAAGTTCATCTTCATGATAATTTCTGGTTACCGAGAATAAAAACCAATCATACGGTTACCATTCCGGCATCGTTTGAACGTTGCGATAAAACAGGAAGAGTAAAAAACTTTGAAATGGCGGCAGCCAGGAGCGGTAAATTCTGTACAACATTTCCTTTTGATGATACAGATATTTATAAGACAATTGAAGGAGCATCTTTTTCGTTGAGCCTGTTTCCCGACAGGCAATTGGAAACTTATATCGATTCGCTCATTGTTAAAGTCGCGAAAGCACAAGAGCCTGATGGTTATTTATACACAGCAAGAACCATTGATCCGTTACACCCTCATGCATGGTCAGGCACTGAACGATGGGAAAAGGAAAGAGAATTAAGTCATGAGTTATATAACTCCGGTCATTTGTATGAAGCTGCTGCCGCTCATTACCTGGCTACCGGCAAAAAGAATTTATTAAATATCGCATTGAAGAACGCAGATCTTGTATGTTCCGTTTTTGGTCATGATAAAAAACATGTTGCACCGGGACATGAAGTGGTGGAAATGGGTCTTGTAAAATTGTATCGCATAACCGGCAAAAAGGAATATCTCGAGACGGCGAAATATTTTGTGGAAGAACGCGGACATTATTCCGGCTATGATGCAAAAAGTAATGATCCCTGGAGAAGTGGTGCTTACTGGCAGGATGATAAACCGGTAACAGAACAGACAGAAGCCGAGGGCCATGCCGTAAGAGCGGGTTATTTATATTCTGCAATGGCCGATATCGCCGCGTTAACAGGGGATGAAAAAATTTTAAAAGCAATTGATACAATATGGAACAATATGGTATCAAAGAAAATATATGTGCAGGGTGGTGCCGGTGCTATTCCGAACGGAGAAAGATATGGCGGCAACTACGAATTACCCAATACAACTGCATATAACGAAACATGTGCGGCTATTGCAAATGTGTATTGGAACCAGCGGATGTTTCAATTGCATGGTGAATCGAAATATGTAGATGTTCTTGAAAAGATATTGTACAATGGATTGATCTCAGGCGTTGGCCTTGATGGTAAATCTTTCTTTTATACAAACGCGATGCAGATTCACAATAGTTTTTCGCATGGCAGCATGGAGCCCGAACGTTCCGGCTGGTTTGAATGTTCCTGCTGCCCGACTAATTTAACCCGGTTACTGCCTTCCGTTCCCGGCTATGTATATGCGCAAAAAGAAGATAAAGTCTTTGTAAATCTTTTTGTAAACAGTGATGCATCTCTTGATATACTTGGTAAGAAAGTTGAAATAGCCCAACAGAATAATTATCCCTGGGATGGTGATTTGAAATTTGTTGTTTCACCGGCCAAGGCGTTAGACTTTTCTTTGCTGATGCGCATCCCCGGCTGGGCAAGAAACTCGGTGATACCGTCAGATTTGTATTCCTTTGAAAATAACTCGGATAAAAAAGTAGTTATAAAAATCAACGGAGCGGAGACTGAGTATGCCATCGAAAATGGCTATGCAGTTTTAAAAAAGAAATGGAAAAAAGGTGATGTAGTAGAGCTGAGTCTTCCGATGGAAGTGAGAAGAGTAATTGCCAATGAGAAAGTGAAGAATGATGCAGGTAAAATTGCATTACAACGCGGGCCACTTATTTATTGTGCAGAATGGAAAGATAACGACGGTAAAGCATCTAATATTATTATTCCGGAAAACGCTGTTTTTACCGCGGAGTTCAAACCGGATTTGTTGAACGGCGTAACCATATTAAAAAGTGAAGTGCCTGCGATAGCAATTGATAATAATGGGCTGCAGCTAACAACGACAAAGAAAACATTTACGGCCATACCGTATTATGCGTGGGCTAACAGAGGAAAGGGGGAAATGACAGTGTGGTTCCCGGTCAGGATAAAGGAGGTTGAGATTTGGCCGGGCGAGTGAGTACTAAAGGTTTATAAAAGTTCTCTCTATACGTCACATTAGATGGTTGTCGATTGTATTGGCTTTTTTTTAAGTGTTTAACGGTAAGCAGCAGATTAGTTGCTTCTGTATTTTTGCATAAAATTTCGTTCTGAAACATCTAAAGGCCCTTAATAAATATCTCTGGAAGTATCGTATCAGGCTGGGAATAGGAATTATATTCATCATTGTTTCCAACTACTTCGCAGTATTATCACCTCAGATTACCGGGTTCATAGTAAATCATGTGCAGAATTATTTGTCTGGCACTCACAGCGAGCAGAAAAGTGCAAAATATGATTTCCTGGTCAACCGGTTTATTGATAAAGTAAGCGCAGCACATTTTGATATTGGTGGTGTCGTGGCTTTATGCGGCATTACAATTTTAGTACTTGCCTTGCTCCGTGGGTTTTTTATGTTTCTCATGCGCCAGACGATCATTGTAATGAGCAGGCATATTGAGTATGATCAGAAAAATGAAGTATATAATCATTACCAGAAATTAGACACTGCATTTTATAAAACGCACAGCACGGGCGATCTGATGAGCCGCATTGCAGAAGATGTGAGCCGTGTAAGAATGTTTTATGGACCCGCTATCATGTATCTCGTTAATCTTATTACGCTTATTTCACTGAGCGTGTTTTATATGTTTCATCGCGATGCGTTACTCACCTTGTATGTACTGGCACCGTTACCATTGCTGGCGATTATTATTTATTATGTAAACAGTATCGTTCATAAAAAAAGTGAAAGGATACAGGCATTGTTATCTGATCTGACCACCAATGCGCAGGAATCATATTCCGGTATACGGGTGATAAAATCGTTTGTACAGGAGAGAACGATGTTTAATTTCTTTGAGAAAAATTGCGAAGACTATAAGACAAATGCGATCGGCCTTGCCAAACTCGAGGCCATTTATTTTCCTTCCATGACCCTGATCATCGGCCTCAGTACCCTACTTACTATTGCGGTAGGAGGTTGGTACTATGCACAAAACCCCGACCCGGCGCGATTAGCGGCCATCGTTGAATTTACTGTGTATATAAACATGCTGATGTTCCCGGTTAGTGCGATCGGGTGGACAGCAAGCATGATCCAACGGGCATCTGCATCCCAAAAACGATTGAATGAGTTTTTAAAAACGGAACCCGATATTCATAATCCTGCCAAACCGGAAAAAATTCAGGTAGAAGGGAACATTTCTTTTTCCCATGTTGATTTTGTTTATCCCCATACCGGCATAAAAGCTATTACCAATTTTAATCTCGATATTAAGAAAGGAGAAAAAATAGCTATCGTCGGCAGAACGGGAAGCGGTAAAACAACGGTCGCCCAATTGCTTCTCCGGATGTACGATCCCACAAAAGGGTCAATTAAGGTTGATGGTAAAGATATCCGTACGTTAGATCTGCAATCGTTTCGTGAGCAGGTAAGCTATGTGCCACAGGACGTATTCCTGTTCAGTGATACTATTTCCAATAATGTGCGGTTCGGCCTGCGGGAACATAGCGGGGTTACGGTTCCTGAAGCGGCGGTATATGCAAGTGTTCATGGAGATATCGAACAATTTCCGCAGAAATATGAAACGATGGTAGGAGAAAGGGGAGTAACATTAAGTGGCGGACAGAAACAACGGATTTCAATAGCCCGGGCATTGATAAAGGATCCGGGACTTGTTATTTTCGATGATTGCCTGAGTGCGGTAGATGCGAAAACTGAACGGGAAATCATTTCAAGCCTGTATAATTACCTGACGGATAAAACGGCGCTTATTATTACCCATCGTATTTTTTCTCTTTTCAGCTTTGACAAAATCGTCGTGTTGGAGGATGGTGAAATAGTGGAAACCGGTACGCACGATTCGCTCCTGGCAAAGAATGGGTATTATGCCGAGCTCTACTCCCGCCAGCAGGAACAGGAAAAAGACAGCGAAAGTTGAATCCTGCTCAAATCCTTCATTTCTTATTTTCCGGCAAATTTGGCAGTGTCAAAAACATAATTATATTTGTAAATTCTCAACAACCAAATGTTTAATTAACTGCAAAATTTTACAACTGTGGCGTACGAAAATAACGACAAGAAAATGGAGAGTATCTACAGCAAAAGGATCAGAGCTGGTAAAAGAAGAACTTATTTTTTTGATGTAAGAACGACGAGAGGGAACGACTACTACCTCACTATTACTGAAAGCCGTAAACGTTTTGATGATAACGGGTATGACCGGCACAAAATATTTCTCTATAAAGAAGATTTCAATAAGTTTATCAAAGCACTGGGAGAGGCAGTTGATTATGTAAAAACCGAATTAATGCCTGACTTTAACTTTGATGCATTCAATCATGACGAAGCGGTGGGCGAACACGACGATATCGGGGCTGAAAGCGAAGTAAAAGAACCGACTCCTGTTGTAGTTGCCCAGAGCGCAGCTCCTGTAGAAGTTGCAGCACCTGCAAAAGTTGCTGATGCGTCTGCAAGTGAAGAAGTAGATAAATGGTAATTTAATTTTTTGAAATAAGTAAGAGCGGATTGCGATAGCGATCCGCTCTTTTCATTAGTGCTTTACAGTAAATGTAATATTCTTAATCGGCTCACCTTTTTCATTTGAAATTTTAAGGAAGTAAACACCATTGGCAAGATTCAACGCTGAGATATGTATTGTTTGCCTGGATTGTAAAACAGTGTTTGTTTGTTTTTGTACCAACTGACCGCCGGCATTATAGATATCAAATGTAAACCGTCCGGTTTTCTCTGCAGACAGATCGAGATTTATGGAATTATTAGCCGGGTTGGGATAAACAGCAGCCAGGAACTTGTCATTTCGTTCCAAAATAACTACCGTTGAATATTTTTTACTGCCATCCTGGTTAACCGCCGCAAGCCTGTAATAATTGTTTCCAGCGAATGGTTTAGCATCAATATAAGAGCCAGATTCGGTGATGGCATAATCGGGTATTGAATCTATTGCAACATAGTCGGCGCCATTACTGCTTTTTTCTAAAACGAGTCTTTTTACATCTGCATAATAACTGACCGCCCAATTTAGCTGGTTCGAAGTGCTGAGTATTTTACCAGTGAAACTTTCGAACCTGATCGGTAATACAGAACCGCCAAACGTAAGTGAGAAAGCTGCCTTTGTATTCTCAACTCCTTCCAGGTAGATAAGGTAGTTTGTATTTGCAGCCAGGCCTGTTATGTTGCTGAGAGCTCCGTTTGCACTGAATACCTGGCAATTGACAGGTGTAGGAAATGCCCCGGCAGATGGACATGAGCTGGCCTGGTAAACGGAAAGGCGGACACCCGTCACCGGTACGCCACCATAAACCTGCGTACACGATGTAAGTGCTGCAGGCGTAGTGGTATAACCGCTTACAATTAATGATAATATTCCGCCGGCAGGACTTGTTCGAAAAGCATAATAGGCATTATTGGTGATAGAGGCGCCGAGGCCGTCGCAACGCACCTGCGTATAGGCCGGATCTACAAAACGATTACTTCCTGCGTGAACAAGGTCAAAAGCAACTGAAGTACCGGAAGGCGTTGGTGTTGCCGGAAATGAAGCAGGGCAGTTATCATTGGGCTCATTGATGGCAGTTAAAGGTGTCATTTCACCATAAATTACGCATGAACCTGCAACGGCACCTTGCGGTGTTACGACGTAAAGTGCACCTGCCTTAGCTGAATAATCGGGGGTGTTTCGCCTGACACTGTTTACAACAGCCCAGTTCATCAACTTACCCGGGTTAATCCTTCCAACGGCACTGCCTTGATAATTATCATTAACATGCCCCAGATTCAGAGCATGACCCAATTCATGAAGGATGACCGTTTCTAAATCTATGTTGAGATAATTTGATGCGTTTGGTGGACATGGCCCGAGTGTAAATGTTGCGCTTCCCGAAGACACACCTGCACTTCGGATCACTACTTCAAATTCTCCTTTAACCGCCTGGTTTATGGCCGGATTGACGCCGCAGTCAAGGTACCAACTATAACATACAGCCAATACGCCACTCGCCAGCGGCGCAACGCCTGTGTTTTGATTATCGAACATTATCGTGCAAACTCCGTCAAACGTAATAGACTGAATGGAGGTGGTGCCGCCTTCAACGATATTTGCACCAACTGATTCTTTCCATGTAGTCAATGCTCTTTGAAAGGTTTGCTTCGCGGGGTCGGTATCAAAGTTCACACCGCCACCTGCGGTATTTGTTGAATACGCAATGGTATAGCCGCCCGAGCCATTCTGATCAATAAGCGTTGTTTCATGCCCGTTATAATTCTGAATGCTGTACAACACATCAAGATTGCCCGGTGCTGCCGCATAAAGCCCTGTTGATTCCTGCACATACAGTTGACCTGTACCCGCTTCGCCGGGAACACGAATTTGTATCTGCGTATCCGTCCATGAAATTACCAACGGGTCATCGTATGTAACAAATACAAAACTATTTCCCGCACCATCATCGGGGTCATCAAAGTATACACCTGCAAAACCCCCTCCGGTTCCAAAACCCGAACCATTAATGGTTAATACATTATTTGCGGGATCGAGAAATGTGCCTGCTGTTACCACGGCCGGAGAAAAGCCGGAAATAACCGGCGTTGCCAGGGGCGATAACTCACGCGAATTTTTTCCCGGTACAGCAGAAATATTGAACGAAGGTTTCCTGTTCTCGAAATCTTTTCTTGTTCTTGCTTTTATGGCATTGTACAGCTCGCCGGATACGCTTTTATAATGAGCAAACGGCGCATTGGCAGTAGCTTTTCTCAAATCATACTTGAGAAAACCTTGTGCACTGCTGTATATATTCCAGTTGTCTGCTGCATTGATGAACGAATTGCTTCGGTTATTGTGTTGAAGAAAAAAGGTACCGATATCATTTTTCACAAGCTTTGCCGCATCACTTACTACCAAACCTGTATCGCCGACTTTGCCGCCGGCAGTAACGATGTCAATTGTTGAAACGGAAAGAGCGCCTTTAAAAACTTTATACACTTCCACACTGTGGGAGGTATAGATCAATGTATGCCGATCATTCCAGAAGCTTTGCTCACTCACCACTTTCCCTTCAATGATCAACGAAGAATTTTTGACCTTCTCATCAAGAGAAACCTCGTAAAGACTTTGTGCGAAAAGCTGGATAGTACAACAAAAGGAAAGAAACAAAAGTAGAATTCGGTTCTTCATAGAGTGGATTGAGTTTAGCCGGATCAATATACACAGGCCTGGTCACGGATCGGTCTCTCAATAACGACGTCGCGACGGGAATATTTTCAGCCTTAGGAATTATTAATCAGCCCGTTATTCATATAAGAAAATTAACGGATATGCATAAATATCCTTCCCGTTCTGTTTCAGGTTTTTACAATAAAATTCGCTTAGGACGCAACAGGATTGCAATCTGGTATTACCCGATAAAAAAGCAGGATGGAATACGAACCGGGCCTATTCAGTGTCCAGCAGGTTGATTTTTTTGTCGCCGAAATCACTTCCGCTGATAACAACCGGCATATGGAACTGTGACATATCGGGAACAACGCATATCATTTTATCCATTGGTAGTTCGTATAGTTTGTTGCCGTTTGGTAATAAAATTTTTAAAAGTTTTGCATCGTTTAAACTCATTCCATTTCTATGCACTGATTTCTTCTCATGAATAGAATTGTCAAATTTATTAACAGGCGGTATAGCACGAATAACCGGCTTTGAAATTACTGGTGATCCCTGGTTATTCCGCAGGTAGTCTCTGAACGAGGGTTTTTGCTGTGCCGATGCTACGATGCAGGAGATAAGCATTACAACGCTAAAGATCGTTTTTTTCATAGCAGAAAGTTTATCCTGTAATTTACATTATTCCCTCAATTTTTTATAAGCATTTATCAATCCATTCGTCGAAGCATCGTGGTTGGTAACAGTGCCGTCATTTTCCAGTTCGGGCAGAATTTTATTTGCTAATTGCTTTCCCAACTCCACACCCCATTGATCGAAACTGAAGATGTTCCATATTATTCCCTGAACAAATATTTTGTGTTCGTAAAAGGCAATCAATTGCCCGAGTGTAAACGGAGTGATCTTTTTTATAAGAAATGAATTGGTTGGCCTGTTACCCGGAAATACTTTAAATGGAACTAATTTTTCAACCTGGTCTTCCTGCATTCCTGATTTTATCAATTCCGCTCTGGCCTCATCAGCCGTTTTTCCATTCATCAGGGCTTCTGTCTGCGCAAAAAAATTGGATAACAATTTCGGGTGATGGTCGCCGATAGGGTTATGGGTTTGTGCCGGCGCAATAAAGTCGCAGGGAATTAATACAGTGCCCTGGTGTATTAACTGGTAAAAAGCATGTTGGCCATTTGTGCCGGGCTCGCCCCATATTACCGGGCCGGAGCTATGATCGAGTTTTTGCCCATTTCTGCCTGTGCTCTTGCCATTGCTTTCCATATTACCCTGCTGAAAGTACGCGGCAAAGCGATGCATATACTGATCATAAGGAAGTATGGCCTCGGTTTGAGAACCAAAAAAGTTTGTATACCACAAACCGACAAGGGCCATGATCACCGGTATATTCTTTTCAAACGCTGTATTTCTGAAATGATTGTCTGTATCATGAGCTCCTTTTAACAACAGCTCGAAATTTTTATACCCGATAGTAAGTACAATGGAAAGACCAATAGCGCTCCACAATGAATAACGGCCGCCTACCCAGTCCCAAAACTCAAACATGTTCTTTTTATCAATACCAAACTTCACTACCTCCTTTTCATTGGTAGATAATGCAGCGAAATGCTTCGCGATATGTTCTTCTTTTTTTGCCTTTTTTAAAAACCATTGGCGTGCCGTATGTGCATTCGTCATGGTTTCCTGCGTAGTGAATGTTTTGGAGGCAATCAGGAAAAGTGTACGCTCCGGGTTTACTTTTTTTAATGTTTCTGCTATATGTGTTCCATCAACGTTCGAAACAAAGTAGGTTTCGATACCCTCTACCCAATATGGTTTCAATGCTTCCGTAACCATCAACGGACCAAGATCACTGCCGCCAATACCGATGTTCACGATATATTTTATTCGCTTGCCTGTATAGCCCCTGTGTTTACCATCGTGTATGTCTTCGCTGAATTTTTTCATTTTACGTAACACCTTTTTGACGTCGGGCATTACATCTTTTCCATCGGAATAAACAGGGTTTTTTGAAAAATTGCGCAAGGCAATGTGAAGCACCGAACGATTTTCGGTCTCATTGATTTTCTCTCCGGCAAACATCGCCTCGATAGCTTCTTTTACATTTGTTTCTTTGGCAAGCTGAAGCAACAGTTGTAATGTCTGCTGGGTAAAAATGTTTTTCGAATAATCAAATAAGATATCTCCCGATTGCAGCGTATAAGATGAAAAACGATCCGGGTCGTTTTTAAACAGTTCTTTTATTCGTACTGAATTTATTTCGTTGAAATGCTGTTGTAATTGTTTCCATGCTTCCGTTGACAGAGGATCAATTTTGGGGAACATAATCTATGTTATATTTTTTTATAAATGTTTAATGACATCAATCGTACGCTGGACCATTTCGGGCCGTATGTCGAGATGGGTGACCATACGTACTTTTTGCTGGGCAATAACATAGCCCAGTACATTTTGTTCTTTTAATCGCTGAACAATTGAATTGGCTGTATGGGCGGGGTGGGTGTTGAAAATGACAATATTCGTTTCTACCGGCAATATATCTGCGACAAAATCTTTTTGTATCAGTGCATCTGCAATCAGTCTCGCGTGAGAATGATCTTCTGCCAGGCGGCTGATGTGATTTTTCAACGCATAAATGCCAGCGGCCGCTATAAAACCTGCTTGCCGCATACCACCTCCAAATACCTTTCGTATACGTCTTGCCTTTTTAATGTAATCTTTTTTTCCCAGCAACAAACTTCCAACCGGGCAACCCAGGCTTTTGCTCAGGCAAATAGAAATGCTGTCAAAAACCTCACCATATTGTTTCGGATTTTCTTTTTTCGCAACGAAAGCATTAAATAACCGGGCACCATCGAGGTGCAAAGCAAGATCATGTTGCGTGCAGGTCTCTCTTATCTTTTTTATTTCTTCAAAATCATAGCAGCTTCCGCCTCCGCGATTGCTTGTATTTTCAAGACATACAAGACTTGTGCGTGCCTTGTGATTGTCATCTGCATTGATTGCCCCGGCAATTTGCGCAGCCGAAATGCGTCCGCGATCGCCGGTTAACAATTTTACGGATGCACCTGAATTAAAAGCTATACCGCCACCTTCATATTGATAAACATGTGCACTTTCATCGCAGATCACTTCATCGCCGGGCTGCGTGTGACATTTAATAGCAATCTGGTTGGTCATTGTGCCGGAAGGGCAGAAGACAGCTGCCTCCATTGAGAACAAGCCGGCAACCATTGATTCGAGTTCGTTTATAGTAGGATCTTCGCCAAATACATCATCACCGACGTGTGCTTTCATCATCGCATCCAGCATTCCTTTTGTCGGCTTTGTCATTGTATCCGATCTGTAATCAATTACCATTTTCTGAATTTGGCTGCAATATAATCAGTTCACTCCTTAAACTGAGCGGTTGGCGAAGCCGGTTATTGCTGTGTTAGCGAATTCTGTAATTTGGTAGATATGAAATATCCGGAGTTTAAATTGATGCTCATTCTGATACTGGTTTCTTCTCTCATGTTATTTCTTGGTTTGTTCCTTCTCACACGATTCCATTTCATGTTCAAGAGGTTCATTAAACATGAATTACTCCGGAGGAATATAGTCGTATGGATGATTTCAATTTGCCTGGTACTTGCCGTTTCCCCGACCGACAAACAGTATTATGAAATGGCAGCTAAAACAGGAAATTGGTTACGGTTTTTCGCCCAGCAGATATGTATTATAACGGTGGAATGTTTGTTTATTTTCAATGGCACTTATCTTGTCATCCGGTCTAATTGGGTACGTCTTCTTTCGTTCCGGAAACAAATGGCGGTAACACTGGTTATGATCATTACCTGCACTTTATTAGTAGGTATACCGATCAATTATCTTGTAAATATGCTTCGAAATAAAGAAGCGTCGTTTAAAAATATTGATCTGACATTGCTGTTTAATTTCTATCTGGGAACGATGTGCGGTCTTATATATGTAACTATGAGCACCATCAACGTGGAGCGTAAGCGTATACTCAGCGAGAAAGAACTTGAACTTACCCGCATGAGTGAATTAAAAACAAAAGCAGAACTTGATGCGCTTCATTCAAAAGTCAATCCTCATTTCTTATACAATGCATTAAATTCAATCGCTGATCTTTCGGTAACCGATGGGAAAAAAGCGAGGCGGATGACGATTGCATTGGCTGATCTCTTCCGGTATAGTATCAATTACAGTCATAATAATTTTTCTACCATCAAAGATGAGGTGGCGATGACAGAAGTGTACCTGCAGATTGAAAAAGTGCGTTTCGAGGATCAATTAAATTATAGTGTAAATATGGATGAAGAAGCCGGGCATTACCTGGTACCGCGATTCATACTCCAACCTATGGCTGAAAATGCTGTAAAACATGGATTGAAGGCTACGGGTAAAATGACAGAGATAAAATTGGAAGTAAAAAAGAATGAACGCGGACTGGAAATTAACATTGCGGATAATGGCCCCTCATTCGCTGAGGAACTTGTTCCGGGGTATGGCGTGAAAAGTGTTTTTGATAAGCTCGATCTTCTTTTCCCCGGGCAGTACGAAATATTTTTCCGCAATCAGCCGCGCAAGGAAGTTTCTATTTGCATTAATAAATTGATGAAAAATGAACCAGCCGTTTAAAGCAATTGTGATCGATGATGAACCGGCCGCAAGAAGATTGATAAAAAATCTTTTGCACGATCATTCGACTGTCATAGATATCATCGACGAAGCCGGCAATGGGAGAGAAGCGATCGCCAAAATTGAACAATTAAAACCGGACATTGTTTTTCTCGACATACAAATGCCCGACCTCACCGGGTTTGAAGTCATTGAACAATTAAGCTATCGTCCAAATATCATTTTCACAACTGCCTACGAACAATATGCTATAAAAGCGTTTGAAACATTTTCCATCGATTATCTTTTAAAGCCGATAAAAGAAGAGCGCTTATATCAAAGCATCGAAAAGCTGAAACAATTCGGACGATTAAATAATAGCATCGATGTGCCGGGACTGCAGGAGATCATCAAACAGTTTCGCGTACCGCAAAAAGCAACGGCATTGCCGATACGAAGCGGTGACAGAATTATATTATTACGCTTTGAAAATATTGTGTTCCTCGAAGCGCAGGATAAATACGTTTACATTTTCAATGCAGACAATCAGAAATTTTTGACGGACCAATCACTTACTGCGCTCGGTGAAAAACTACCTGGCCAGTTTTTCCGGATTCAGAAATCGTATATCATCAATAAGGAAAAAATAAAAGAAATGCACCGCCATTTAAACGGCAGGTACCTTTTTATTATGGATGATAAACCCGGCACACGTCTTACCTCTGGTCGCACATATCATGAAGAAATAAAGTCGGAATTCGGATTGTAAAAGTGAATGATGAATCCTGAATAGTGAATGAGAACCCGGATTCAAATCCAGGATTCCTTAATTTTCTCCTCCCTCAGATAAGAATCCAAATTTTACTGTTGGACATTGTGAACTGCCTTTTGGTCAAACAAATTAGCATTCGCTGGCTCGTCCCGGTAGTTTTGTTTTAAAATAATTTGTATGTCAATGAAAATGATTTGCGAGGAAAATAAGCAATCGCCATTCTCACATAATACACAAACAAAACTGCCAAATCAGGCGTATTCGCCGTTACCTAATGGAGCAACGCCAATCATCCGGATTTTTTTCCGCCTATCCTTTACGAACTCCGGAATGTAACCAGGTTTCAACGCCTGCGTCAAACTGTTAACTTCTAGCCGGCGGCCGATCATCACTAAAAACGGCCGCTCAATTTAAAACAATGATCTATGCAATGCAAAGTACCTAACTTTGGATTGTAATCATCAAAAACAAGTACTAAATCTATAAATCGAATTGAAAATGAGAAAATTATTTATTCTGCTGCTGGCCGCTTTTACTGCTTTCTCTTATCAAACCCACGCACAGTCTAAAATTGGGAAAATCACCGGTACCGTAATTGACGGAAGTCAAAAGACTATTGAGTCGGCAACAATCACGCTGATACGCGTTAAAGATTCAAGTGTCGCTAAAATCAGCATGGCGGACAAGACCGGGAAATTTGAATTCGAAAACATACCGGAAGGAAAGTATATGGTATCCATTTCTGCAGTGGGCCATCAACGCGGTTATTCAGAACCGGTAGAGATTTCTGTGTCATCGCCTGATGTAAAATTGAAGACGATTGAACTGGTACCGACAGCGAAGTCAATAGATGGTGTGACCGTAACTTCCAAAAGACCATTGATCGAGCAGAAAGCGGGTAAGACCGTTGTGAATGTGGAAGCATCTCAAACCAATACCGGTTTAAATGTATTGGAATTGCTGGAAAAATCGCCCGGTGTTTCAGTCGATAACGATGGCAACATTAGTCTTAAAGGGAAAACCGGCGTTATGATACTTATTGATGGCAAGCCTACCTATTTAAGTGGACAGGATCTGGCCAACCTGTTAAAAAATATGCAGAGCACCAATCTCGACCAGATTGAAATTATGACAAACCCACCTGCAAAATATGATGCAGCTGGCAACTCGGGTATCATCAATATTAAGACAAAGAAAGGTGTTGTAAAAGGAATGAATGGTTCAGTGAATCTCAACTATACGCAGGGGTTATATGCACGGTTTAACGGAAGCGCGAACTTTAATTATCGCAATAATAAACTGAATGTGTTTGGAGGGTATAATGGAGGCCACTATCAAGGATATAATAATCTCGTAATTGACCGTAAGATGTATGAAGGAACAGACAGGATCAACCCGGCACGTACGATAGACCAGGTATCCCGTCCGGCCTGGCAGGGAGACTATCATAACGGCAAAATCGGAATGGATTATAATTTTTCCAAGAGAGACGTTGCAGGATTCGTGGTGAACGGAAACTTCAATACAAATGATGAGAGTCCCGCGAGCAATACCAATGTTAGAAATGCGGATGGTAGTTTGAATTATAAACTTATATCCCATTCAGCCAATACAAGGAAATTTTCAAATATGTCCACCAATTTCAACTATAAACATACATTCGATTCAACCGGGCGTGAAATAACAGCGGATCTTGATTATGTATATTACGATAATAAAGGAAACACGCAGCTCACGACGGAAAGTTATGATGCTACAAATGTAAAACAGGGAAGTGATGTTATATTGAGCGGTATCCTTCCTTCAAACATAAATATTTATAGTGGTAAAATAGATTATGTGCATCCACTGAGGAAAGGGTACAAATTAGAAGCTGGTGTAAAGTCCAGTCTGGTTAAAACAGATAATCAGGTAAACTATCTCCGAAACGATGGTACAGGCTGGGAAGAAGACAGCAGAAGTAATCATTTTCTTTATAATGAAAATATAAATGCAGCATATACCACACTTTCCAAAACCATAAAGAAATGGGATCTGGTAGCCGGCCTGCGTCTTGAAAATACGGTAGCTAAAGGCAACCAGCTCAGCAACGATTCCAGTTTTAAAAGAAATTATACAAACCTGTTTCCGAATGTGGGTATAGGTTATAATTTGAGTGAAAAGAACCAGTTTAATTTTAGTTATAGCCGCAGAATAACAAGGCCGGATTACGACGCCCTGAATCCGTTTACATTTTTTCTTGACTCTCTTACTTACGGACAAGGTAACCCTTACCTGCAACCGCAGTTTTCCAACAACCTTGAATTAAGTCATACTTTTAAACATTTTTTGACCACTACTATTAATTATACGCAAACGAATGATATTATTACTCAATTGCTGAAACAAAATACAGAAAAGAATATCACGTACCAGACACAGGATAATTTCAACTCTATGAAGCAATGGGGAATTGCTGTGATGGTAAACACGCCGATAAAAAAATGGTGGAACGTAAATCTGTACACCAATTTGTACAACAACCATTACAATGGCCGTTATAACAATGACCCGGTGAATATTCAGTTTACCAGTTTCCAGGGAAACATAAATAACAGTTTTACGCTGGGCAAAGGTTGGAGCGCAGAGGTAAGTGGATGGTTTCGCAGCAAAGCTGCAGACGGATTATTAATTGCCAACCCGATGGGTGCATTGAATAGCGGTATATCAAAACAGGTATTGAAGAAAAAAGGTACAATCAAAATAGGCGTAAGAGATATACTGTATACACAGAAATTCAGTGGGTATGTAAAATACAGTGACGTGGATGTTAAAGTAGCCAGCCAACGAGACAGCCGCCAGGTCAATGTCAGTTTTGTATATCGTTTTGGTAAAACAAACATAGCACCGGAACGCAGAAGAAACGGCGGTGCCGGAGATGAGCAAAGTCGTGTAAAATCTGGAGGAAACTAAAATAAAACCTTACCATTAGATCTGAAGTATAGCCATTAAAACCTTAGACCGGGAGTATTTTTCAAGCAGTCAGTTATATTTTTCCCGGTAGAGGAGCTGCCAAACCTGGCAGCTTCTCTTTTTGCAATAAGATGTAGCCTTTCTAAATCAGGTGCTTTGGAAAATCTTTCACATTAACACAGCAAATCTGTTCCATTATTTGCTGCAATTGTGTTTTCAGACTGCCGATGATATGATTGCCACCTTCATTTCCCAAGGCTGCGACGCTGTACATGAAAGAGCGCCCTAAGAACGTAAATTCTGCACCGCTGGCCAGCGTACGTGCAATATCGGGCCCGCTTCGAATACCGCTGTCCATCATAATTTTTATTTTACCTGTATAATTTTTGACGATCGGTTTTAATGATTCAATAGCAGACTGACCGGCATCCAATTGGCGACCGCCATGATTTGAAACGATAATGCCGTCCATTCCCAACCGGATCGCCGCATCGGTGTCTTCTTCCGTTGCAACACCTTTAAGAACGATCTTTCCTTTCCACTTGTCACGGATCGGTTTGATCTTCTCCGCATTCAATCGGCCGGAAAAAGTTTTATTCATAAACTGGCCAAGTTGCTTCATGTTTAAGCCCTTTGGCATATATGGTTTTAACGTAGCAAAATTGGGTGAGCCATGTATTAATGTTTTTATCGCCCACTCCGGTCTCGATATGATTTGTAAAATATTGCTCATCGTCATGCGTGGCGGCATGGCCAAACCGTTGCGTATGTCCCTTGGACGATAGCCAAACGATGGTACATCGCTCAGTAATACCAACACCGAATAGCCGGCCGCATCAAGTCTTTTCAATATATCATCCCTTAAACGGTCTTCGGCCGGGTGATACAACTGGTACCAGGCTTTGCCGCCCGTTAGCTCGCTGATACGTTCAATACCCGAAGTGGTTACCGTACTTAAGATAAAAGGAATATTATGTTCAGATGCCGCTTTCGCCAGTATCTCCGGCGAGTTTGGCCATATCAGGCCCTGCAAACCTACCGGCGCCATACCAAACGGTGCTGCGTATACATGTCCGAATAATTCTGTTTTCAAATCAGAAGCTGAAAAATTATTCAGGTAATAAGGAGCTAATTCTACTTTTCTTAATTCAGCTGTATTCTTATGCAGGTTCACATCCTCGTTGCAACCTCCATCCAGGTATTCAAAGGCAAACCGCGGTATTTTTCGTTTGGCTTTATTCCGCAAATCATCAATGGATGGATATTTCGCATTGTAATCCCACTTCATAACACTTTATTGGTATAGGCTTTTAATTATTGTTGCTGTATCGTGAACGGATGCGCGGCCAAGATAATGCAATTGATGTAATGCGTCCGTACTGGTCTTTGATGTGGATGATTGCGATCGGGAAAATATTCATGGGAAAGCAGGAATTTTAAATAAAAGGAAATTAACCAGGTAAGTAAAAAATTTCGTTGCCGGGTTGTTTTGTCTATTCTTACTTTTGAGGTCTTAAATTATTTATTATGCCTTCCTTTGATTTAGTCAGCAAAGTAGACGCACAGGCACTCGACAACGCCGTTAACGTGACCTCAAAAGAAATCACCAACCGGTTTGATTTTAAAGGATCACACGTGGTCATTGACCTTAATAAAAAAGATTTCAAGATCAATATTGAAACGGATGATGAAATGAAAATGCGGCAATTGACAGATGTGTTGATCAGCAGGGCGCACAAGCAGGGTATCGCACCGGAAGCATTTGATTTGTCTAAAGAAGCGCATCAAAGCGGTAAGATTGTGAAAAAGGAAGTAACGGTAAGGAATGGATTGAGACAGGAAGACGCCAAGAAAATTGTAAAGCATATCAAAGATTCGGGATTGAAAGTACAGGCCGCAATCATGGATGATTTGGTGAGAGTGACAGGAAAAAAGATTGATGATTTGCAGGACGTAATTAAAGCGTCGAAAGGATGGGAGGTAGGTGTGCCGTTGCAGTATGAAAATATGAGAAGCTGAGCTATAAGGAGTCAGTTGTGAATAGTCTACAATCACCTTCGTTAATTCTGAGGCGCATTTTTACCTGCACTTCTTTATGAGTAGACCAGGATATTGACAACCAACCAACCACTATAGAGTCATAACCATGTGCATAACTATGTGCCTAACCGGTGCATAATAGGAACGCTAAAAATTTGGAAAGGGATAGTTCGTAACATTATCTTCAATGTACAATCGTTGCAGGATCTGGAAACAGAAATATGCAACAGGAAATGCGAAACCGGGTAACACTGGTAAAAGCAATTCCAGGAAAGCATCGGGTTACTGAGTATAAATGCGAAAGCAGGTATACGAAAGAAAAACTTGGTGCTTTTCTCTTTTATCTACTTATCCCCATCAAGAGAAAATTTTATTTGGACGCATACCTTTCACAAATTACCTTTGCAAATCTTTTAAAATCAGTTTAATAAAGCAAAATCGCGGGTTATTTTCCCAAGAGATTTTGTAAATCAAAGAGTTATGAAAAAAGGTATTCATCCGGGAAGTTACCGTTTGGTTGTTTTTAAAGACATGAGCAATGGGTATTCGTTCATCAGCCGCTCAACCGCTCCCTCCAAAGAGACTGTGAAATGGGAAGACGGCAAGGATTATCCGCTGGTCAAATTAGAAATTTCAAATACTTCTCATCCCTTCTTTACCGGGAAAAATATGCTTGTGGATACAGCAGGCCGTATTGATAAATTCCGGAAGAAATATGAGAAGAAAAAATAATTACTTAGCTTAGTAGCAGAATAATTTTTTGTTTTTCATGGCTATACTTTAGACCTCCTGATTCTTCGGGAGGTTTTTTCTTTTATTTATCTCGCGTCACAATCTTTCCAATTAGAATATACGATGTCGAAATTTGCACTATCCAATCAATATTTTTTTTCGTGATGATTTAAAAAATTCAATAACCTCATTGTACCTAAATTTTACTCCACCGTAATTTTCGGTTGTCCATTACTGCAAAAATGATGTTAACTTAGTAGTACACTAAATGCTTGCGTTATGAAAGAACAACTCATTTCACGCATTGCAGTAATAATACTTGCAATCGTCCTGATTGTATTTGGAATTTATCATTTTATGCAGCCCAGAGTCATGATCACATTTGTTCCTAACTTTTTGCCTGGTGGGCTTACGTGGGTGTATGTAGTAGGTATTGCTTTTATCCTGGCAGGCATTGCTTTCATTTTACACAGATGGGTAAAGCTGGCGGGCTACATGCTCGCATTGTTGCTGATTTGTTTTGTGTTGCTTATCCATTTGCCAAACTATCTTCATTCGGGCGATATCAATGAACAGCGCCTTTCATTCATGAACCTGTTGAAAGATTCGGCTATTGCTGCTTTTGCTATGTATGTAGCCAGTAATGCGCAAAAGATCTGATTGGTTATTCAATATCTGTCCTATCGCTGCATGACTGTTGCAGTCATGTAAAATTTTATATGTGCTAAGAAAAAAATTTCCGCATCGACGGCTGTTTTACTCGTATTTAACCTGAAAAGGGCGTGGCATAGTTTTTTTAACAGTATTCGTGATATTTTATTTGTCAACTTAAATCTGCTCATATGTTACGCTGGACAATAATTTTTCTTGTGGTAGCTATTATAGCTGCGATTTTTGGATTTGGCGGTATAGCGGCAGGCGCCGCAGGTATAGCTAAAGTCCTGTTTTTTATCTTTATTGTTCTGTTTATTCTTTCATTGATAAGAGGCAGATCAGTAGAGTAGAAAAAAAATTCGATATTATTTCATGACGCTCCTTAAGGGGCGTCATTTTTTTATTTATAAAATCAATAACTTGACGGGCAAAATAAAAACAATGAAAATTAAATTGTTTCTCCTGTTTGCCATTCTTTCCATCTCAGCGTTGGCACAAAAAGAAAAAGCTTTATTTAATGGAAAAAATCTTGATGGATGGACAATTCATGGTACAGAAAAATGGTACGTTGATAAGGGAGAGTTGATCTGTGAAAGCGGACCTGATAAGCAATATGGTTATCTTTCGACAAATAAGAGTTATAAAAATTTTATTCTGACGGTACATTTTAAACAGGATGCAAATGGCAACAGCGGAGTCTTTTTTCGTTCATCAATTGATGGAGTGAAAATAAGTGGATGGCAGGTGGAAGTAGCTCCGCAAAATCAGCATACCGGCGGAGTTTATGAATCGTACGGACGCGGATGGTTGATTCAACCGGATTCTGCGCATGAAAAATATCTGAAAATGGGAGAGTGGAATACAATGAAAATAAAAGTGGAGAATGATCACGTCACAACCTGGCTCAATGGTCAGCAGATGATCGATTTGAAAGATGAAACGATTGGTAAAGGAGAAGGCTTTATCGCCTTACAGATACACGATGGCGGCGGGATAAAGGTAAGATGGAAAGATTTGAAGATCCAGGAATTGCCATTAGTGAAAGATAAATTCTAACGCAAACAAGACGACACCCGGACTACAACGCAACATATTTTATTGAATTGTTTTCATTTATTATCCTTTTCATTCACGCAAAATTTCAGGGGCGTCGAATTATACTAATTTGCACGCCCGTATAAACCAATTGATACATTAAATTGTTATCACAGTATGTTTAAAGACGCTACTATAAACGAAATTGATGTGATCATGCAGCAGGCATGGAAGGCTTTTCATGAATATCGCACGTATTCATTAAAGCAAAGAGCGGATTTTATGCGCGCTATCGCATATGAACTGGAAGAAGCCGGCGATACGCTTGTTCAAACAGCCATGAGTGAAACAAATTTGCCGGCTGCAAGATTGAATGGGGAACGCGCAAGAACGATTTATCAATTGACAAGTTATGCTGCTGCCTGTGAAAGTGGTGAATGGCTGGAAGCAAGAATTGACACGGCTAACCCGGATAAAACCCCGCCCAAACCTGATATCCGAAAAATGTTGATACCGCTGGGTCCGGTGGTTGTTTTTGGAGCTAGTAACTTTCCATTTGCTTATTCGACAGCCGGCGGAGATACGGCCTGTGCATTGGCCGCCGGATGCCCGGTTATTGTAAAAGCACACCCTGCTCATGCAAAGACCAGCCAGCTTGTAGCAGACGCTATTTTACATGCTGCTGATAAATTGAAAATGCCGAAAGGAATATTTGCACATGTGCACGGTGCAGGTTTTGAAGTTGGAAAAGCATTGGTAACCCATACAAATACAAAGGCCGTTGGATTTACCGGTTCTTATTTGGGAGGAAAACAATTATTCGATTGGGCCAATCAACGCAAAGAACCTATACCCGTTTTTTCAGAAATGGGAAGTATTAATCCCGTTTTTTTATTACCGGAGAAGCTGGAGCAATCCGCATCAGATGTAGCAAAAATGTATGCAGGTTCAATTACATTAGGCGTTGGACAATTTTGTACAAATCCCGGGCTGATAGTAGGAATTGATGGGGATGATTTGAATGTGTTTGTAAAAACGCTGGGTGAGGAAATAAAAAAAGTGTCTCCGGGCACGATGCTTCATCCGGGTATTGCAAAAGCTTATACTGAAAAAAGAAAATCAGCTTTGTCGCAGGGCGATGTTGAAACCGTTGCGGTATCGGATACTACCGCGGCTGAAAACCAGGGAGCACCTACTGTTGCATCTGCAAGCGGGAAAGCATTTTTAAATAATCCTGTATTACACCAGGAAGTTTTTGGTCCTTATTCATTAGTGATCCGCTGCGCTGATAGAAATGAAATGACAGAAGTTGCGAAACATCTCGAAGGTCAGCTTACCTCTACCTTGATGGCAACGGAAAACGATATGACCGGTAATACGGAATTAGTAGAAGCAGTAAAAAATATTTGCGGCCGGTTTATTTTAAACGGAGTTCCTACCGGTGTGGAAGTCTGTTTGAGCATGCATCATGGCGGACCTTTTCCTGCAACAACCGATTCACGATTTACTTCGGTGGGCGCCGACGGAATAAAAAGATTTGCAAGACCATTGGCATTTCAAAACTGGAACAATTCATTATTGCCGGATGAGTTGAAAAATGAAAATCCGTTGGAGATCTGGAGAACGGTAAATAATCAATTGACAAAAGAACCTGTGAAATGATTTAATCAGGCAGCTGCGGGAATCATCTTATCTTCTTTCCAATGCCGGTAAACAAAAACACCGGTTATAAATGTTGATGTTATAAAATATGCGATCAGCGAGTATTTTATCCATTCGCCATATTGTGAAGAGCCAAACCAATCTCCCTGGTTATAAATAATCGAAATGCCAAAAACATTTTTAATCGACTCCCAAACTATTGCGTATAGATTCCGGTCCATTAACTCGGCGTATGCATAAACGCCGATAAAAACGAAAGCTCCATAAACATAAATGTGGTAGCTGTTAATAGCATTGATAGCCGCAATATTTCCAAAAAGATAACTGATCAATAAGAGCATCATCGATAATTGCAGCCAGCACCATATGCTCATCGATGTGGAACTTTTCGGATTGTATTTTTCAAAATCATACACATCGCTGATCTTATAAACGGGGTATTTGTCTATCACATCAGCGGGCCTCCAACCCGTCGGCATAATCCAGATACGCAATTTATCTTTCCAGTTTTTAGTCAGCCAGGCATCTTTTATCAATAACCAGGCATGCATGAAATTTATCTTTAGCGGGTTCCATGTGCGTACCGGCCTTGTAATACCGTAAACAGGAGGAACGTCTTTCAACTCTTCCTGGTAAGTGCCGAATAATTTATCCCAGAAAATAAAAATCTGCCCATAGTTTTTATCAATATACTGCGGATTGATAGCATGATGAACACGATGATGAGACGGTGTCACAATTATTTTTTCCAGGAATCCCATCCTATCAATGTGCTGTGTGTGATACCAGAATTGTGCAAAAAGATGCAGCGGTGCTATCACAGCGATAACCTGTGCGGGCACGCCGAGCAAAGCAGCAGGTAATAAAAAGATGGCGAATGTTCTTACGATCGCTGAAATGCTTTGCCGCAATGCACAGGCAAGATTGAATTCCTCGCTGCTGTGATGAACGATATGACCATTCCAGAAAAAGTTGGTGACATGCTGAAGCCGATGCACCCAATACCCCGCAAAATCCAAAGAGATAAAGGCAATGAAATAAACAACGATGGAAGATTGAATACTTGTCAACGCAAAATGTTTCAGAAAAAAGGGGTACGACAAAATGACGAATGAAAGACCGAGAACGTCTTTGGTGACATTCGTTATACCGCTGCTCAGGCTGCTGATCATATCCATATTGCGCACTGTATCTTTCCCTTTGTACCAACCAAACCATTTTTCAAATAAAACTAAAAAAAGAAAGATGGGCATTGCAATGAGTAGTATCTTCCCGTAAGTTTCCATAATGCGAGCATCATTAAAACAAATTTAGTAAAATTGCTGCTGTGTTTATAAAGGTATAAAGGTTCTGCATTAAAGAGGTGATTATGAAACAAATCGTTTGCCTGTCAGTTGCTTTTTTATTGATAAATGTCATTTACGGCCAGCGTTCCCAGCAAAAATTTGAATTCGTTAATTTTTCGAAAGTTGCTATTACCGACAATTTCTGGAAGCCTAAAATAGATAAGGTTGCCTCGGTAACGCTTGCGGCTTGTATTTATCAAACGGAGGTAGCCACACCGCGTATCCGCAATTTTGAAAAGGTGGCCCGGAAACAAGGAGAAAAACATGAAGGCATTTATTACGACGACAGCGATGTGTACAAGGCCCTCGAAGCAATGGCTTATGCGTTGAAAACACATCCTGATTCTGCGCTGGAAAAAAAGGCGGATGAATGGATTGATAAAATTGCTGCCGCTCAGCTACCGGATGGATATTTGAATACCTATTACACGCTGGGTGATATCAATAAACGATGGACGGATGTAGAAAAGCATGAAGACTATTGTGCCGGACATTTAATTGAAGCTGCAGTTGCGTATTACAATACAACTGGTAAAAGAAAGCTGCTGGACGTTGCGATTCGTTTTGCCGATCATATCGACAGCACGATGAGGGTTGCCAACAAAAAATGGTTCAGTGGCCATGAAGAAATTGAACTGGCGTTAGTCAAATTATACAAGACCACTAACAATGACCGCTACCTGAAATTGGCAGACTGGTACCTGGCACAGCGGGGCCACCAGTATTATAGTTACGGAAAAAACTGGATAACACCTGAATACTGGCAGGATGCATTGGCGGTAAAGAAACAATCAGAAATAACAGGACATGCAGTAAGGGCAATGTATCTGTATACAGGTGCAGCTGATGTTGCCGCAATAACCGGCGACAAGGATTATATGAACGTGATGGAGAAAGTATGGGAAGATGTGGTATATCGCAACATGTATATAACGGGTGGCATCGGAACAGGCGGCACCGCAGAAGCGTTTTCTGTAGACTATGACTTGCCCAATGAAAATGCGTACTGCGAAACCTGCGCCTCTGTGGGCATGGTGTTGTGGAACCAGCGTATGTGCGAACTGACAGGTGAAAGTAAATTTATTGATGTGCTGGAAAGAAGTTTGTACAATGGTTCATTAGCCGGCTTAAGCCTGAGCGGCGATCGCTTCTTTTATGATAATCCGCTTGCATCTAACGGGCAGCATAAACGAAGAGAGTGGTTTGGTACTGCTTGCTGTCCTTCCAATATCGCCAGGTTAGTCACTTCGGTCGGAAATTATATTTATGGAAAAAGCGAAGATGGTATTTGGGTAAATCTTTTTGTTGGCAGCAATGCCGGCTTTCAATTTGGCAAAACAAATGTGAAAGTGAATATGCAAACAGACTATCCCTGGAGTGGGAATGTGAAATTCAATATCGATCTTACAAAAAGAACAAAATTCAAGCTGAACCTCCGGATACCCGGTTGGGCAAACGGCGAGCCGGTGCCGGGTAGTTTATATAAATTTTTAAATTACACGACTTCGCCTGTAACAATAAAAATAAACGGTAAGGACGTCAGGTATTTTATCAGTAATGGATATGCGGTAGTTGAACGGGAATGGAAAAAAGGTGATGTGGTGGAATATGCTATACCGATGAACACAAGTTATATTGTTGCCGGTAGCCAGGTAAAGTATGATGCTGGTAGAATAGCCATTCAGCGCGGCCCAATCCTGTATTGTATAGAAGGTGCCGACAACAATAATGAAGTATGGAATATCATTACACCAACTTCAACCGTATTTACTCCCGAAAATAAAAGCATATTAACGGAGCCGGTAGTTGCACTGAAAGGTGAAGCCTTATCGGCAAAGCCATCGGGTGATGGCAATTCGGTGATCATGGAAAAAAGAAACATAACAGCGATACCCTATTATGCGTGGGCAAACCGGGGCGTCAATGATATGCAGGTATGGCTTCCTGTGAAAATTACCGATGTAAAAATCAGCTATCAATCAATTTATAAAGACGGAGGGAATTATTAAGATGCAAGTAGTATTTATTCAACGATTGTTGACCAGGACAAAACTGTTTTTTATTTTTTGTGCAGCCGGTTACACTTCCTTTTCGCAAGTAAATAAAATGCCGGCTTATCCATTAATTGTGCACGATCCTTATTTCAGCGTATGGAGTGTGAGTGACAAACTGAATGAATCGGTGACAAGACACTGGACAGGCAAAGAACAACCCGTTCTTGGATTAATAAAAGTAGATGGAGTTGTTTATTATTTTCTTGGTCAACCTGAAAATCCTGTACAAGCTATTTTGGCTACAGGAGAAGAAAAACAGTATGAATGCAAATACACGGAAGATGATCCCGGCTCCGGGTGGATGAATGAAGGCTTTAACGATGCAGGCTGGAAGACCGGCAAAGCGCCTTTTGGTTTAGGTTGGGATAATGACGCTGCTACTGAATGGAAATCGAAATCGATATGGGTACGCCGGGAATTTGAATTAAATGATATTGACATTGAAAAACTGGTTTTGCAGATGCGGCATGATGAAGATGTCGAGGTTTATGTTAATGGTATTCTCGCTTATAGTTGCGATAACTCCTGTTTTACGAGCGACTACAGGAATTATCCCGTTGCCGATAGTGTGCGGGATAAATTAAAAAAAGGCAAAAATATTCTTGCCATGCATTGTTCGAATTCGAATGGATGGAGCTGGCTGGATGGCGGATTAGGCAAGCAAAAAATCGTAAAGGATATGAATCGTGCCGTTCAGAAATTTGTGAATGTATCTGCTACGCAAACTACTTATCAATTCCAGGCCGGATCAGTTCAATTAAACTTAAACTTCTTATCGCCGCTTCTTGCCGCTAACCTCGACATATTATCAAGACCCGTGTCATTCGTGAGTTTTAAGGTAAATTCAACTGATAACAGTGCTCACAGTGTACAGGTTTATTTTGGCGTTTCTTCCAATTTATCAGTCAATAAATCTTCAGAGCAGGTGACAACTGATCTTTATGAATCAGATAAGCTGTTTGTGTTGAAATCCGGAACTAAAGATCAACCCGTATTGAAAGCAAAGGGTGATGATGTAAGAATAAACTGGGGCTATGTGTATGTGGCTGCGCCAAAAGACAAAGCTATTTCGCAAACTATAAACACATTTGAATCGTCGTTGGAGTTGTTTAAATCGGCAGGAGAAAATAACGATGTAAGCATTTATCCCGGCCGGCAACTGATGCTGAATAGTTTTCTTGATTTTGGAAAAATAAATACCACTGCTAAAGAGAAATACGTGATGGTTGGCTACGATGATCTTTATTCCATTCAATATTTCGGCCAGGATTGTAAAGCATGGTGGAAAAAAAACTACCCGTCAATGGATGCGTTGCTGAACAAATCGGCTCAAGACTACGCAACGATTAAAGCCAGATGTATAGATTTCGATAAACAACTTTATAGTGATGCGCTAAAAGCCGGTGGTGAACAATATGCGAAACTGTGTATCATGGGTTACCGGCAGTCGTTGGCTGCGCATAAATTGGTACGTGGGCCGAACAATGAGTTGCTCTTCCCGCAAAAAGAAAATTTCAGTAATGGCTCAATATGGACGGTGGATGTGACGTATCCTTCAGCACCGCTCAGTTTATTGTATAACCCTGCATTGCTGAAGGGAATGACCGACCCGCTATTTTATTATAGCGAAAGTGGAAAATGGACAAAGCCTTTTCCTGCACATGATCTTGGTACTTATCCATTGGCCAACGGGCAAACGTACCCGGAAGATATGCCTGTGGAAGAAGCCGGAAATATGATCATTCTTTCCGCTGCAATTTGCAGGGCTGAAAATAAAGGTGATTACGCTAAGAAACATTGGAAAACATTGGGGCAATGGGTCGAATTTCTTGTAAAAGATGGATTCGATCCCGCTAATCAATTATGCACGGATGATTTCGCAGGTCACCTTGCCAGGAACGTCAATCTTTCTATGAAAGCAATTGTGGGGATAGCGGCTTACGCAAAAATGGCCGGCATGATCGGAGATAAGCAAACGTCGGCAAAGTATACCGCTATCGCAAAAGACTATGCGCAGAAATGGATGCAGATGGCTGATGACGGCGATCACTATTCTTTAACATTTGATAAAAAAAGCACCTGGAGTCAGAAATATAATCTTGTTTGGGATAAGTTATTAAAGGTGAATTTGTTTCCGCAGTCGGTATATGACAAAGAGATTCATTATTATGTAACAAAGCAAAATGAATATGGCTTGCCGTTAGACAGCCGGAAGACATATACAAAAAGCGACTGGATCATATGGACCGCAACGCTTGCCAGTAACCCGGGCAATTTCGAGGCGCTGGTGAAACCCATTTATAAATACGCGACCGAAACGCCAATAAGGGTTCCGTTATCAGACTGGCATGAAACAACAGATGGAAAACAGGTCGGTTTCCAGGCAAGAAGTGTAGTGGGTGGATATTTTATAAAGATGCTGGAGAAGAAGTGGGGCAGGAATTAACCGATTTTTTCTAA
>Ga0207645_10000494_pt1 | contig 32513 bp, 29 predicted proteins | sample KBSM53metaG_FD_184331 | JGI IMG/M metagenome (GOLD analysis project Ga0207645, IMG submission 184331) | Miscanthus rhizosphere microbial communities from Kellogg Biological Station, Michigan, USA - KBS M5-3 metaG (SPAdes) (version 2) | ecosystem: Host-associated > Plants > Roots > Rhizosphere >...
GCCCACCAGGGCGGTGCCGGCGACCGAGCAGGCGGCCGCGATGCCGCGGACGATGTCGGCGATCCGCTCCGGAACCACCTTGCCGCAGGCGATGTAGTCGGTCATGTAGAGCGGCTCGGCGCCCACGACGACGATGTCGTCCACCACCATGCCGACGAGGTCGAAGCCGATGGTGTCGTGGATGTCCATGGCCTGGGCGATTGCCACCTTGGTGCCGACGCCGTCGGTGGAGGTGGCCAGCAGCGGGCGCTTGTAGGTCAGCAGCCGGGAAACGTCGTAGAGGCCCGCGAACCCGCCGACGCCGCCGATCACCGAGGCGTTGTGGGTTGCCTTGACGGCGTCCTTCATGAGTTCGACGGCGCGGTCTCCCGCTTCGACGTCGACGCCGGCGGAGGCGTAGGTGATGCCGGCGTTCTGGGCGGCGTTCATGTCAGCGGCCGGGGAGGCGGAAGTCATACTGGCTCTTTCTTGTCGGCTGTGGTGACGCGGTCGGCATCGGTGAGCAGTTCTTCGAATTCGGAGTCCGGCCCCGGATCGCAGCCGGTGGCGCCGGCCTTCTCGGCCGGATCGTCGGAGATCGACGTGCCGGGTTCGGCGTCGGACGCTGCGGAGGCCGCGGGCGCCGCGCCGGAAGCAGCCGTGGCGGGCGGGAGGCCGCCGAGGTCGGTGCGCTCGAGCAGGTTCTTGCCGAGCTTGTCCGCGCCGGGCAGCTCGATCGGGTACTTGCCGGTGAAGCAGGCGGTGCAGAGACGCTCGCGCGGCTGGCGGGTGGCGTCGATCATGCCGTCTTCGGAAATGTAGGCGAGCGAGTCGGCGCCGATGGCCTGGGTGATCTCGTCGATGGTGGCGCCGTTGGCGATCAGTTCCGCCCGGGAGGCGAAGTCGATGCCGTAGAAGCAGGGCCACTTGACCGGCGGGGAGGAAATCTTGATGTGGACGCTTGCGGCGCCCGCCTCCCGGAGCATCCGCACGATGGCGCGCTGGGTGTTGCCGCGGACGATCGAGTCGTCCACCACCACGACACGCTTGCCGCGGATCACGGATTCGAGGGCGTTGAGCTTGAGCCGGATGCCGAGCTGTCGCAGCGTCTGCGAGGGCTGGATGAACGTCCGGCCCACGTAGGAGTTCTTGACGAAGCCGTGCGCGAAGGGGATGCCGGATTCCTCGGCGTAGCCGACCGCCGCGGGCGTGCCGGATTCCGGCACGGGGATGACGATGTCCGCTTCCTGGGTGTTTTCGCGGGCCAGTTGGCGGCCCATTTCGACGCGGGATTCGTACACCGAGCGGCCCGCAATGGAGGCGTCCGGGCGGGCGAGGTAGACGTATTCGAAAACGCAGCCGGCCGGCGTCGCCTCGGCGAAGCGCTGCGAGCGGACGCCGTCCTCGTCGATCGCGATGAACTCGCCGGGTTCGATTTCACGGATGAAGCTGGCGCCGACGGTGGCGAGGGCGGACTGCTCGGAGGCAACCACCCAGCCGCGTTCAAGCCGGCCCAGGCACAGCGGGCGGATCCCGTAGGTGTCGCGGGCCGCGTAGAGGGTGCCCTCATCCATGAAGACGAAGCAGAAGCCGCCCTTGATCTTGGGCAGCAGCTCCATGGCCGTCTGCTCCAGGGACTTGCCCTCTTCGCCCTCCAGGAGCGCGGTCACCAGCGCGGTGTCCGAGGTGTTGCCCTGCTTCATCTCGCCGCTGAGGTTTCCGCCGTTGCGGTCCTCGATCATCGCCTTGAGCTCGGCCGTGTTGGTCAGGTTGCCGTTGTGGGCCAGGGCCACGGTGCCCGTGGACGTCGCGCCCAGGGTGGGCTGGGCGTTGGCCCAGTGGCTCGCGCCGGTAGTGGAATAGCGGCAGTGGCCGACGGCCAGGTGCCCGGTCAGGGTGTTCAGCGTGGTCTCGTCGAAGACCTGGGAAACGAGGCCCATGTCCTTGTAGACGTTGATCCGCTTGCCGTCGCTGGTTGCTATGCCAGCCGACTCCTGACCGCGGTGCTGCAGTGCATACAGCCCGTAGTAGGTGAGTTTTGCTACTTCTTCACCGGGTGCCCAGACCCCAAAGACGCCGCATGCGTCCTGAGGGCCTTTTTCGCCTGGGAGAAGATCATGAGAAAGTTTTCCATCGCCGCGTGCCACTGGTCGATTATCTCACGATGTGCGCTAAGACTTTTCCGGCGGCCGGTTTATGACCTGACGCCCTTCAGCGGAGGTTCCCGTCGCGGCCCCCGTCGTCGTCGGCGTCCGGTGCGGATTCGACGACGGCGTGCTCGGCGCGGCGGACGCTCCGGCGGTCCAGGACCAGGGCGATCGCGGCACCCACGATGACGCCGCCGGCCGCGCAGAGGACCATGAAGAAGCCGAAGACCGAGGAGCGGTCGAAGCTCGGGTCACCGGGCAGGGCGTAGGCGATGATGGCCGCGACGGCCACGCCCAGGAGCCCGCCCAGGATCAGGAAGGGAACATATTTCGGGGCCCGGCGGACGGTGACCTCGCGGCGCTCCGGAACGCCGCCCTGAACGTTGCCCTGTGCCGGTTCCCGCTGGGGGTCGTTGCCTGCTGTGCCGGGGGTTTCGTGGGGAGACATGCCGTTAAGCCTACTGCCCTTCGACTCATTGCCGCGGACCGCATCCCAGAGCAGACTAGGGCTAGGTACAGACGAGCTAAGGATCCGCCATGTTAGCTTCAGCCGACCGTGTTCGTGAGGAGCAGCGCTTGCTCTGGGATGAGTTCTCGGCGGGCTGGAAGAAATGGGACGCGGAACTGCTCGGCTGGCAGGCCCCGTTCGGCGACGCCCTCCGCCAGGAGCTCCGGCTCCGCCCCGACTCAGAGGTGCTGGACGTCGCGGCAGGCACGGGGGAGCCCGGCCTCAACGTGGCCGCGCAGGTGCCGGAAGGCCGTGTGGTCCTGACTGACATTTCGGCCGGAATGCTCCGGGTGGCAGAAGAGAAGGCATCGGCCCGGCGCCTGAGCAACCTGGACTTTCAAGTGTGCGATTCGGCCGCCCTGCCGTTCCGCAACAACACGTTCGACGCCGTGTACAGCCACTTCGGTTTGATGTTCTTCCCGGTGATGTCCGCGGCCATGGCAGAGATGGCGCGCACCGCGAGGCCGGGCGCCCGGGTGGGCGCCGTCGTCTGGGGGCGCGCGGCCGCAAACCCCTGGGCCAGCCTGATCCTGGGCACGATTGCCCGGCACCGGGAACTGCCCATTCCGCCCGCCGAGACTCCCGGGCTGTTCCGCTGCGCACCAGCGGGTTTCATGACCCGCATGTTCAAGGAGGCCGGGCTGGCCGAGGTGGCCGAGCACCAGGTCAGCACCGACCTGGTGCACGAATCCCCGGAGAGCTACTGGGAGTTCATGACCGACATCGCGACCACCGTGGCGATGGGCCTGGCCAAGGCGGACGCGGAGTCGCGGGCCCTGATCCGCTCGGATGTGTTCGCGCTGCTGGGCCGCTACGAGCACGACGGCGCGATCCGGCTCCGGTCCACCGCCACCGTGGTGGCGGGGACCAAGGTCTAGCCAGGCGGGCGGGCCCGGACTGTTTGCGACGCTGCGGAGCGGTGCGTCGTCAGACGCCCAGCGCTTCCTTTAACGACGCCACGTGGCCCTGGGCCTTGACCTGGTACTGCGCCAGTTTGACCTTGCCCTCGGGGTCCAGCACCACGGTGGAGCGGACGATGCCCTCCGTGACCTCGCCGTGGACCAGCTTCTCGCCCCACGCGCCGTAGGCCAGGGCCACGGCGTGGTCCTCGTCGGCCAGGAGCGGGAAGGTCAGCGCGAAGTCGCCGGTGAAGTGGGCCAGGGCTTCGGGGGCGTCGGGGGAGATGCCCAGGACCTCGTAGCCGGAGCCCTGCAGGGACGCGAGGTTGTCGCGGAAATCGCACGCCTCGGTCGTGCAGCCCGGGGTCGCGGCCTGCGGGTAGAAGTACACAATGACGTTCTTGCCGCGGTAATCGGCCAGGGCAACCGGCTTGCCTTCGGCGTCCGGCAGGGTGAAATCCGGGGCCGGTGTGCCGGGCTGAAGCTTGACGGTCATGTTTGCGCTCATGATGATCCTTCGGGGAGGGGACAATGGGTCTGTGATGCACAACATCGTGGACCCAGGCTGTATTCCGCCGGCTGAGCCTGGCAAGGACCCGTCCGGGGCGGCTTTGGCAGGCTTGGGGCCAACAGCTTTTTCATAGCTCCGGCATAGCTGCCGTAGCTAGATTGAAGTCATTATGGAACAGCAAAATCCACAGCAGCGACGATTTGGATTCGGGCGCACTTCCGGCCGCGGGCGCGTCGAGTGACCGTCCGGCCACGGGCCCTGATGGGTGCGGTCTGTGCAGCAGTGCTCGCGGTCGTCCTGGCCGCAGGTATCTATTCCTTTGCGCAAGCCCGCTTGACGGCGGCGAATCCCACGGCGGCGAATCCCACGACGACGTCGGCCGCGCCGTCTGCCGCGACGACAGCTGAGGCCGGTGCTTCGCCGTCAGCCAGTCTCAATGCTGCGGTCCAGGCATCCGGCCCGGCGTCGAGCGCGGTGGACGCGGCCCTGGACGCGCGCATCCAGGCCATTCTCGCTGCCAACAGCCAGTACCAGATCGGCGTGGCGCTGGTCGGCCTCTCCCAGGGCGCCGGTACCGCGGACGTCCACGAATACGGTGTCCGGGAGAAATTCGTGGCCGCGAGCACAGCCAAAGTCCTGGCCGCGGCGGCCTACTACCACTTGGTCGAAACCGGGGCGGCCAGCCTCGATGACCCGTTGGGGAGCTACACCGCCGGCTTCCAGCTCCGGGAGATGATCCAGCAGAGCGACAATGACTCGTGGTCGCTGATCATGGACGCAGTGGGCCACGAGGAACTGACAGAGTACGCGGCGTCGCTGGGTGTGAGCTATGACCCGGAAACCAACACGCTGACACCGGCGGAAATGGCGACCATCGTCTCCCGCCTCTACTCCGGGACGCTCCTGAACGCCGACCACACCGCCGAGCTGTTGTCCTATATGCAGGACACCAACTACGAAACACTCATTCCCGCCGCAGTGCCGGACGGGATCACGGTCTTCCACAAGTACGGACTCCTGGGCGGTGAACTCCACGACGCCGGCATCCTTGCCCGGGACGGCACCGCATACGCCCTCGTGATCTACACCAAGGGCCAGGACCTGAGCGACGTCCCGGAACGCACTGAAGTGATCCATCAGCTGACGCAGGCGGTGGCGGGCGCCCTCTTCTAGGCCGTTTCCAGCCCGCGCATGTCCGGGTCCGCCCGCATGGCGTCCGAGCCCCTAGATGCCAAGCTCCTCCCGCAGCGCCCGCACGTGGCCCTGCGGACTGACGTGGTATTGCGCCAGGACCACGTTGCCATCGGGACCGACAACCACGGTGGACCGGACCGTGCCTTCGCGGACCTCGCCGTCCATCAGCTTCTCGCCCCAGGCGCCGTACGCGAGGGCCACAGCGTGGTCTTCGTCCGCGAGAAGGGGGAACGTGAGCGCATGTTCCGCGGCAAAGGCGGACAGGGCCTCCCGGGCGTCGGGTGAGATGCCAAGGACCTCGAAGCCTGCGCCGTGGAGGGCAGCGAGGCTGTCTCGGAAGTCGCAGGCCTCGGTGGTGCACCCGGGAGTGGCTGCGCGGGGGTAGAAGTAGATGATGACGTTTTTGCCGCGATAATCGGCCAGGGAGATCCGGCGGCCCGCAGCATCTGGCAGCGTGAACCCGGGTGCTGGATCTTCGCTGTGCAGCTTAGTGATGGCGTGCAGCTTGGTGGTCACGGTGGATTGCATGCAGTTCCTTCGATCGAGGGTCGGGATGGTTGTGGCAGCGGAGCTCAGATGCTGTATTCCGCTGGTCCGCGGACCGTCGCCCGCGGACCGGGGACGAAGCGGTAGCCGCCGCTGCGGACGGTGACGACGGCGTGCCGGCAGCCCTTGAGTTTCCGGCGCAACCGGCCGACGTACACGTCGATGGACCGGGTTGCCGCGCCCGGGGTGTCGAACGCGTCGAGGCAAAGCTGCAGCTCCTGCCGGCTTACCGTGCGGGAGCAGTTCTGCACGAGACATCTCAGAAGCGTGAACTCCAGATCCGTCAGGGGCACCCGCTCTCCATCCAGCCTGGCGTCTCCGGCCGCGAGGTCGACGGCGAGCCGGCTGATGCTGCCGGGGACGGGCTCCAGGCCCGCGCCGCCGGTGTCCCCGGCGGGATCTGCTGTTCCCGCCGGGGTGCCGTCGTCTCCGGGGGACCGGACGACGGCGGATGTTGCGGCTCCGGCGGCGGGCCTAAAGTGGACTTCCGCCTCCGGGGCCCATCTGAGGGCGCGGCCGAGCACGAGTTCGGCCGCGCGGGCCAGGCACACCGGGTCAACGTCGGAGTCGTCCGGCACCGTGACCCAGACCGCCAGTCCCTTCGCGGTGAGGCCGGCCTGCCGTGCCTGCCCGTTATGCCGGGCCCGTCCGTGAACGGCGGGCGGGGTGCCGGCCACGGCCGCCTGGCTCACACGCCGCCGCGGCGGATCAGCTTGCCGGTCGGGGTCCGGCCGTCGATCAGGGTGCCGCGGAGGTAGGTCTGCCGGACGACGCCGGAAAGCGCCTTGCCGTCATACGGGGTGATGGGGTTCTTGTGCTTGAGCTTGGAGACATCCACAACGAAATCCTCGTCCGGGGCAAATACGGCGAGGTCGGCGTCGTATCCCAGCGCCAGTTGGCCTTTATTGCCCAGGCCGGCGAGTTGGGCCGGCTTTGCCGCCATCCACGAGAGAACCTGCTCGAGCGGGATGCCGCGGTGCCGGGCCTCGGTCCAGATCAGCGACAGGCCCAACTGCAGCGAGGAGACGCCGCCCCAGGCCACGGCGAAGTCACCGTTTTCCAAGTCCTTCAGGTCCAGGGTGGACGGGGAGTGGTCCGAGACGATGCAGTCGATGGTGCCGTCCTGCAGGCCGGCCCACAGCAGTTCGCGGTTGGAAGCTTCGCGGATCGGCGGGCAGCACTTGTAGGCTGTGGCGCCGTTCGGGATTTCCTCGGCCGTCAGCGTCAGGTAGTGCGGGCACGTTTCCACGGTGAGGCGAACGCCGTCGCGCTTGGCGGTGGCGATCATGGGGAGCGCGTCGGAGGAGGAAAGGTGCAGGATGTGGGCGCGGGCTCCGGTCCAGCGGGCCCGTTCGATGACCTCGGCGACGGCCTTGTTCTCGGCCCCGCGCGGGCGGGAGGCCAGGAACGTGGAGTAGTGGTCGCCGCCGGGGTGGGGCGCGTGGTCGATCGCGTGGGAGTCCTCGGCGTGGACGATCATGAGCGAGTCGAAGGACTTGAGCTCGGCCATGTCCTGTTCCATTTCGTCCGCTTCCAAGTGCGGGAACTCGTCCACGCCGGAGTGCAGCAGGAAGCATTTGAAGCCGAAAACGCCCTCGTCGTGCAGCGGCCGCAGTTCGTTCTTGTTGCCCGGGACGGCTCCGCCCCAGAAGCCGACGTCCACGAACACCTGGTCCCCGGCCACCTCCCGCTTGAGTTTCAGGGCCTCCACGGTAGTGGTGGGCGGGATGCTGTTCAACGGCATGTCAATGATGGTGGTGACGCCGCCGGCCGCTGCCGCCCGGGTGGCGGACGCGAATCCCTCCCACTCGGTCCGGCCGGGCTCATTGACGTGCACGTGGGTGTCCACGAGGCCCGGCAGGAGGGTCTCGTCGTCGGCGAGTTCAATGACTTCACGGCCGGAGAGGCCGTTGCCCAACGGCTCGATCGCGACAATCACGCCGCCGCGGATGCCGACTTCCCGGGCGGCGATGCCGGCGGTGGTCAGCACCCGCTGCCCGCGGAAGACGACGTCGTAGGTTTCTTCAGACACTGAGGGTCTCCTTTCCGGGAGCACTGTCCAGGGCGCGGGCGCCCTGCGCGGAGTGCGCCACGTTGGCCAATTGCTCGCCGAGTTGCCGTCCGAGGCGCTCCAGCAGCGCCGCGGCGTCGGTTATACATGTGTCTACATTGCTTTCCAGCTCCGTCAAAGCGTGGACTGCGAGGAACCCGGAACTGCTGATCTGCTCCGGAGTCAGGACGGACCGGCCGCACACCGCGACCACCGGAACCTTGGCGCGGCGCGCCGCCCGGGCAACGCCCACCGGAGTCTTGCCCAGAAGGGTCTGTTCGTCGAGGCTGCCTTCGCCGGTGATCACCAGATCCGCGCCGGCCAGCCGCTCGGCCAGCCCGGTGAATTCGAGGACGACGTCGATGCCGGGCCGGCGGGTCGCGGCCAGCACCGCGATGGCTGCGTAGCCCACGCCGCCGGCAGCCCCGGCACCCGGAGCGTCCGCAGCCTTCCGCGCGCGGGGCCCGATTTCGGCGCAGAGCACGTCCACAAAGCGGGCCAGGGCGGCGTCGAGGGCTGCTACGTCCTCGGGGGTGGCGCCTTTCTGCGGGCCGAAGATCGCAGCGGCGCCTTGGGCACCAAGCAACGGGTTGTCGACGTCGCTGGCGAGTACGAAGCGTGCCTCGTCCAGGCGGGAATCGAAGCCGGAGAAGTCGATCCAGTCCAGCCGGGCCAGGGCCGCACCGCCGGGCGGAAGTTCGTTGCCGTCGGCGTCGAGGAGCTTGGCACCGAGTCCCTGCAGGACCCCGGCGCCGCCGTCGGTGTTGGCGCTGCCGCCGACGCCCAGGATGATCTGCCGGCACCCGGCGTCGAGCGCGGCCCGGATCAGTTCGCCGGTTCCCTTGCTGCTGGCGCCATTGGCGGAGTCGGAATCAGGGCGGCCGCCCCCGCCGCCGGGCAGGACGGCGAGGCCGGACGCGGCGGCCATCTCAATGACCGCCTCGCGTCCGCGGACCGCGAACTCCGCCCGGATCGGCGCGCCGGTGGGGCCGCTGACGACGGCGCTGCGGCGGGTGAAGCCGGAGCCGACGGCGGCATCGAGGGTGCCCTCGCCGCCGTCGGCCACGGGAATCCGCAGTACCTCCAGATTGCCCCCGCAGGCCCGCTGCAGCCCTGCTTCGAGGTGCCGGGCGACGTCCGGGGCCGAGAGCGATCCCTTGAACTTGTCCGGCGCTATGACGACGCGCATCTCAGGCCTGCAGGGCCAGAATGGCGGTGGGGGCGTCCTCGGCGGTCTCGGCCAGGGCCTCGAACTCGTTGACGGCGTTGATTTCGGTGCCCATGGAGATGTTGGTGATCTTCTCCAGGATGACTTCCACCACCACCGGAACCCTGAACTCGCCCAGGAGCGCCTTGGCCTTGTCGAACGCGGCAGGCAGGTCCTCCGGGTTTTCCACCCGGATCGCCTTGCAGCCCAGGCCCTCGGCCACCTTAATGTGGTCCACGCCGTAGCCGCTTGCGGTTGCAGAGAGATCCGTGGAGTTGATGTTCTCGAACGCCAGGGACACGTTCTGTTCCATGTTGAAGCCGCGCTGGGACTGGCGGATCAGGCCGAGGTAGGAGTTGTTGACCACAACGTGGATGTACGGCAGGTTGAATTGCGCGCCCACGGCCAGTTCCTCGATCATGAACTGGAAGTCGTAGTCACCGGAGAGGGCAACCACGGTCTGGTCCGGCTTGCCCCGGACCACGCCCAGCGCGGCGGGGGCGGTCCAGCCCAGCGGGCCTGCCTGTCCGGCGTTGATCCATTTGCGCGGGCCGAACACGTGCAGCATCTGGGCGCCGGCGATCTGCGACAGTCCGATGGTGGACACGTACGTGGTGTCCTTGCCGAATGCTTTGTTCATTTCCTCGTACACGCGCTGCGGCTTGATCGGCACGTTGTCGAAGTGGGTCTTGCGGTGCAGTGTGGCTTTGCGCCCGGAACATTCGTCAACCCAGGCGGTGTAGTCCGGCAGGGACCCGGCGTCCCGGCGTTCCCGGGCCAGCTCCAGCAGCCCATCCAGGGCGGCGCCGGCGTCGGAGGCGATGCCGAAGTCCGGGGAGAACACGCGGCCGATCTGGGTCGGCTCGATGTCGATGTGCACGAACTTGCGGCCGGCGGTGTAGGTGTCCAGGCCGCCGGTGTGGCGGTTGGCCCAGCGGTTGCCGATGCCGATCACGAAGTCGCTGCGCAGGAAGTTCTCGTTGCCGTACCGGTGGCTGGTCTGCAGGCCCACCATGCCGGCCATGAGTTCGTGGTCATCCGGGATCGCGCCCCAGCCCATCAGGGTGGGGATCACGGGGACGCCCAGCAGCTCGGCCAGTTCCACGAGCTGCGCCGAGGCTCCGGCATTGATGATGCCGCCGCCGGCCACGATCAGCGGGCGCTCGCCTGCGGTGAGCATGTCCAGTGCCTTTTCCAGCTGCTTCCGGCTGGCCCTGGGCTGCTCAACGGGCAGGGGCTCATAGGTGTCGATATCGAATTCGATCTCGGCCATCTGCACGTCGATCGGCAGGTCCAGCAGGACCGGGCCCGGGCGGCCGGAGCGCATCAGCTGGAAAGCTTTCTGGAAGGCTCCGGGAACCTGGCCGGGTTCAAGGATGGTCATGGCCAACTTGGTGACCGGCTTGGCGATGGACTCGATGTCCACGGCCTGGAAGTCCTCCTTGTGCAGCTTGGCCACGGGTGCCTGGCCGGTGATGCAGAGCATCGGGATGGAATCGGCCCACGCCGCGTACAGGCCGGTGATCATGTCCGTGCCCGCGGGGCCCGAGGTGCCGATGCAGATGCCGATGTTGCCGTCCTTGGCCCGGCTGTAGCCGTCGGCCATGTGGCTGGCGCCTTCAACGTGGCGGGCCAGGGTGTGGCGGATGCCGCCGTGGGCCCTCATGGCCGAATAGAACGGGTTGATCGCCGCGCCTGGCAGGCCGAACGCCTCGGTGGCGCCCTCCTTTTCCAGGATGGCGACGGCTGCGTCTACAGTGCGCATCTTCGTCATGGTGTGCTCCTTGAAAGTCTGTTTTTGGGTGTGCTGAAGGGAGGCCCGGCGAACCGTCGCGGGCACCTCTTGTTGGGGGGAGGGGGGGAGGTCGGGCCGCCGTCGTAAATCTCGACGCCGGCCGGTGCGTTCGTGTCGAAGTGCCCCTTGACGGGGCGGCAGCGCCGCTTAGTTGCGGCCGCTGAGCTTCAGGACCTGCTTGAAGAGGCCCGAGTGGTCCAGTCCGCCGTCGCCCTGGTTGACGGTGGCGGCGACGAGCTGCGCGACGATGGCGCCGAGGGGGACGGCGACATTGGCCTCGCGGGCCGCGGAGGTGACGATGCCGAGGTCCTTGTGGTGCAAGGCCAGGCGGAAGCCGGGGTCGAAGTTGCGGTCCAGCATCTTCTGGCCCTTCTGCTCCAGGACCTTGGAGCCGGCCAGGCCGCCGCCGAGGACCTTGAGGGCGGCGTCCGTGTCCACGCCGTAGGCCTCGAGGAAGGCGATCGCCTCGCCAAGGACTTCAATGTTGACGGCCACGATCAGCTGGTTGGCTGCCTTGACGGTCTGGCCGGAACCGGAGGGCCCCACGTGGACGATGGTCTTGCCGACGGCGGCCAGGACATCCCGTGCCGCCTCGAAGTCGGCGGCGTCACCGCCCACCATGATGGACAGCGCGGCGTCGATGGCGCCTTGTTCGCCGCCGGAGACCGGGGCGTCGAGGGGACGGATCCCGGCGGCCCGGGCGTCGTCGGCGAGGCGTTTGGCGACGTCGGGGCGGATGCTGCTGGCATCAACCCACAGGGCGCCCGGCTTGGCGTTGGCGAACACGCCGTCGGGGCCGCTGACCACGCCTTCGACGTCGGGGGAGTCCGGCACCATGGTGATGACCACGTCGGCGTCCCTGACGGCCTCCGCGATGCTCGTGGCACCCTTGCCGCCTTCGGAGACGAGCTTGTCGGTCTTGTCCTGGCTGCGGTTGAAGCCCGTGACCGTGTGGCCGGCCTTGACGAGGTTGATGGCCATGGGCAGGCCCATGATACCGAGGCCGATGACTGCGATGTTGCTCATTGTGGTTCTCTTTCTGAAGTCTTTGTGTGCGTTTTAGCGCGGGTGTGCTTATGTGCTGGGGGAGGCGGGTGCGTGCTGTTTGGTTGGCGGGGCGGTTATGGGGACACGCGCTGGCGGATGGCCCAGCTGAATGCGGTCTCCGCGGGTTCCTTGTATTCGAGGCCGATGTAGCCCTCGTAGCCGAGTGCGCGGCTGCGGGCGATCCATTCGCCGAGGGGAAGCTGCCCGGTTCCGGGAGCCCCGCGGCCGGGGTTGTCGGCGATCTGGATGTGGCCGAAGTCCTTGGCGTGCTTTTCGATGACGGCGGCGACGTCGTCACCGTTCACGGCCAGGTGGTAGAAGTCCGCGAGGAGTTTGACGTTCCCGGCGCCGGATTCCTGCTTGACCCGGGAGATCACATCGAGGGCGTCCTGGGCCTTGAGCAGCGGGTACCGGGGGGCGCCGCTGACGGGTTCCAGAAGGACCGTGCCGCCGATGCGGGCCACGCCGGCAGCCGCCGTCGCGAGGTTTTCGGCGCCGATGGCGTCCTGCTGCTCAGCGGATTCGCCGTCAATGCGGTTGCCGTAGAGGGCGTTGAAGGCCTTGCAGCCGAGGCGCTCACCGATGCCGGCGACGACGTCGATGTTGTCCTGGAATTCGGTGGAGCGTGCCGGCCAGGAGACCAGGCCGCGGTCGCCGCCGGGCATGTCGCCCGCGTTGAAGTTCAGGCCTGTGAGCTGCACGCCGGCGTCGGTAATGGCGTTCTCAAACCGGGCAACCTCGACGTCGGTGGGGACGGAGGTCTCGAAGGGCCACCAGAATTCTACGGCGTCAAAACCGGCGGCCTTCGCGGCGGCCGGGCGTTCCCAGAGGGGGAGCTCCGTCAGGAGGATGGAGCAGTTCACGGTGTACGTCATTGTGGGTTCCTTCCGGTGTGGGCGGGAGCTGGATCCCGGGCACCTTTGCCTTGCAGATCCTCTTGCTTGTTTTCCGCTTTGTGGAATTAAGATTCTGCTTTATGAAAAGTGTAGGGAAGGTTGGGCCGGGGAGTCAAGGGGTGAGCGAATGCGGGGTGTGGCTGCGGGGTGAGGCGCGCGGGACCCCGATATTCTTGGCCCGGCACCTCAGGGCGCGGGAGCCTACGGGAGTTCAGGCTCCGGCAGTTCAGGGCGCGCGGGCAGCAGATGCCGCGAAATTCCCTACCGCTTCGTAGGATCCTTGCGGATACCCAGGCCCACGAGTGCGCCGACCCCGAGGCCGATCAGCAGGCCCGTGAATGGCTTGTCGACGGTGGTGACCCCGATGGCGAAGCCGAGGGCCGCGCCAAGGAGCATTCCGATCCACAGGGATTCGTACTTCACAGCCTCAGGCTAGCAAGCATCGCCCGGGCCGCAAGGGCTCCGGGCTGGGTGACCAGATTTGGTGCGGAGGCGCAACCGGCGGAACCACGGAGGAGTCCGCCCCGTCAGACGGGGCGGACTCCACTACGTGGATCGGTATTGGTGGATCGGTATTGCTGGATCGGTCTTAGGTCAGGCGGATCTGGCGGTTGACGTCCTTGTACAGCAGGTACCGGAAGTTGCCCGGACCGCCGGCGTAGCACGCCTGGGGGCAGAAGGCACGCAGCCACATGAAGTCGCCGGCCTCCACCTCCACCCAGTCGTCATTGAGCCGGTAGACGGCTTTGCCTTCCAGCACGAAGAGGCCGTGCTCCATGACGTGGGTTTCCGCGAAGGGGATGGAGGCGCCGGGCTTGAGGGTGACGATGTTGACGTGCATGTCGTGGGCGAGGTCCTCCGGGTCCACGAAACGCGTGGTGGCCCAGGCCCCGTCGGTGTCCGGCATCGCCCGCGGTGCGACGTCCTGGTCGCGGGTTACAAAGGATTTCGCCGTGTAGCCGTCCAGCGGCTCGTAGGCCTTCCGGATCCACTGGAAACTGGCGATCTCCCCGGACTCGTTCGCCACGGACCATTGGGCCCCCGCGGCGAGGTAGGCGTAGCCGCCCTCGCCCAGCCTGTGGATTTCCCCTTCGAGGGTCAGTGCCAGGGCGCCCTTGGTCAGGAAGATGACGCCTTCGACGCCGGCCTCCGGCTCGGGCTTCTCCGAGCCTCCGCCCGGTCCCACCTCGACGATCAGCTGCGAGAACGTCGTGGCAAAACCGGCGATGGGCCGGGCCAGGATCCAGGAGCGGGTGTTGGTCCAGCCGGGCAGTTTGCTCGTGACGATGTCCCGGAGCACGCCCTTCGGAATGACGGTGTAGGCCTCCTTGACCACGGCCCGGTCGGAGAGGATCTGGGTCTGCGGCGGAAGCCCGCCTTCGGGGTAGAAATAGTTGCTCATGGGTGCGTTCCTTTTGCTGAGGGAGTGGAGGTGTTGGCCAGCCGGGGGTGGGCCAGCGCGGTGAGTTCAGGGAGCCCGACGCCGGCCAGCGCCAGGACTTCTTCGGTGCCGACGGCGCCGCACTGGACGCCGCGCAGCACGAAGGCTGCCAGGGCCCGTGCGGTGGCGGGTTCGTCCAGAACGCCGCCGGCGGTTTGGTCCACGTAATTGCGGAGCCGGGCAGCGGCGGCCGGGAGCCCTTGCCGGTAGAAGGCGTAGGTCGCGGCGAACCGGCTGGGCAGCTGGGCGGGGTGGAGGTCCCAGCCCTGGTAGTAGCCGCGTTCCAGCGAGCGGCGGACCAGCCGGCCGTGGAGCTGCCAGGCCTGCTCCACGTTCCCGCCCACCGGGATGATGTTGGTGGAGCCGTCGGAGAGCCGGATCCCGGTGCCGGCCGCGGCAAGCTGCATGACTTCCTTGGCAAAGTCCGCCACGGGATGTTCCATGGACTGGTATTCGGCGGAGATCTGCAGCGATGCTGAGTAGTCGTAGGTGCCGTAGTGCAGCCCGCTGATCCGGCCAGGCACCGCGTGCGGCAGGCGCGCCACCGGCGAGGTTCCGTCCGGGCCCAGGATGAGCTGCGGCGTTTCCACCTGCACCTCAAAGCGGAGCCGGCCCGCGGGGAGCGAGTGGACTTCCTCGAGCCGGGACACGGCGAAGGCCATGGCCTCCACCTGCGCCACCGTGGTGACCTTGGGCAGGGTGAGGACGAGCCCGTCCGGCAGTTCGCCGGCCGTGGCCAGCTGCGAGACGAAGAGATCCAGGGTCCGCAGGCCCCGGGCGCGGGTGGCAGCCTCGAAGCACTTGAAGCGGATCCCGATGAACGGCGGCGCGGTACCGGCGGCGACGGCGGCGGCCACGGCGGATGCCGCGGCGACAGCGGCGGCGTCCTCGGCGTCGTCGCCCCGGTCCCCGAACCCGTCCTCAAAGTCCAGACGGAGGTCCTCGATCGGCTCGCGTGAGAGCTTGGCCCGGACCCGCGGCGCGACGGCGGCGGCCAGTTCGGTTTCCTGGCCCTGCAGCGCGCACAGGCTTTCGACGCCGCCGCGGGCGTCCACCGCGGCGAGGGCCTGGGCGCCCCAGTCCGCGGCGAACTCCGGGCTGAAGCGGTCGGCCGGAACGTAGACGGTGTGCACCGGCTGGCGGGAGCCGTCGTCGCCCGGGTAGCTGCGCTCCAGCAGCCGGTCGGTGTCGGCGAGCTGCGCATCGATCCGGGCGAGGTCGGCCCCGGAGAGGGCCGGCGTCACCGGACCCTGGCTCTGCAGATGGCCGCGTGGTTGCGGCCTGGCACTGGCGGAGGTGGCTGCCATGCCTCAGCCCACCAGCTCGTACGCCGGCGTGGTGAGGAAGTCCGTGTAGTCCTCGGACAGGCAGATGTCGCCGATGAGCTTGCTGGCGGGCAGGTAGTGCTTCACGAAAGCGTCCTCGCCCACCTCGCCCCGGAGCTTCTCGGTTTCCTCGGCCAGGATCCCGGATACCAGCTCGCGGGTGACGGTCCGGCCAGTGTCGGCGAGCACAGAGTTGTTGCGGATCTGCTGCCAGACCTGGGACCGGGAGATTTCCGCCGTCGCCGCGTCCTCCATCAGGTTGTGGATGGCGACCGCGCCGTTGCCCGAAATCCACACCGCTGTGTAGGCGACGGCAACGTAGAGGTTCAGGCGCATGCCTGCCTCGGTGACCGTGCCACGGGCGGAGGCGACGTCCAGGAGCTGGTCCGCGGTGACCGAGACTTCCGGGCGCTGCCTGTCCAGCTGGTTCGGCCGCTCGCCCAGGACGGCGTCGAAGACGTCCCGGCAGACCGGCACCAGGTCCGGGTGGGCCACCCAGGAACCGTCAAAGCCGTCGTTCGCCTCACGGGTCTTGTCCGCGCGCACTTTCTCGAACGCCTGGGCTGTCACCTCGGGTTCGCGGCGGTTGGGAATGACGGCCGCCATGCCGCCCATGGCGAAGGCGCCGCGGTGGTGGCAGGTCTTGACCAGCAGTTCGGTGTAGGCACGCATGAACGGCGCGGTCATGGCCACGGTGGCGCGGTCCGGCAGCACAAAGCGCGAGCCGGCGTCACGGAAGTACTTGATGATGCTGAACAGGTAGTCCCAGCGGCCGGCGTTCAGGCCGGAGGCGTGGTCGCGGAGTTCGTAGAGGATCTCGTCCATTTCGAATGCTGCGGGGATGGTCTCGATCAGGACGGTCGCGCGGATGGTGCCTTGCGGAATGCCGAGGTAGTCCTGGGCGAAGACGAAGACCTCGTTCCACAGCCGGGCCTCGAGGTGGCTCTCCATCTTGGGCAGGTAATAGTACGGGCCCTGGCCGTTCTTTAGCAGCTGCCTGGCGGTGTGGAAGAAGTGCAGGCCGAAGTCCACCAGGGCGCCCACGGTGTGTTCGCCGTCGATCAGCAGGTGGCGCTCGGCCATGTGCCAGCCGCGCGGGCGGGCGACAACGACGGCCAGCGGGGCATCGGTCCGGAGCGTATATTCCTTGCCCTCGGGGGAGGTGTAGGCCAGGGTTCCCGCCGCGGCGTCGCGGAGGTTCAGGATTGATTCGACCACGTTGGACCAGGTGGGGGTGCTGGCGTCCTCGAGGTCCGCGAGCCAGACCTTGGCCCCGGAGTTCAGGGCGTTAATGGCCATCTTGGCCGGTGCGGCCGGACCCGTCATTTCCACCCGGCGGTCCTGCAGGGCTGTCGGGGCCGGGGCCACCGTCCAGTCGCCTTCACGGATATCACGGGTTTCCGGCAGGAAATCGAGCCGGCCGGTGCGGGCCACCTCGTCGCGTTTGACCGCGCGGGCCTTGAGCAAATCCGCGCGGGTGGCGGCGAAACGCTGGTGCAATTGCTCAATGAAGGCCAGCGCCTCGGGTGTGAGGATCTCCTCCGCGCGGTCAACGGGGCGGCGGGCTGAAATGGTGAGGGCCATTGTGGTCCTTCCTGGTCGGTGAAGCAGGCGGCGAATCAGGCGTGGGTCAGCGCGGCGGCCGGGACCGTCGCATGGGCAGCCGCGGCAACCGCGGCGGCGACGTCGGCGGCAACGTGGGGGTCGAAGACGCTGGGAATGATGTAGCTGGCATTGAGCTCGTCGTCGGCGACCCGGTTGGCGATCGCCGCGGCGGCGGCCACCAGCATCTCGGGGGTGATGTCCGCCGCCCCCGCGTCCAGCAGCCCGCGGAAGAACCCTGGGAAGGCCAGGACGTTGTTGATCTGGTTGGGGAAGTCGCTGCGGCCGGTCGCCACCACAGCGGCGTGCCGTGATGCGACCACCGGGTCGATTTCCGGCGTGGGGTTGGCCATGGCGAACACAATAGCGTCGTTGGCCATGGATGCCACCTGTTCTTCGCCGATCACGTGCGGTGCGCTGACGCCGATGAAGACGTCGGCTCCCTTGAGCGCTTCGTGCAGGGTGCCCGAGAAACCCCGTTCATTGGTGTTCTCGGCAATCCACGTGCGGTGCTCGTCGTTGTACTGTTCGCCGAAGTGGATCGCTCCCGAGCGGCCGGCGGCGATGATGTTGCGGGCCCCCTGTGCCTTGAGCAGCGCGATGATGGCGGAGCCGGCGGCGCCGACGCCCGAAACGACAATCCGGACCTCGGAGAGTTTCTTGTCCACGACGCGCAGGGCGTTGGTCAGGGCTGCCAGCGTGACGATTGCGGTTCCGTGCTGGTCGTCGTGGAAGACCGGGATGTCGAGTTCCTCGCGGAGCCGGGTTTCGATCTCGAAGCAGCGCGGAGCGGCGATGTCCTCAAGGTTGACCCCGCCATAGACCGGGGCGAGCGCCTTGACGATCCGGATGATTTCCTCCGTGTCCTGGGTGTCCAGGCAGACCGGCCAGGCGTCGACGTTGGCGAACTGCTTGAAGAGCGCGGCCTTGCCTTCCATGACCGGCAGTGCGGCGGCCGGGCCGATGTTGCCGAGGCCCAGGACGGCGGAGCCGTCGGTGACGACGGCGATGGTGTTGCGTTTGATGGTCAGGTTCCGGGCGGCCTCAGGGTTTTCCGCGATCGCCAGGCAGACGCGGGCGACGCCGGGGGTGTAGGCGCGGGAGAGGTCGTCGCGGTTGCGCAGCGCGACCTTCGGCACAACTTCCAGCTTGCCGCCGAGGTGCATCAGGAAGGTTCGGTCCGAGACGTTCCGGACCGTGACGCCGTCGAGCGCGTTGAGCGCGTCCTTGACACGTGCGGCGTGCTCGTCGTCCGTGGTGTTGCAGGTGACGTCGACTACCAGGGTCTCGTGGTGGGACTCGGTGACGTCCAGGGCCGTGATCGCGGCGCCGGCCGCACCGACGGCGGCGGCCAGTTCGCTGGTGGCGGTGAAGCTCGAGGGCGCCTCCACGCGCAGGGTGATCGAATTTCCGGGGCTGGGATTCGCCATTGAATTTTCCTCCTAGTCGGCCCGCGGACGGGCTCTTACTGCACTAACTTATTTCGTATGATGGATATTATTATCTACTTTGTGGAAATACAAGCCCCCAGGGGTCCGTCGGCGGCGGGGGCGGTACTGTATCTTGTGTCCACTAGGCACTTTTTTCACGATGTGGATAAAATTTGTCGTAAGCAACCCCTCAGGAGAGCAAAGTTATGGCGGAAAAAGCCCCCGGAGGCGTGCAGTCCGTTGAACGCGTCTTCGAACTTCTGGAACTGATCACCGATGCCGGCGGCGACGTCACCCTCAGCGAACTCTCGTCCTCCACCGATCTGCCGCTTCCCACCATCCACCGGCTGCTGCGCACCCTCGTCACCCTGGGCTACATCAGGCAGCTGCCGAACCGCCGCTATGCCCTGGGCCCGCGCCTGATCCGTCTGGGCGAGGCGGCGAACAAGCAGCTCGGGGCGCTCGCCCGGCCGCAGCTCCAGTCCCTCGTGGAACGGCTCGGGGAAACCGCCAACATGGCTGTGCTGGACTCTGACATGGTGATGTACGTGGCCCAGGTCCCGTCCCTGCACTCCATGCGGATGATCACCGAAGTGGGCCGCCGCGGTTACATGCACGCCACCGGCATGGGCAAGGCGATCCTGGCCCAGCTGGACGATGAGACGGTGCGTGGCATCGTGACCCGGAAGGGCATGCCCACACCCACACCGAAGAGCATCGGCGACGTCGAATCCCTGCTCGCCGACTTGAAGCTGATCCGCAGCCGCGGCTATTCGATCGATGAGGAAGAGCAGGAGATCGGCGTCCGCTGCTTCGCGATTGCCATCCCCAACGCGCCGACCCCCGCGGCGATTTCCGTCTCCGGGCCCGTTTCCCGGGTGGACGAGACTTTCGCGGACCGGGCTGTGCCGTTGCTGCGCGAGGCAGCCCTGGCGATCTCCCAGGACCTCAACAAGAGCTGACATCCAGCGGCCGTGCCGCAGTCCGCCAGGCCAGGTTGCGGCCCCTTTTCCTTCACGGGGAGGGGCCGCAACGCTCATGCCGGTGGTGTCTTGGGGGACTAGTGTTCGGATGTCGCGGCGGACTCCACCGGGACTTCCTTGCCGTCGCAGTCGATCAGTTTGCCGTTCTCGTAGCGGTCGCCCTCGGCAAGGCACTGAAGGTCTTCCTCGCGGATGACCCGGCCCGTTCCGGCCACGAAGACCGACTGGTTCTCCGAGTTGCCCTTCTTTAGGTGGTTGAAGAGCAGGTTCAGCGCGATGGCCATGACCGCTGCGGAGCTGATGCCGGAATGGAAAATCGTTGCGAACCAGCTGGGGAACTTGTCGTAGAACGTGGGGGCGGCGATCGGGATCATCCCGAAGCCGATGGAGGCGGCGACGATGATCAGGTTCATGTTGTTCCGGTACTCCACCTTGGCCAGGGTCCGGATGCCGCTCGCGGCCACCGTGCCGAAGAGCACGATCCCCGCACCGCCCAGGACGGCTGTGGGGACCGCCGCGACCACGCGGCCGAGCACCGGCAGCAGGCCCAGCAGCACCAGGATGACGCCGCCGGCCGCCACCACATAGCGGCTCTTGATCTTGGTGACGGCGACCAGGCCAACGTTCTGGGCGAACGCGCTCTGCGTGAAGGAACCGAAGACCGGCGCCACGAGGCTGGAAACCATATCTGCCCGCAGGCCCGCGGCGATCCGCTTCGAATCGACCCGGGTGCCCACGATTTCGCCGACGGCCAGGATGTCGGCCATGGTCTCGGTCAGGATGACCAGGACCACGATCAGCATGGAGATGATGGCGGCAGCCTCGAAGGTGGGTGCGCCGAGGTGGAACGGTGCGGGGAAGGCGACGATCGGGCCGTCACCAACCTTTGAGAAGTCCGCCATGCCGGTCACGACGGCGACCCCGGTTCCGGCGACCATGGCCAGCAGGATGGACAGGCGGGAAATGGTGGCGCTGCCGACCTTGCTCAGCAGGAGCACGAGGGCCAGGGTGATGGCCGCCAGCCCGATGTTGGCCACGCTCCCATAGTCCGCCGCCTTCTTGTTCCCGCCCATCGCCCAGTTGGCCGCCACGGGCATCAGCGTGAGGCCGATGGTGGTGATGACTGTGCCGGTGACCACCGGCGGGAAGAACCGGACAATCTTGGAGAACACCGGGGCGATCAGCAGCCCGATGGCTGCAGAGGCAATGACGGCGCCGAAGACGGCCGGGAGACCGCCGCCGCCGGTGACGATGGCGACCATGGTCGCCACGCTGGCGAAGGAGACGCCTTGGACCAGGGGGAGCTGGGAGCCGAAGAACGGCACGCCCAGGGTCTGGAGCAGCGTTGCCAGGCCGCCCATGAAGAGGGCCGCGGCGATCAGGACCCCGACGTCGGCCGGGGCCAGGCCGGCGGCCTGGCCGACGATCAGGGGGACGGCGATGATGCCGCCGTACATGGTCAGGACGTGCTGGAAGCCGTAGGCGAAGCTGCTTCCGACGGAGAGCCGTTGGTCCTCGGGGCGGGGAGTGCCGCCGGTGCCGCGGGTGCGTGGCAGCCGGGCGGTCAATTTTTTGCGTGCGTTCATGGCAGACCTTCTTGGTTCATGGCGGACGTCGTTGTCCGGCTAACAATGTCTGGCTAACGGGTGCCGGAGTGCCGGCGCCGGAAGCCCGGGCCGGCCGGCCCGGGAGTCCTAGCAGAAGCCGGCGATCCCGGACCAGGCGATTTCTGCGGGGCTGGCGTCTTCACGCTGGACAGTGGCCTCGATCAGGCCGTAGGGGCGGTCGGCGGCGAAGAAGACCTCGTTGGGGTTGTCGAGGCCAAAGGGCGAGAGGTCGACGAGGAAGTGGTGCTTGTTGGGCATGGAGAACTTGATCTCGTCGATCTCGGTGTGCGCTTCCAGGACCTTGGCGCCCATGTCGAAGAGGGTCTGCTGCAGGGCGTGGGAGTAGTTTTCGCTGAAGCCCTCCAGCAGCAGGCTCTTGACGTCCTCGTAGCTCTTGTTGAAGTCGAACGTGCCGAAATCGGTGCCGGTCCTGAAGCGCCAGCGGGCCGATACGTCCGTGGCGAGGATGCGGTCGGACGTTTCCGGGAGGGTGGTGTACTTGTCCCGCGGGAAGCCGCTGAACCCGGACTGGGTCGACTTCAACACGGTGAGGTCCTTGAGCCCGGCGATGAGGTGCTCGGTACCGCTGTCGCGGACAAGGACCGCGGTGCGGACTTCCTGGCCGCTGCGGACGAAGGAGTGGTCGTGCCCGGTCCCGTGGGCCTGGATCCGGTCCCATTTGTAGGATTCGGCTGCCCAGCGGCCGCCGGTGACCCAGTCGAAGTTCGAGGTGAAGTGCTTGCCTAGCCGCAGCAGGAAGGCTTCCGGGGAGCCGATGCCGTCCCGGGCGAAGGCATAGATGGTGTTCTTTTGGGTGTCCGTGGCCACCACATGGCTGTTGTCGCCTTCGAGGTGGGCAGCCGCGAAGTCCCCGCGCAACTGCGAGGTGACATTCAGGTCTTCGATTTCATGGCGGTCGGTGTCCCTGGTGATCTTGACGACCCGGACTTCGGCTTTTCCGTACTGGTTGTGGCCGAGGACGATCTTGTTGCTCATGGTCTGATTCCCAACTTCAGGTATGTGGCACCAAAGTCCCACATAGAAATTAAGCGCTTGTTTCCCGCGCGTTTCTCATTCCGTCGGCCCACAAAAAAGAGCCGACATCAGTTGATGCCAGCTCATTACGACCCTGCCTGCTGCTCCCAGGTTACGTGACCTGCGCCACGAATTGGGATTAAGCGTAGCCCGGTCCGGGCGTGGTGTACATCACTTTTCGAAAAAACGGTTTGTGACCGCGGCGGCCAACGCTCTTGACCGCCGGCTCCGTCCGCCCCTACTCTTTTCCACATAACAATAAATTATTTCCAAACTGTGGAACTCTTCCGCGTGCTTCGACTCGGTGCGGAGAAGCGCCCACGCAATGCATGAGGAGGAATCCATGAACTCGCAGGAGACGGACAGTGCCGTTGAATTTCCGGCGCCCGGGGTGGAGCTGTACCTGCCGTTCGCCGCCACGGACTTCGGCGCCACGGACCCAGACTTCTACATTCCGGCCGACTGCGAGCGGAGGGACCGCGGCTTTTCCCGGTGGCTCCGCGCGCTGCCGCTCTTTGGCCGGTAGGCGTTTCTCTTGGGCGGTTGGGCGGTTGGGCGGCGGCAGGGCCTTGGCGTGAAGACCCGGAAATAGAGATTTCACATAACGAAACTGGGCTTCCCTCAAATAGGGCGCGCCGCGCGGACATCCCGGTGCTACTGTCGATCTTGCCAACGGCGGGCAGCCCGGGATCCGGGAAGCTATCTACCAGGCGCAACCTTCAAGGCACATGCTGAAGACTGGTCACCGTCGCATACGGCCCTTGCGTACCCGTCACGGTGTACAGGCTTCCGCAGGTAGGGAGTGGCGGCATGACTACAACCGATACGGCCCAGAAGTTCCTGGCGAGATCCATCGAGTTGGCCACGGCCAACGTCCTGAACGGCGGCGGCCCGTTCGGCGCAGTGGTGGTCACTGCGGACGGGCTAGCGTTCGAAGGCGTCAACCGCGTCACCGCCACCAACGATCCCACGGCGCACGCCGAGGTTACGGCCATCCGGCAGGCCTGCAGCGAACTTGGCACTTTCGATCTCAGCGGAGCCACGCTCTACTGCAGCTGCGAGCCGTGCCCCATGTGCCTGGCGTCCGCACTGTGGGCGCGGGTGTCACGCGTGATGTTCGCCGCGGACCGGCACGATGCCGCGGCTGCGGGGTTCGATGACGCCGTCTTCTACGAATACTTCGAAAACGACCGGCGCGACACGCTCATGCCGGTGGGCAGGCTGCAACTGACAGACCCGCAAGCGCCCGCGGCACTGGATCCCTTCAAGGCCTGGAACTCGCTTGAGTCCCGGACCGACTACTAGCGCCGGGGACTGCGGCCATGTTGGATCTGCTCCCGCACCTGGGCACATGGCGGCCGGCCGCGTCCGGGCAGCTCTGCGCGGTGGCCACCGTCGTGGGCACTGCCGGATCAGTGCCGAGGCCCGTGGGCACCTCCATGCTGGTCTCGGAGACCGGCGAGGTGCTGGGCAGCCTGTCCGGTGGATGCGTTGAAGGGGCCGTTGTGGAAGCGGCCCTGGAGGCAATGCGCGACGGCGGGACGCGCCGGGAGTTCTTCGGCTACAGCGCCGAGGACGCGTTTGCCGCCGGGCTGACCTGCGGCGGCGGGCTGGAAATCCACATCGAACCCCTGGGCGCAGGGCCCGGCCGGCTGCGGCTGGACAGCCTGCAGGCCCTGGCCGGGAGGCATCCGGCCGGGGCCGCGCTGATCCGCAGGATGGACGCCGGCGGACGCGGCGCCGTCGTGGTTCCTGACCCGGCGGCCTTCCGGGTACTGCAGTCGGCCGAACTCGCCGCGCTGCTCGGGGCGGGCGGGTCCGCCGGTGCCGGGCGCATGCTGCCGGCCGCGGCAGCCCAGCTGGAACCGCTGCTGAGGGGAGGCCGTACCGGGCTGGTCCGGCTCGCGCCCGCGGGGGAGTGCCAGCCGGAACCCGTCAGCCTGCTGGTGGAGAGCCGGCTGCCCGCGGCGCGCCTGCTGATCTTCGGCGCCAATGACTTCGGTGCGGCGCTCGTCCCGGCCTCGAAACTCCTTGGCTTCCACGTCACGGTGTGCGACGCGCGCCCGGCGTTCGCGCAGCAGGACAGGTTCAGCGCCGCGGACGAGGTGGCCACAGCCTGGCCGCACCGATACCTGGCGGACCAGGCACGGGCCGGCCGCACCGACGCACGGACGGCCATCTGCGTCCTCACGCACGATCCGAAATTCGATGTCCCGCTCCTGCAGGCCGCGCTCGGCCTGGACGTGGACTATGTCGGCGCCATGGGGTCCAGACGAAGCCACCGCGGGCGGATCGATGCTCTGCGGCAGGCCGGCGTGGCCGACGGCGACCTGGCCCGGCTGCACTCACCCATCGGCCTGGACCTCGGGGCCGTCACGCCGGAAGAGGTCGCGGTCTCCATCACGGCAGAACTCGTGGCCAACCGGAGCAAGGCCGCCGGGCTGGCCCAGGGCAGCGTGTCCCTGAAGGATGCCAGCGGCCCCATTCACCACTACGCCCGAAATCATCAAGACAGCAGTCATCAAGACAGCAGTCATCACGACAGCAGCGCCGGTATGCCGGAACCTGAGGAGGCCCAGTGGACCTGAACACCATCGAGGCCGTGGTCCGCACCGCGGATCCGGCGCAGTGGCGCGAAGGGGACGCCTGGCTTGCGGGGGGTACCGTGCTTTTCTCCTCCGGGAGCCCCGCCGCCGGACAGGAACCGCTCCGGCGCCTCCTGGACCTCGGCTCCACGGACTGGACACCCATAGCGGTGTCGGCAGCCGGCATCGAGCTGGCGGCAACCTGCACCATCGCGCAACTGTATGCATTCCCGGATGCGGATGCCGGCTCGGACGCCGGCCGGGGGGTGGCCGGGAACTGGCCCGGCGTGGAACTCGTCCGCCCTTGCTGCGAGTCCTTTGTGGCCTCCTTCAAGGTCTGGACCATGTCCACGGTGGGCGGCAACCTGTGCACTTCCCTGCCGGCCGGGCCAATGATCTCGCTTTGCGCGGCGCTCGACGCCACGGCCACCATTCTGGGCCCCGGCGGCGCCCGCCGCACGCTCCCGGTGCTGGACTTCGTTACGGGCGACGGGACGAACTGCCTCGCTCCCGGCGAGCTCCTGCGCAGCGTGAGCCTGCCGGCGGCGGCCCTGTCCTCCCGGGTGGCCTTCCGCCGGCTGTCGCTGAGCAACCTGGGCAGGTCAGCGGTGCTGCTGATTGGAAGGCTCGACGCCGGCGGCACCCTGGTCCTGACCGTCACCGCAGCCACCAAGCGCCCCGTGCAGCTGCGCCTGGAGTCCTCCGCGGCGGCGCTCGCCGGCGCCCTCACTGATGCTCTCTCCGAGGCCTTGGATGCCGCCATCCCCGATGAGCTGTACCACGACGACGTCCACGGCCTGCCCGCCTGGCGCAAGGACATGACGTACCGGCTGGCCCATGAAATCCAGGCCGAACTCACCGCCCCGGCAGACCGCGACCCGTTACGCATATCCGGTGACTTCTGGCCGCCGCGGGGCGGGACCCTGAACGGTGGACCCCGGACGGAAGGTGCCTGAGCATGAGAATCGAGATCAACGGCATCCCGGCGCAGGCCGAACCCCGCCCCGGCCAGTGCCTGCGCACGTTCCTTCGCGAACAGGGGAACCTGGGCGTGAAGAAGGGCTGCGACGCCGGCGACTGCGGCGCCTGCACGGTGCACGTGGACGGGGTCCCGGTGCACAGCTGCATTTATCCCGCCGTCCGCGCGGAAGGCCGGGCGGTCACCACGGTGGAAGGATTGGCCGCCGCCAGCGCCGCCGGCGCCTCCGGTGACCCCAACAGCACCGCGCTTCATCCGATGCAGCAGCAGTTCCTGGACCGGCAGGGCTTCCAATGCGGCTTTTGCACGGCCGGCATGGTGATGACGGCAGCGACGTTCGATGAGGAGCAGAGGGCGGACCTGCCGCGGAACCTGAAGGGCAACCTGTGCCGGTGCACCGGGTACACGGCCATCGAGGACGCCGTCTGCGGGAGGGGGAGCCGCCCGGTCACCTCTTCTGAGGGGCACGGCCGGCCGGAGCCGCGCCCCGGACAACTGGGCGACGACGCTCCCGCCCCCGCCGGCCTCGCCATCGTCACAGGGCTGGCCCGCTACACCCTCGACGTCCCGGCCGACGAGCTGCCCGGGCTGCTGCACGCGAAACTGCTGCGCTCCCCGCATGCCCACGCCCGGATCCGCTCCATCGACGCAGCAGCCGCGCTGGCGATTCCCGGCGTCGCGGCCGTCTTCACCCACGAGGACTCCCCGGCGCAGCTGTTTTCGACCGCGCAGCACGAGCTCTACACCGACGACCCGGACGACACCCGAGTGTTTGACGACGTCGTGCGGTTCACCGGCCAGCGCGTCGCCGCAGTCGTCGCCGACACCGTGGCGGCGGCGGAGGCAGGCGTGCGGGCCCTGAAGGTCGACTACGAGGTGCTGGACGCCGTCTTCACCCCGGAGAACGCCATGCTCCCCGGTGCCCCCGCCCTCCACGGGGACAAGGACGCGACCACGGCCCGCATCAGCCGGCCGGAGCGGAACGTCGTCGCGGAACTGCATTCCGAGCTCGGCGATATGGCGGCCGGGTTCGCCGCGGCGGACTTCATCCACGAACACACGTACCGGACTCAACGGGTGCAGCACATGGCGCTCGAAACCCATGCCTCCATCGCCTCCATCGGCGGTGACGGGCGCCTGCTGATCCGCACCTCGAGCCAGGTCCCGTTCTTGGTGCGGCGCACCCTGGGCCGGGTGTTCGGCCTGCCGGAAGAGCAGATCCGGGTGGTTGCCGGACGGGTGGGCGGCGGTTTTGGCGGCAAACAAGAGGTGCTCACCGAGGACGTCGTGGCTCTGGCGGCCCTGAAGCTCAACCGCCCCGTGCAGCTTGAATTCACCCGGACCGAACAGTTCACCGCCGCCACCACCAAGCATCCCTTCACCATCCATCTCAAGGCCGGCGCCAGCCGCGACGGGAGGCTGACCGCACTGAAGCTGGAGGTGCTCACCAACACCGGCGCCTATGGCAACCACGCCACCGGGGTCATGTTCCACGGCTGCGGCGAGTCGTTGGCGGTGTACAAATGCGCCAACAAGAAAGTGGACGCCCACGCCGTGTACACCAACACCGTGCCGTCCGGTGCCTTCCGCGGCTACGGGCTCAGCCAGATGATCTTCGCGATCGAATCCGGCATCGACGAGCTCGCGGCAGGGATCGGCATGGACCCCCTGGAGTTCCGCCGCCGGAACATGGTCCGGGAAGGCGACGACATGCTGTCCATCCGCGACGAGCCCCAGGAAGACGTCCGCTACGGCAGCTACGGCCTGGACCAGTGCACGAAGCTGGTGGAGGACGCCCTGGCCCGTGGACGGGAACGCTGGCGTGCGGCCGGCCTCGACAGCCCGGGACCGGACTGGGTGGTCGGGGAGGGGACTGCCCTGTCCATGATCGACACCGTCCCGCCACGCGGCCACTTTGCCCACTCCAGGCTCCGGCTCCTGCCCGACGGGACCTACGCCGCCGACGTCGGGACGGCAGAATTCGGCAACGGCACCACCACCGTCCACGCGCAGCTCGCGGCCACCGCGTTGTCTACCTCTGCCGCCCGCGTCACCCTCCGGCAGTCCGACACCGACCTCGTGGACCACGATTCCGGCGCGTTCGGATCTGCCGGCACCGTGGTGGCCGGCAAAGCGACGCTGGCCGCCGCAGAGGACCTCGCCCTCCGCATCCGCGCCTTCGCCGCCGGCATCCGCCGCGTGCCGCCCTCCGGCTGCGTCCTGGACGGGGACGCCGTGGTCTGCGAGGGAACCCGGGTGCCCCTGACGGAGATTTACGACGCCGCGGAGCAGGCCGGCGTCGAGCTCGCCGCCGAGGGACGCTGGGGCGGAACGCCGCGTTCCGTGGCGTTCAATGTCCAGGGCTTCCGGGTGGCGGTGAACACCGGGACGGGGGAGCTGCGGATCCTGCAGAGCGTGCAGGCGGCCGATGCCGGCGTGGTGGTCAACCCGCGGCAGTGCCGCGGCCAGATCGAAGGCGGGATCGCGCAGGCCCTCGGCTCTGCGCTCTACGAGGAGGTCACAGTGGACGACGCCGGCCGCGTCACCACCGACGTCCTGCGGCAGTACCACGTCCCCTCCTTCGCCGACGTGCCGCGCAGCGAGGTGTACTTCGCCGACACCAGCGACAAGCTGGGCCCGCTGGGCGCGAAATCCATGAGCGAGAGCCCGTTCAACCCGGTGGCGCCGGCGCTCGCGAACGCCATCCGGAACGCCACCGGCGTGAGGTTTTCCCAGCTGCCCATCTCCCGGGACAAGATCTACCTGGGCCTGAAAGAGGCAGGGCTGGTTCCCCCGCTTTGAGGCCGCTGACGGCCTATAGTCGGACGATGGAACAACGAATCTTGGGCAAAACCGGACGAAACGTCTCCACCGTCGGGTTGGGGACCTGGCAGCTTGGCGCGGACTGGGGCAACGTGGACCCCGCGCAGGCGCAGGCCATCCTGGCGGCCGCCGTCGAAGCGGGCGTCACGTTCTTCGACACGGCGGACGTCTATGGCGACGGCCGCAGTGAGCAGGCCATCGGCGCCTTCCTGGCCGACAACCCCGGCCTGGACATCACGGTGGCCACCAAGATGGGCCGGCGGGTGGAGCAGCGGCCGGAGAACTACAACCTCGCCAACTTCCGCACATGGACGGACCGGTCGCGGCGCAACCTGGGCGTCGAGCAGCTGGATCTGGTCCAGCTGCACTGCCCGCCCACCGCCGTGTACAGCAACGACGAGGTCTACGACGCGCTGGACACGCTCGTGGCCGAGGGCGTCATCCGCAACTACGGCGTCAGCGTGGAGCGGACCGAGGAAGCCCTCGAAGCAATGCGCCACGACGGCACCGCCACCGTGCAGATCATCCTCAACGCCTTCCGGCTCAAGCCGCTGGACAAGGTGCTGCCCGCGGCTGAGGCCGCCGGCGTGGGCATCATCGCCCGCGTCCCGCTCGCCTCCGGGCTGCTCTCCGGCAAATACACCGCGGAGACGTCCTTTGCGGAGGACGACCACCGGAACTATAACCGCACCGGATCGGCGTTCGACGTCGGAGAAACCTTCTCCGGCGTGGACTTCGGCCAGGGCCTCAAAGCGGTGGCCGAGTTCGAGGAACTGGTGCCCGACGGCGTCAGCACCGCCCAGGCGGCCATCGCCTGGATCGCGGCGCAGGACGGCGTCAGCACGGTGATCCCGGGCGCGCGGAACGTGGACCAGGCGCGCGCCAACGCCGCCGCGGCGGATGTCAGCGGCATTGACGCAACGTTCGACGTCGGCGTCCGCGAAATCTATGACCGCTACTTCCGCGAAACCATCCACCCGCGCTGGTAGACCCTCCTCAAACCAATGCAGGGTCAGAAACGGCCCATGGCGGCGTGGTTCAGGGCCGTAGCTGACCTCGCGTTGTAGTTGGCGTAGCCGACGTTAGGCCGGCGGGTACCACACCCGCTTCCCCTCAACGCGTGCGAAGGAAGTCAGGGTGTGGGGTTTCGCGGACTTTTCCGTCATGATGTCCAGCACCCCGACATTCCGGACCAGGAGCGCGTCACCGATCAGCGAGCGGTGGCAGCGCCACGGGACGGCTTCCGCGCACATGATTGCGGAATCGTTGGCCCGCCCGCGGTCCAGCAGCTGGTCGATGGCCGCGGAGAATTCTTCGGTCTGCATGTAGTCCGCATATCCCCGAAACGACGCGTTGCGCCAGGCGCCGTTGGGGCTGTCCTTCCGGGCGTGCCGCAGACCACCGAGGGATTCCATTCGCCGGTAGGTGATTCCGCTGGCCCGCACGCTCGCGGCCAGCGCGTCCCCGTTGAACTGTGGATTGTGGCGCGACTTCGGGACGGTGCGCACGTCGATCAGCTTCTTGACGCCGTGGGCCTGCAGGATGCCGATGAATTCGCCAATGGGATGAGTGGAGTGCCCCACCGTGAAGATGGTCATGTCCGTCATCCCCCCATGCTAAAGCGGCACGCCTGCGCCGACGGTGTAGCGGCCCGGATATTCTGGAGGACCTACCGGCTGTCAACGAAACGGGTACGGAATGACTTCATCCTCCATCGATGGCTTTGTTGACCGTCTTGCGGCTGTGGAAACAGGGCCGGGGTGCAACAACTTCTTCGATCGCACCGTGCCGGGAAATGCGCAGCGCCGGCGGAACCTGACCATCTACCTGCGTGAGATGCAGGACCGCGACCCAAAGGTTCTGCTCGTGGGGGAAGCCCCCGGTTACAGGGGCATGAGGATTACCGGGGTTCCCTTCACGAACCGCACCATGTTCGAGGGCCCCGCCAACGAGTTTGGGCTTTTCGGGCCGGGGAAGGGCTACGTGCTCCCGGCGGATGCTGCGGGGATCGCTGCGGAGCCGACGGCCACGGTGATGTGGCAGGTGCTGGCCGAGCTGGAATTCCTGCCCCTGCTGTGGAGCGCCTGCCCGTGGCACACCCACGTGCCCGGGCGGCCGCTGTCCAACCGCACGCCAAAGGCTTCCGAGGCTGCGCTGGGAACTCCGTTTTGGCAGGCGCTCGCTGAGGCGTTCCGCATCGACACCGTGGTGGCCGTGGGCAACGTGGCCTACCGCAGCCTGCAGCGCAGCGGCATGGACGTGCCGAAAATCAGGCACCCGGCGCACGGCGGCCGGTCCGGGTTCAAGCGTGGACTGCAGGAGTTTTTGGCTCACTCGCGCTAAAACCGGCGCTAGTCGAGGAGATGCAGCTGGTCGGCAGAGTCGAGGTCCTCGCCGCCGGAGAGGTCACTGCAGTCCACCAGATCAACCAGGTCCGGGTGGGCCCGCAGGAACTGCCGGGCGCCGGCGTCGCCCGTAGCGGTTTCCGCGGCTTCGGTGCGAAGTCCGGCATCGAGCAGCAGCGGATGTCCCCGCTGCAGTTTCCCGTCCGCGTCGCGGTAGGCGGCCGCCGTCACCCGGCCTGGCCGATGCGACGTCAGCAGCCGGGCCACGGTCTCCGTGGTCAGCCCGGGCTGGTCCACCAGCGCGATGAGCACGTGGTCCTCCGGGGCCGCCGCGGCGATACCGGCCCGGAACGAGCTGCCCATCCCGCTGGCCCAGTGCGGGTTGTCGATGACCCGGTGCCGGCCGAGGTCGGTGGCGGCGCGGACCCTTGCCGCATCCGCGCCAAGCACCACCACCACCTCCCGGCAGCCGCCCGCGAGCAGCACGTCAGCGAGCACTTCGACCAGCGTGCGGCCATGGAAGGGGAGCAACGCCTTGGGCCCGAGCCCCAGCCGGGTCCCGGCTCCGGCGGCCAGCAGCACCGCCGTCGTGCCGCCGGATCCGGTGCCGTGCGCTCTGCTGTCGCTCATTTGCCCACCATAACGCGCTTCTCAGGCGTCGCCGCCGGTTCCGCCGGTGGTCCCGGCGTTGACGTCCAGGAGCTTGTAGCGGTCTATCGCGTAGGCGGGCGCCCCGCCGTCGACCTCTCCGCGCGAGGCCAGCAGCTGGAGGGTCTTCACTACAATCGAGTGGATGTCGTTCTTGAAGAAACGGCGGGCCGCGGCGCGGGTGTCGGAGAAGCCGAAGCCGTCCGCGCCGAGCGAGGCAAACTCGTTCGGCAGGAACTGGCGGATCTGGTCCGGCACGGCCTTCATGTAGTCGGTGACCGCCACGATCGGACCGGTGGCACCGGCGAGCTGCTGGGTCACGAACGGGACGCGGGCGGGCTGGCCGGGGTTGAGGAAGGCCACTTCTTCTGCCGCGAGGCCGTCGCGGCGCAGTTCGGTCCAGGAGGTCACGGACCAGACGTCCGCGGAGACGCCCCAGTCCTCGGCGAGGACCCGCTGGGCTTCGAGGGCCCACGGAACGGACACGCCGGAGGCCAGGATCTGGCTTTTAGGCCCGTCAAAGTCCGACGCCGACACCCGGTAGATGCCTTTCAGGACGCCGTTGACGTCGAGGTTTACGGGTTCGGCCGGCTGGAAGATCGGCTCGTTGTACACCGTGAGGTAGTACATCACGTTCCGCGACGGATCGTTGTCGGCAATTTCTTTCCCGGCTTCGCCGGGCCCATACATCCGCTCCAGGCCGTCCCGGATGATGTGGCCCATTTCGTACCCGAACGCTGGATCGTAGGTGATGACGGCCGGGTTGGTTGCCGCCAGCATGGGGGAGTGGCCGTCGGCGTGCTGCAGGCCTTCGCCGGTCAGCGTGGTGCGCCCGGCGGTGGCGCCGATGATGAACCCGCGGGTCATCTGGTCGGCGGCGGCCCAGAAGGAATCGCCGGTGCGCTGGAAGCCGAACATCGAGTAGAAGACG
>Ga0207645_10000496_pt1 | contig 32469 bp, 30 predicted proteins | sample KBSM53metaG_FD_184331 | JGI IMG/M metagenome (GOLD analysis project Ga0207645, IMG submission 184331) | Miscanthus rhizosphere microbial communities from Kellogg Biological Station, Michigan, USA - KBS M5-3 metaG (SPAdes) (version 2) | ecosystem: Host-associated > Plants > Roots > Rhizosphere >...
TTTTCTCGATACTAAATTAAATATTCCAACAAAGGTTCAGCCGTATCCTTCATTAGCATTGGGTGCCTGTGAACTTTCCCTGTATGAAATGATGTGGGGCTATAGCATATTCGGCGGTGGTGGCTTCTCAACAAAACCATATTTTCTCAGCCGAATCGAAGACAGAAACGGAAATGTGATTAAACGTTTTGACTACAGTGTAAACAGGAAAGAAGCGGTGAGCGAAGTAACTTCTTACAGGATGTGCCAGATGATGCAGGGAACCGTAGATCGCGGTACCGCTGCAGGTTTGCGCGGAAGATTAGGCGCCTCTGAAATGGGTGGTAAAACCGGTACCACCAACGATAATACAGACGGCTGGTTTATGGGCTATACGCCACAGTTACTCGGCGGTGTTTGGATCGGTTGCGATAATAATTTTATCCGCCTGCAAAATAATCTTGGATATGGTGGTGAAGCCGCACGGCCGATCTGGGAATATTTCTTTAAAAAAGTATTCGCGGATAAATCACTCGGCATTACAAAAGATGCACGGTTTAATAAACCTGCTGAAGTAGAAAATGAAATCAACAACAGCGATTACATGAAGCTGATTGAAAATGCCAACCCCGGCGCAGAAGGAGAAGACCAGGGTGTAGGTACAGAAAAAGATTTCGAAAACCAGAACAATGAATACATCGGACCTGAATCACAACCGGTGAAAGATGAGAATAAAAAAGATGAGAAAAAGGATACAACGAAACAAGGAAAGGGAAAGGATCCGAGGATCGGAGAAGAGGGAGAAAAGAAACAGGAGAAAAAGGGCTTTCTGAAAAGATTATTTGGTAAGAAAGATAAAAATTGAACCCGGCTGAATTATTATCACCGAAGCATTATAAAAATCACCGGCGCTGACCCGGTGATTTTTTTTCGATCGACAGTTGGGTCTCTTTGAAAATATTCCCGCCATTATTTGTTGGTCCGCCATTTAGTTTTCAAGTTTGTTCCACCATGTTTTTTTCAATATCATGCCGGTAACAACCAGCAATATAACGGTGACCAGTAAAGGCATTTTCATCCACAACACAATATACATAGGAAGTATGGTCAGGCAGCACTGTGCAATAATGCCAAGCACCACATTAAACATATCCAGCTTAAATTGTTTATTCGGTACGAAAGAAGGATCTTCTCTCATTACCTTTTCATGAATCGGTTTCCAGAAACCCCATGGTTTTATCGTTTTATAAAACTGTTTCAACACGTTTTCATCAGTCGGCGGTGCTGTAAATGTTCCAATGATACATCCTGCAATAGAAATAAGAAACAATAACGGCCATACGTAAAGAGGCAGAACGTTTTTGAAAATATATGGAAAAGCCAATGCTGCTATAATGCCGGTGAGCATACCCCAGAAAAAACCATTTGCATTAAACCGCCACCAGTACCATTTGAAAACATTTGCTGCAATATAGCCTCCCCATAATGCGCCAACGATCCATTGCAGTACACTGTTTACATCTTTTACAAAAAATCCAAGTATCACGCCGATAGCGACTACAATAACACCAACGGTATAATTAATTGTCATTACCTTTTTCGTTCCGGCAGATGGATTTATGTATTTCAGGTAAATGTCATTCACGATGTATGCCTGGGCCGCATTCAACGTTCCCGAGAATGTGCCCATAAATGCCCCTAACAAACCGGTCAGCGCGAGACCAAGCAAACCAACGGGTAAAAAATTATTTATTGCTGCAGGTAATATTTTTTCAAAATCGGTTCCTTTACCTGTCGCAATATTCAGCTGGTTATAATATAAAATAGCCAGGACGGTTAAGCCGATAACCATTGAATAGCGGACCGGCAATAAAATAATCGAAACAAAACCACTCATCTTACTCGCGTCTTTGGGCGAACGCGTTGATAATATTTTTTGCATGTCATAATTCGGTGCCGGTCCGGCAAGACTTGCAAAAACTCCTTTGAAAAGCATCATCATAAAAAAGAAACCAAAAAGCCCGAAGCCATCCTCGTTGATCTTCTTGTTCGCGTCAGGAACAATGGAGCTCCAGTCGAGGCTTAGATGCCAGTTGAAAAAAGGATTTTCCCAACCCGCAGGTACATGCAACGAGTTTTGACCATTATGCAAATGCATCATAGCAATACCGGCAATTGAAATACAGGCGATCGTCATGATCACGTATTTAATCACATCGCCCAACACGATACTGTGCATGCCGCCAAGTATAGAATAAAACATGGCGAATAAGGTAAAAACGATCCCAAAGAAATGCGGGACAAATTCTTTTGAAACAGTGAAAGGCACGTAATCTTTTACATAGTCCCATGGAATAAATATTTCAATAAACTTTCCTAATCCAACAAAGCCATATGCCAGGAACCCGAAACAACCAAGCAATGCAAAAACCACAACAATAATATGAGAACCTTTATTGCCTTTACCGGACATTCCAAACCGCGTGACAAGCCATTCAGCACCGGTCGTTGAATTGGAACGACGCAGCCATTTAGACAAAAACATCATGAGGAAGACCTGGTTAAATACCGGCCAGAGCCAGGGTATCCAGATACTCTTCATGCCATATACAAAACACAGTGCCACCATCCACATGGTACCGCTGATATCAAACATATCGCTCGCGTTGCTGAATCCCAGCATATACCAGGGTAATGATTTCCCTCCAAGCAGGTAGCTTTCTTTATTTCGTCCTGCTTTTTTTCTCAGCGTCCATCCTATAACGAGCATGGTTATGAGATAAGCAAGAATGATGAGGATGTCAAGGATATGCAGTTTCATCAAAAATTTACTAAACTTAAAGAAAGGATGGCAGTTTTAGTAAACCGAACTGCTTCTGTGAAGAAAAACGGATGCGCCTTTCTCAATTTTCCTGCCGGTATATGGGGGTTTTGCTATTTTAAGTTTAGAATCGCGTCGAGTCATTTTGATAAAAGTCTACAAAATTTTTGAAGTAGCTTACAATTTATTCACAATGAGAATTATGTGCCCGTGAGCTTATTTCACCAGGCAACTCACTGCTCATTGATCGTGAATTTTGCCGTCTGAACGATAAATTATTTTGATGTATTTGGGGAACTTTCTTACCACCACTTTTCTTAAAATTTAGGAAATGAAAATAAATTTCCAAGCAGCAATTTTGCAACAGGGATGGTCTTTATTACTATTCGGCAAGTATAGCCTTATCCTCCTGGTGATTTAAATCTTTTGAACTTTAGCAACGCTAACAATTGCAAATATGTCCGCAACCGTAATGCGTGAGATCACGCCGCTAACTCAGAACGATTGTTTTACCCTTTTTTCCCGGACTAAATCAAATTTTGATTTTCCGCTTCATAGTCATGAAGAATTTGAATTGAATTTTATCAGGAACGCAAGAGGGGCAAAACGCATCATCGGTGACCATATTGAAGAAATTGACGACCTGGAACTGGTATTGGTAGGCCCTAACCTGCAGCATGGCTGGTTTACCCACAACTGTGCCAGCCGGGAAATCTTTGAAGTGACGATACAGTTTCATAAAGACCTGTTTGATGAAAAGTTTCTGCGCAGGAACCAGTTAAGTTTTCTCCGCAACATGATAGAAAAATCATCCCGGGGAATTCTTTTCTCTAAAGAAACTGCAAAACGCCTGACGCCCCGGATCATTCAATTAAATCATAAAGATGGATTTGATTCTGTGCTGGAACTGATGTCCATTCTTAATGAACTTTCCGCGTCGAGCAAAACGAGGATATTATCTGATTCATCGTTTAACAATACCGAATCGCATACCTACAGCAGCGCCCGCGTTGAAAAAACGTATGATTACATGAATAAAAATTTCGACAAAGTGATCGGCCTTAATGAGGTTGCACGGCTGGCCAATATGTCGGAAGCATCTTTCAGTCGTTTTTTTAAATCACATACCGGTATCACATTTATTGATAGCCTGACAGAGATTCGCCTTGGTCACGCCTCTCGCATGCTGATCGATACCTCGCTGTCTGTTGCCGAGATTGCCTACAATTGCGGATTCAATAATATTTCAAACTTCAACAGAATTTTCAAAAAGAAAAAGAAGTGTACGCCGAAGGAGTTTCGTGAGACTTATTCGGGAATACGGGTATTTGTCTGAGATTGCGGCAAACGTAAAACGGTAAACGCGAAATACCAATTTTCATGTTTACCGTTTGCCTGTTATCGTTACCCGAATTAATAACCGATCTTCAGTTCCACCCTGCGGTTCTTTGCACGACCACCTGCAGTTTTATTATCAGCAACAGGTTCATCCTGCCCGTGACCAACACTCGTAATCCTGCTTTCATCCACGCCTTTGGCGACAAGATATTTTTTAACTGCCGCCGCACGGTTTTCACTCAGGACTTTGTTTTTATCCGGCTTGCCAACATTATCCGTATGTCCATGAATGCCGAGTTTCAAATCAGGATTATCTTTTAAGATACTTACTACTTCATTGAGCCCTTTGTTTGATTTGCTCAGCAGTTTTGCACTCCCCGTAGTGAAATAAATATTGCTTGCTGCATAATCAACCTTCTTCCTGATCTCTTCTGCAATAGCAGGACAGCCCTGGTTTTCTGCAACACCTGCAAGATTGGGACATTTATCCTCTTCATCGTTTATACCATCCTTATCCGAATCAGGCACAGGGCATCCCTGGTAACGGGCCACTCCCGGTACATCCTTACACTTATCTTCCTCATCATTTATCCCATCCTTATCGGTATCAGGTATCGGGCAGCCTTCGTACCGCACAAGACCGGCCATATCCGGGCATTTATCGTCTTTATCTGCAATCCCGTCGCCATCTTTATCTGGGCATCCTTTCAATGAAGCAAGTCCGGCAACGTCGGGACATGCATCCAGGCTATCAATGATACCATCGCTATCACGGTCTTTTGGTGGTTCAGCCTGCGGAATAACAACCTGTTTTACCGGTTCTTCTTTCTTTTTTCCAATGTTACCCGCTATACCGATACTATGCACAAAATGATAGTTATTTGTTTCCTGCGTTACAGGAACACGGTATTGAGAAGTAATAAATACAGATGCTTCTTCGAACAGGTTTATTTTAAAACCTAAACCGAACGGCATAAAGGCGCTGTAGTAACTTTTGTATTTGCCGGCGCCAATACCTGCTATCAGGTAAGGCTGCACCCAATATTTTTCCGTCGTCATTTTAAAATTCGCAGAGGCATCTGCTTCCAGTAAAAAATTATCGCCGTTAATATTGGTTTTATCGGGCAATGAAATAGTGGCGTAAGAGGCGATAAGTGTTCCCGCAAAATCAACATGATTTGTCAACCCTTTAAAATAAGAAAGCGCAATACCCGGCGACATTTCATTGATCTTCGCAAATTGTTTATCCCGGAAAGTGGCGGTTAAAGAATAATTGCGGATATATTGAGGCGTCTTAAAATCATTCAAAACAAAACTGATTCCTAATGCTGCCGGCCTGAGGTTATCATACTTCTGGGCAAATAAAACGGGTGATAAAATAAATGTGGCAAGCAGTGGTAGCAGGAACTTCTTCATACAGGATGTTTTGGTTTGTACGAACAAAAATAAAAGGTATGTTCAAAACCAGGAAATATTTGTTCACTGCTAATTCGCTCAGACAGAAGGCTTTTTCTTTCCCAAAACCTCTACTTTAACGCGTGTAAGGCCATACCCGATATAACCGATTTTTTGAGCAGCGCTACGGCTGAGATCCACTACTCTTTTCATCCTGGGGTGGAGGCGGTCATTTGTTTTTACAATGATTGATTTTCCATTCCGCAGGTTGGTCACTTTTATCCATGTGCCCAGGGGCAGCACATTACAGGCTGCGGTCAATTTCTTTTGACTGAAGATTTCTCCATTTGCTGTCTGGCGGCCATTGAATTTATCATGATAATAGCTAGCCGTGCCATATATAATTTTAGGAGCGGGCTTCTTTTCCGTTTTGTCTTTGTCTGGCTTACCATCTGCGGCAGACAGGAAAAGAGGCAATAGAAGTGTTGCCAAAGCAAGGTGTAATTTCATAGTGCTCAGTTTACTTTCCCGCGAAGTACTTCTCCCGCATCAGCTTGTCTTCTCCGTAAACATCATCGTAGAAAACGATCTTCCCATCTTTGCCTTCACAGGTTACGTAACGAATGAATATTGGTATTCTGTTTTTCACAGGTAAGGTATGCTTTTCTTTCCGTTCCAGCCATGCTTTGAGGGTGTCAGATGGGGTAAATTTAGGGTTTATACTATCCGTCTTAGTCGCAGATATACTATCGTTTGCCAAAATGTAGAAAGCGAGCTTGTCCCAGCTTTGCACCCGAACGCAACCATGGCTCAATGACCTTACAGCCCGCGCGAAAAAATAACGCTGGTTCGTATCGTGCAGGTACACTGCATATTTGTTATTGAAATTGAATTTTAATACCCCCAAAGCATTATCATCACCGCTTCCCTGCATCACTTTATACGGAATACCAAGTTTGTATTTTTTCCAGTTCACTGTACCGGGGTCCACTTCCTGGCCGTCCTTACCTATCAGGACATATCCTTTTTTTGTCAGGTAACCGGTATCCTTTTTTAATCCCGGTAAAATTTCTTTCAAAATAATACTTTCCGGTATTGTCCATTGCGGATAACTCACCATATTCGATATAGCGCTTGTGAGAACCGGTGTACGTGTTGCCGGTTTGCCGCAAACGATCTTTGACTGAATACGTACAGAATCTGCTTCGCGCAACTGTAAATAATAGCCCGGAAGATTTACCCATACATATCTTTCAGGCATTGTTGGCTGCAATAATTTATACCGGTCAAGGGTAATCGCAATACTGACAAACCTGTCTGAATCGGACGTGTTCAACGCATTCAACATTTGCTTCCCAAACTTGCCATCCACTGTCAGGCCTTTTCGTTTCTGGTATCGTGAAATAAATCTTGACAGGCGAACAGAATCAAGTGTGGTAGCGATCGAATCCGTTAAAAGACTATCTTCTTCACTTAACCGTTTTATAAGATTCCTGGTAAAAGAAAATGTATCTTTTGTGGGATACGTCAATTTAGTATGAGGCCTGAAATCGGCGCTGTCTAAAAAATCTGGAATGGCACTTTTTAATGCCTGGTAATCTTTGTTAACAGGTTCCAGCGCCTGAATTATTCTGCTTAAGGTATCACCATTAAACAGTGAATCAAATTTCTGGTGGTAAAAATCCTGCGATAAGACAGAATCGGTACGTTGTGTTATGCTATCATTGGGTAAACGCCCGAGTTTTATATCGCTTAATATCTGTACAAATGCATCTGTCAGCATCACATCCGCTCTTGCCCACAATGCAGCATCCCTCCTGTCTGTACTATCATTTTCAATGCGGGAACGTATGGAGTTTAGCTGGCGAAAATGATAATCCTGCGGAAACAAGCCATACAGATTACATGCTGAAATAAAATTGAACATGGAATCACTCAGTGGTAACCAATGTTCTTTGCGGGCCCAGGCGCCGGAATCACTTTGATGACTATAAATAAATTTGGTAATCAATGGCTGCCGAAGGGTGATGGAATCATCAATTTTGCCAGCATTACCCACGGCATATTTCAACGCCTGGCTGATAATGTCATTTGTTTTCAGGTCAATATCTTCGGGTTTCGCAACAATTTCCTTCGCTTCCGGCTTGCGTGCAGGCTCATTGCAGAACTGCAAAAAGCACGACAGAAAGATAAGTGCTGAAAGTATACCAGTTAACCGAAAGAATTCCGAACGTGTATGGTGCATAAAAAGTTTTACAGTGATCAGCTAACCATCAGCACATAAAAGACCAACAAAATAACAAAACGTTTTCAGTAATCAGGAAGTTATCAAAATCATTTTTTCGATCCTGATAATGAACTATTTAGTAAATATCAGCTAAAGATAGGATGAAGAAATTGTAAATAAACAATGATGAAGTGTGCGGAAAAAAATCATCAACTGACAATTTTATGCGGAGACGAGGAACTCCTCAACAAATTCTCCCTTAAACTTCAGATAGATAATATCTTCTTTAAAAAGGGTGGCTTCAAACGTTATCCGTTTGTTTTCGCTATTCGCATACGTGATGCGGGCATTAACATTCCTGTTTTGATTTGGGTCAATTACGGAAAGGAATTTTATATTATCCGCTTTCTGAAGAAACATTTCTTTTCCGGTAGCCGTCTCCGTTACTTCTTTTACCATTTCCATCATGCACACACCGGGTACTACCGGCTGCCCCGGAAAATGTCCCTGGAATATTTTATGAGCCGTATTAATTTCCAGCGAGGCACAAATAACTCCGTGTTCGTCGCTCACTGACTGTATATAAAAGAAATCATCTTTCAGCATAATGGTAAATTCTTTTTAAACCAATTTCAAAATTAAAATTAGTGTGTGTGATGCCGATAGTATCCGGCATGCCTTCTTTAAAGTCTTCAGCAATGGCCGTCATAACCGGCTTACTTTCATTGCCTCTTTCCATGCGTAACAATCTTTTACATACACTGTCGGTTATATAGTAGTAATGGTCCTTTCCATCCGGGAACGTATAATAGTTCAGCGAATCCTTTTTCAACACGTAAGTACCTGCATTGGCCAGCCTGTTCATCAGCACGAGTTGAAAATCTTTCCGCAGGGTTTTTATAACCGCCTTTTTGTTCATCTCCTTATAGACGTAGTAAACCTTAAAATCGTTACTTGTAAATCCAAAATCAAAAAATTTAAACCCGGCTTCATTTGAAAATACGATTCTGGTACTGCTGTCTGGCATTGTTTTGATGATCAATAAACCGCTGAGATGTTTACCCACAACATTTACCTGCGTATTATACAATGCCGTTTTAAAAACGGGTTTGAATTGCTGCACGCAGCTCATATCTCCTTTTGTCTTTTGCAATTTCTTATACGGTGCAAAGCAGGAATACAGGCAAACGAGGCAGCTAATTAATAGCAAACAGCGCATCCGGGAGCGATACATTCATTTCACGGTTGATATAGTTTATAGTTGTCATATCGCCGGACGGCTCATGCATTTCGATCTTTGTCACAGAAAAATCTTTTTTACTCACAGTAAGATTAATGTTCCTGAATAGACTTTTCAGATTCTTATTGACCGGCGATAACTCCGCAAGATACGTATCACCTGCTTCAAAAACCCGGGCGGTGAAATCCGGGTTATTCAGCGCAGAGCCATTCACACAATCCATCATTGTTTTGTTAATCTGTTCAAAGAGCTTATTGGACTTTGCTGAAATCTTGTTTTCTTTCTGGCTGTCTTTTATATAAATCTTCGATCCGTTTATGATCATCAGGTATTGGAAAGGCTGCGTGTACTCCATACGCACGGCGTTTTCCCGCTTAAACCAGAACTTTCCTTTGGATACGATTTTCTCAGATAACAGGCTTAATTCCTTTTCCTGCACAAAATCGCTTTTAATTGTCGTTATCTTTTGTGAAGCGGCTGCAAACTTTGTGTTGAAATCAGCAGCATCGGATATTAACTTATATCCCGGGTACTGGGCCTTCACAACACAGGCTGTCATCAACAGGAACAAGACAAAAACAACATTACGCATACGGCTCCAGTTTAAGTAATTTATCCAAACGAACGAATTCAAATCCTTCTTGTCTTGCCAACTCGATGAACGCTGGAAGTACAGATTGTATTGCCTTTCCTGTATCATGAAACAGCACAACTGCACCCGGTTTTAACGCTTTGGTAACTTTTAATAATAATCGCTGATGATCGGTGATAACAGTATCGAGCGAACGAATGTTCCAACCCACAGAAATATATTTACCCTCTATGACGGCTTTTCGAAGGTTAGGGTTGGTTACGCCATATGGAGGCCTGAACAATTTTGGTTTTACGCCGATCACTTTTTGAATGATAGCATCCGTTGCTTTTAAATCCTGGTACATTCTGTCAGCAGAAAAAAGGTCAAACCATGTAGCGTGCGAATAACTATGATTTCCGACGATATGCCCGGCTTCATGTACCTGTTTCAATAAGGATTCATTTTGCGCAATGCGTTTTCCGATACAAAAAAATGCGGCAGGCACATTTTCCTCTTTTAGTATCTGCAAAATATGGGGTGTATACTCACGGGCAGGTCCGTCGTCAAAACTGATGGCGATCTGTTTTTCCTTTGTTTTTCCCTCGCAAATTATATGGAAATAAAAATTGGAACTGACTTTATAACTTCCCCAAAAAAGAATAAGTGAATAAATAATGGCTGCAATGAAATACACATAAAAGGGCATATCGCTTCCAATATCCACGATAATCAGCATAACAAACACCGCAATAAAAAGAAGATTTGTATTTCTGAAATTTAGCATGCCGAAAGCAAATACAATGAGTGATGAATGTTTTGATAATGGTTATAAAATAAAATTTTCTTTGGATTTTCCAAAGCCTGGTATGGAATTTTTCCCGTTTTAAGAATATTGGCAGCCAGCCAAAGTGCAAAGGCAGATGATGTTGGGTATTCGCCGCAAAGGTGCTTGTAATCAATTATGGTCTTACCAGGAAAAAGTTTTTGCCCGATGTTGCTATATATCAAGTCATTTCGCACATCACCGTTCCTTCCCTGGATGATCAGATCAATATCACTGACATTTATAGCTTGTGATAATAAAAAATTCTCAATATTCATTTTGACTTCATCGATCCCTTCTGGTTTAAAGAAAGTATACACCGCGTCTAATTTCGCATAGTCTTTCCCGGAAGCCTGCTTAGATAACAGGAAAAAGGCGGCTCCTTCCCCATCGATTGTACCTTTTGATGGCGAGTTAAAAATTTCGAGATTAGAAACCGGGTCTTTCTTATATAAGCCAAACCGGCTTAAGATTTCGTGACTGACATTGGTTATTTCATCAACGCCGCCGACAAGCACAGTTGACGCTTCATTCTCCTGCAGCAGGGAGATTGCATCCAGCAAAGCATTTTCAAATGAAAATCCACGATGAACAAATGTGTTATTGTAGTTGTGGCATTTAATCATTAAGGCGATCTGCGCCGCAACCGTATTGTGTGTGGATTGAATAAATGCAGTTGGCGTTAACAACTCTTCTTTATTCTCCACCATTTTTGTCAGAAACGATTCAGTATCTGCAAGACAACCATAAGCCGTACCGGCGATGATTGCATCGGGATTCTCTACACCTGCTTCTTTCAAACACTCCATTGCTGCCGAAACACCCATTTTTATAATGTGGCTCATTCGCCGGATAAGCTTTGGGTCGAGAATCTTTGCATAATCCGGTTCGATACAGTTCAGCCGGTTCGAAGTATAGGCAGCCGGTACAGCCAGTAATTGACTGAATGATGCCTGGGGTGATATGCTCGCGGCTGATCGTATAAACATAATGCGAGCTAGGTTTTTGAAAAAATAAGTGATGAACAATTACCGCCAAATCCAAATGAATTTGACAGTACATGATTGACCTGGTTACCCTTGCTGAATTTTGTTTCAGGTGCAAAGGGCAACTCTTTCATCTGTGTTTGAAAACGAAGATTAGGATAGATCAACCCGTGTTGAATGGATAAGACAGAAAAAACGGCCTCAACTCCACCACTGGCACCCAATGTATGACCCGTAAATGATTTGGTAGAGCTCATCGGTGGAAAATCTTTTTCAAATAACAGTTTAATGGCAGTGCCTTCTGCAATATCGTTATTCTGAGTACCCGTGCCATGCAGGTTAATGTAGCTTATGTCTGCCGGTTTAATATTACTTTTCTGCATCGCACCTTTCATCGCTAAAAATGATCCTGTTCCTTCCGGGGATGATGCTGTCTGATGATACGCGTCGTTCGCATTGCAATAGCCGCTTAACGTACAGGCTGGCTTTTTTGCCAGCTTTGCTGCCACCTTTTCTGACACCAGGACAACATAACCTGCTCCTTCTCCCAAATTCAATCCCCTCCTGTTTTCATCAAAAGGCTGGCAATATTTATTGTCCAGTATCATTAATGTATTAAAACCATTCAACGTAAATTTTGCCAGCGCATCCGTTCCACCGGCTATTACTACATCAAGTATGTTTTGTTTTATTAATCTTGCGCCGCAAAAAATACTGTTGGCCGAAGACGAACAGGCTGTGCTGATTGTAGATACATAGTTTTTAATTGCCAATTTATCTGCCACCAATTCTGTTACAGCGCCACATTCATGATGGACTACACTCCGCAAGCGGCCTCTAGCATGGTTTGAAAGAAATTCCGGAAAAAAGTTTTCTGTCTTATCCATGCCACCAACTGTATTGGCAGAAATAAAGCCGGTTCTTAATTCATGAAAATTTTCAATTGCCGCGTCAGCCAATGCTTCTTTTGCAGCGATAGCACTTAATAATGCCGTGCGGCTGACATGCGCCGGCATTTCCGCCATCTCCGCAAGTTCGCTATTACTATGTTTTACTTCGGCTACTGGTAAACGTTGGCGATGAATGGAATTAAGAAAACGCATTTCACCCATACCTGCTTTTTCCTGCTCCAGCGAAGCAAGATTTTCAGCGGTATTATTACCAATAGCTGAAATGATTCCTGTACCGGCAATAAATACGGGTGCACTCATGCGTTAGGCCTTCGTGGGCTGATGTTCTGTAATGTATTGCGCCATCGTTCTCACGGAACGAAAAACCGACTGGCCCTCTTCGGCACTGGCCAATTTAATTTGATATTCCTGCTGCAGCAATACAATCAATTCCAATGCATCAATGGAATCAAGACCGAGTCCTTCTACAAAAAGGGGTTGATCATCGCCGATATCTTCCGGCTTTAAATCTTTCAGGTTCAACTGGCGGATGATCTGCTCCTTCAACGTATGCATTAACTTATCCATTGGCTAATTCGTAAATGTTTTGAATATTCTTTGTTATAAATAAGTGCGAACTGTCTCTTTTTATCTTTTCTACCAGGTACAATACTGATTTGTACTCCTGGCCAATTATATCCGCCCATCCGCAAATACAGGCTGATAAATTATGCCTTCCCATCAAATCGTTCACATAAAATTCGGTAAACGATATATCAAATTCTTCCTGCACAAAAAAAGCATTTTCTCCTTTAAAACCGTTTCGTATGCAAATTTCGCCAATTACAATATTCGGCAAAGTATATACAAATAAAGCCGGGCTGGGTATATTTTTTACCGATTGCCAGTAATTAAGATCCGCATCCAGGCTGGCATTTGCATTGGCAAATACAATTCCCACTTCATTTGCGGTGTAATTGTTCCGATCAAAATTTCCATTCAACAAAATTTCAGTTGCCAGGAAACCCAATTTGGAAAGATTATCCATTTTGTAAAACTTTGGATAATCAATGCCAAACCGTTTATAAACAGACATCAGGAAATCAGCTGCTGAAACGGCTTCATTTTTGAAAAGAACTTCTTCATTCTTCCGGACAATTCCTTTACTAAGACTGCAACTGGCTGTAATGTATTTTTCTTCCGCCATAATTGAATTTACGATATCGGGTTTTTGATTTCAGATTTGTGAAACCGGCAACGAAAGAGAAATCGAAAATCCGCAATCAAAAATCGTAAATCCTTTTCATTTATCAGGCGCTTCGCAAGCTATCTCTCATTTCAATCATTCTCGCCAGTTTATGCAATGCATGTTTATGATCGTTTACATACGGGTTGTTCATATCCCACACATAGCCCGCCAGCACAGAACATATCTGGCTCTTGATAAGTGCATTCTGGTCATCAGCAAAAAATATCGTATCCAGCGTTCCGGCATACCAGGCCATTACGTAGGAGCGGAATGTATTCACCCCTTGCTGCATAATACTCATGTACTCTTTATCCCAATCCACTTCGCCACCTTTCAGTTTACGCACAACCAGCTTGCCGGCCAACTGGCTCGACACCGTTGCCAATGTAACGCCCGAAGAAAATACGGGATCAAGAAATTCTGTTACGTTGCCCGTCAGCACAAATCCGTTGCCATAAAATTTATCCGTCGTAGCCGACCATGACTGCAATTCACGCGGTTGAAAAACCAGCTCAACATCTTTCATTCTTTCGGCTATATATGGCTGTGAGGCCACCATCGCCCTGAATTGTTCTTCGGGCGTTCCGGAAAAGCGATCAAAGAACTCCTTGTCACCTACATAACCCAGCGAGGTAACACCGTTTGAAAAAGGAATGATCCATATCCATACTGCTTTTTCATGCACCACGATGGTAATACGGTTCGGCTCATCATCCATTGATCGTTTTAAATCGACGGTATGCGAAAACATGGCTTTTCGAGGCGGCAGGTTGGATGGCCTTTCCATGTTAAACAACTTAGGAATTACTCGTCCATAACCACTACCATCGATTATAAATCTTGCCTCGATTTGTCTTTTGTTTCCCTTTGTATCTTCTACGGTTGTAACGGATGTCCCGTCTTCATTAAACTTTATTGCGGTTACCGTAGTTTCATATTCCACCGGCACACCCATTTTTTCCACGGTGTTGGCAAGGGTCTGATCAAAGTCTGCACGCGGTACCTGCCAGGTCCAGGTCCATCCTTTGGTGAATTGATCGGCAAAAAAATAATCGCAGATCTTTCCATTCTTCACAAACTTTGCCCCGAACTTTTCCTGGTAACCTCTTGCTTTTACAGCATCCAAAAACTTTGCTTCTTCCAGGGCTTCCATGCATCTTGGCAATAGACTTTCCCCAATCACAAACCGGGGAAATTTCATTTTCTCTACAATTTTTACTTTGTAACCTGCCTGGTAAACAATCGACGCAGCAACAGTGCCCGAAGGGCCCGCACCAATGACTAACACATCTGTTTTTTCTGTTTGCATAATGAAGTTAAATACGTTTAAAGGTTTAAGACGTTTAAAAGTTCGACTTACTATTGACTATTTACTATTCACTTTTTTACACCTGAGCAAAGTATGACTCAATCCAATATTATCCACCTGCTCCACAATTTTAAATCCTGCATCATGAATACATTTTATAAATACACGCGAATCGTACATCTGGCTGTTACCATTTGCCAAAGCAGTAAAATAAATAGAAGTCTGCTGTAAGCAAAATGCAGCTGTTTCAAATCGTTGTGTGTCCCAAAACGCTTCGAGTATTAAGACATATCCATTATCATCTATCGCTTCTGCGCATCTTTTCAATATAGACACAATTTCTTTTTCAGAAAAACAATCCAGGAACTGGCTCATCCAGATCGCGTCTGCTCCTTTTGGGAGCTTCTGGGATTCATCCAAAATATTTACCGGGTAAAACGAAACTCTTTCTGTCAACCCGAGCTCTTCCATTCTTTTCTTTGCCATATTGGCCTGGCCAGGCAAATCGACGATCGTGATATGAATATCATCCCTGTATTTCGCAGAAGCAATAGCCCATTTACCGGTATTACCACCAATGTCGAGTATTTTTTTTATCCCATCTTTATATACAAGTGGTAACGCCTTGGGAAAAGCTGTGTCTGAAAAAAAATGGTCGAATGCAAACCAGCTTTTCTGAATATCGGGCGGTAATTGGGAAAGACCTTCATATATCGTTGGCCAGTTGCCCAATTCCTTCAATCCTTCGGGCTTTTCATTGCGGATGCTATCTTCAAGATGAAAGAGACCCTTATAATTGACATCCTGTATAAAATCCATATTCACGCGGGTAAGCGGATCGTGCAAAATGAAATACCCGGTCTTTGTCAATGTATACTTTTCATTATTTACCACAATTAATCCTATTCCAAGCGAAGATTCAATTAATACCCGCACACCATAATGAGGTAACTTCACTTTTTCCACTATTTCTTCCAGCGTAAGGCCCTTGGAAGCGGCATCTTCAATCACTTTCAAAATGCCTGTATCACGCATTACTTTTGCTACCTGGAAAACAACCGGTCCAAATGCTATAAACTGTGCTAATCCTTTTGCTTCAAGTGCTGTCTTTGTGTCCTTGCTAAATAACTTCATTACTATTTATTACGCGATAGATTAAAAATATTATGCCTTTTGTAAAACAATAGCAGCATTACATCCTCCGAAACCCGATGCTGTTTTAAGACAAGTATTAAATACGCCTTGCTTTAATTCTTTAAATACATGGACAGGTTTTGATGTGCCCGGTTTTGTATATCCGGGAGTCGGTAAAACTACATTTTCTTTCAAAGAGTGAAGAGAAATAACTGTTTCAATCAACCCTGCTGCTCCAAGTGTGTGTCCATAATAACCTTTCAGGCTATTCAACGGAATGTGCTGCATGCCTGCAAGATTAATTGCCTTCGCTTCCATTTCATCATTGTACAATGTAGCAGTACCATGTGCTGAAATAAAATCGATATCATCGCTGGAAATACCTGATTCGTTTAATGCTGATAGAATTGCCTGGTATAATTCTTCTCCTGTTCGCGAAGGGCCGGAAATATGATTGGCATCATTGCTTACGGCACCACCGCTTACTTTTATCGCACCATCCCCAGGTTTATTTGAAGAAAGAATAACCGTTGCGGCTCCTTCGCCCAGCGTAATGCCATTGCGGGCTTCATCAAAAGGCTTACAAGGTTCGGTACTAACGGCCTGGAACGATTGAAAACCCGATAAAATAAATTTTGTGATCACATCCGCACCGGTAACCACTGCCGTATCATATGTACCGTGCTGAATAAGACGCATACCGGTTATAATTGCAACCAAACCCGATATGCAGGCATGAGAAACAATGACAGGCTTGTTGACAAATCCAAAATGAGAAGCAATTAAAGCACCAGAATGCGACAATGAAACCCTTTCCTGCACATCTTTGGCTATCGCTTCGTTTTCTATAACACTTATGTTTCCTTTCGTAGAAGAAATGATCAAAATCGTTTTTTCATCATTCGGATTTATATTGTTGTTACCAAGTGCGTCATCAACTGAAACGAGAAGTAGCTTTTCAAATTTTGTATACGATTGCTTTTGCGTTTTTGGCCGGTATAGTGCTGCATCATTTATAATAGAAGCATACACGGGTTGTGATGATAATCCTGCATCATCCTGCTTCTGTATCCCGGAAACATTTTTTTTCAGATTGATAAAATTATCAACAGAGGTATTTCCCAACGGCGATACAATATTATCCGACACAATAAAAACCTCTCTCATGAAAAGTTTAACGTTTAAAGTTTAATAGTTTAAAAGATTAAGCCTCCTTTTTCGAAATTACCCGATTGATAAAACGTGTTCGCATCCATTGTTTCCTGAACATTCAAGCTATTAAATTCCCATCTTTTTTTTCCATTCTTCGTAAAAAGATGGATTGGTTAATTGAAGTACTGATGTTTCTTTATCCAGGAAAACCTGGATGGAAGAACCGGTGGCAACAAGCTCTCCTTTTACCGTATTGTACAGTTTATATTCAAATTTCAATTTGGCTGCTTCTGTTGGAATGAACGTAGTCTCTACCGTTACTTTATCTCCATAACGCAGTGATCGCTTATATGAGCAATCCACATGCACGACCGGAATGATGATATCTTTTTGGTAAAAATCAAGATAGCCAATACCATATTTTGTTCCGAAAGCTTCCCGACCATCTTCAAAATACCTGATATAGTGGCCATGCCAGACTATGCCCAATGGGTCGGCTTCATTAAAGCGAACATTTATTTCGATCCGTTCTGACAACGTTATACTCATCTGCAATTACGCTCCACTTCCGTTTAAAGGCTATTTTCTTTTTTCCACTTTTTATACTTGCTATCTGTCTCAAGCAACAGATTATAGAATACCCGTGACCAAAAATTGCGTACACCAAATCCGCCACCTTTTTCAGTAAATTTTTCGCTATATAAAATTTTACGGGTGGTTAAATCAATAAATACAATATAAGCCGTACCCTGTTCTTTCGTTCTGTTAAAAGATTCAGCAACGATCATTGCACCCATGCCCTCTTTATCAGCAAAATCGTAACCCGCAATCAGCTTTTCTACAGCTGCCGGCGTAAGCCTGTTTTCATCATCGCCGCCGGCTGATTTTACTTTATCTGCCTCAATTTTAAAATTGTGTTCCTCTGAGAAGCTGATATCTTTTTCTACTTTCCTTTTGTGAAAAAATTCAGGCAGGTTGAATTTTTTCTTTTCATCTTCATTTATGATAAGGTTATTGATAAATCCAAACTGCTTTTCTGCCATGTCCTTCATTTCTTCCTCAGAAAATCCGGCAAGCTTTATTTCGGTAAAGTCAATGCCCAAATAAGTGAGCGGTGTTTGCTCGTTGAAGTAGTCTTTGAATGTCAATTGAGAATTACCAGCTCCCGCCAAAACAAAACAAGTGGCAAGAAAAAAAAGTCGCTTAAAAAACATTGTCCGTGTTAATGATTCAATATTATAGTTCCCGATATAGCTGCAGGCATAATTCATCTTTGCCTCATCAAAACCCGACGCGGTACTACACTCCGTATTTCGATTTCCATTCGCTATATTTTTTCTTTTTTATTTCAGTGATAATGCTCCTTACGCCTCCGGCCCAATAGTTTCGAAAACCAAAACCCGATGCTTTGCCTTCCATTCGCTCTGTCAATAATACCTTTTTTGTTTTGGGATCGAAAAGTGTTACCCAGGCAGAAAGAGCCTTTTCAGATTTACTCATTCCTTCCACAATAAATAAAAGACCTACTCCTTTCTTTTCTTTTGCATCAAATCCTTTTACCAATGCATCTATATCACTTTCTTTCAGCCGATGGAAATCGCCTGAATTAGATGAAATAATTGCTTCTGCATTTGCCTTTTCGTTCCGCGCATCCACCGTGCTCAGGTCATGATCGATAGACCTGTTAAAAGCCGATTTGAGATCAAACTTATCAGGTTCGTCAATAATTAATTTATTGATACCGGTAAACTGCCTGTCACGGATATCCGAAGCATTCGCCTTTTCGTCATCTATTACCTTTGCTTTTGTAAAATCAACACCATAATAAAAAACAGTCGTTTCGCTATTGGTGAATACATCTTTGAGCGTTTGGGCGCAAATGCTGAATTGTACTCCAAATACAAACAACATGAATGCAAGCACCCGGCGGAAATTGTTTGCAAGTCTCATAACAAAATGTGTTTTAGTTTTTGAAATTATCAGAGATAAAAATTTTCATTTCACAACTTGCTACTAACTTTTCGCCTACCCGGGAATGCCCTGAAATAATTGTGACATTCAATACCTGGTTTTTAATGGTTATTTCGGTTTCTAAAATGTCACCGACTTTTGGCAGACCATCAATCTTAAGATGTTGAACAGCCGCAATATACCCAATCGGCACGGGTTTATTTTCACGGCTGCAAATATATCCAATCCTTGCTGCTGCTGTTTGCGCAATATTTTCCACCAGCGCCGGTTCTGTTAATAGACCTCTATTAACAAAAAGGTTATCCCCGTTAACATGAAGAATCGTTTTGGCTGATTGCCCGTCGCAAGCAGTCAATTCATGAATCATTACGAACGGCGCCCGTTGCGGAATAAACGGAAGTATGTCGGTTTCGTGAATCATTGTTTGTCTTAATACAAGAGTTATACAATTGCGGTTGGCCGTTTCGACTTTCACAATACCTAAAATTGGAAACTATCAACTGCAAACCCTCCTCATGTCCAAAACTCATAATAGTTATACCATTGCTCCGGGTATTCCCGTACTTTTCTTTCCATTTCACGCACAAAATCATTCATCATTGTTAGCTGCACGGAGTTTCTGTTTTCATCAGTATACAACTTTACCGGAGTCGCAAAAAAATGGTAATGCAATTTGCTTTCTTTCAATGCAAAAACAAAAGAAACCGGTACTTTAAATTTATCGGCCAATACGAATGGTCCGATAGGAAATTTAGCTTTTGATCCGAGGAATACCGCTTCGCTTGTCTTTACACCTTCTACAAAACGATCTGCGTGCATACAAACCAGTTCATTTTTATCCAATGCCTCCTTTATCTGGTAAACATGAGACAGGTCGTTTCTGATAACAATGATGTTTGCATTTCTCTCTCCTGTCACGCTGGTTAAATATTCTTTCAATTGCTGATGCTCGCCATCAAACATCACGATATTAATACGGGTGTTCAATCGCTTTAACAGGTGCCCGGCTATTTCCCAATTTCCTACATGGCCACTTAACAAAAGGCCGCCCTTTTGCATCGCAACCATCTGGTGGAGATACTCCTCCCCATCGAAATTGAACGTAAAAGAATTTTGAATACCGCTCATGAGGACGATGCGATCGATGATCGTTTGTCCAAAAAGGTAATAATTGTTGTAAATCTTAACGGCGGAGCGCCACCTGCTGAGACCTAATTTATTCCGGAAAAAGCGATACATAATTCCGTTGGACCGGAACGAGAACAGGAAGTACCAAAACGTAACAAAGCGGAGTAAAAAATAAGCAGGAAGCACGCCCCATTTCCTGAGGATGCCAATAAATATCCTGTACCCCAGCCTGGGGCCTTTCGATTTTCCCTGCCATTGCGGCATCAGGCTAACTCTTTAGAATTTACCCGGGAAGTTATATAATCATAAAAATCCTGGAAAGTAGAAATGGTGGTAAAATCCTCAGGCTTTACTTTGAAGGAAAAATTGTTCTCAATCACCACAACCAGGTCTATATAATCAAGACTATCCAGTTCCAATACCTCTTTCAGATTCGCTTCCGGTTTTATCTTCGAAGCATCCACCTCAAACTCTTCTACCAGGAATTCATTGATCTTCCCGATTATGTCCTCGTTTCTTGTCATAGCAGTGTAATTACCATTTTCGTACGATAAGTGATGAATTCGTTCCGCCGAAGCCAAACGAATTGGACAAAAATACATTTATATCTGCGTGTTTGGAAGTTTTTATAATATTCAATTTTGCAGAATCTTCATCGGGCGTTTCAAAATTAATATTGGGTGCAATAAAGTTGTTTTGCATCATTAAACAGGTGTAAACAATCTCACTGGCACCCGCCATCCAGCATTCATGACCCGTCATAGATTTGGTGGAACTTACCGGCGTATTACTGTCTTTAAATACTTCATAAATCGCTCTCGCTTCGCTGGCATCACCCGCCGGTGTGGACGTAGCATGTGCGTTGATATAGTCAACGTCGCCTGCCTTTAAACCGGCATCTTTCAACGACATTGCCAATGAACGTACCGGCCCGTTCACGGTCGGGTTTGAAATATGTTCCCCGTTTGATGAAAATCCATAGCCGATCACTTCTCCAATAATGTTAGCGCCCCGTTTCTGTGCCGATTCAAGGCTTTCGAGAATAACCGTCGCCGCGCCACCGCTCGGTATAAGTCCGTCGCGGCTCTTATCAAATGGTCTTGACGCCTTTTCCGGTTCATCTTCGCGAACAGAGAAAGCGGAAAGCGCATCAAAAGTGCCCATGGAGAGATAATTGATTTCCTGTGCGCCACCGGTGATCACACATTCCTGCAGCCCTGCTTTAATAAACATGTACGCAACCCCGATAGAATGGGAACCACTTGCACAGGCCGCACTCACGGTAAAATTGATCCCTTTCAACTTAAAAATTGTTGAAAGGTTCATATTCACAGTTGAATTCAGCGTCTGGAACACAGCAGCTGAACCGACCAGTGTAGTATCCTTTTTTTCGCGGAGAATGTCGTTCGATTCAATAATGGCTTTTGCCGACGTGTCATTTCCATAAAGAATACCTACTTCCCGCTGGTTGATATAATCCTGGTCAATACCCGCATTCTTCAGCGCTTCTACCGTTGCCATGTATGCGTATTCCCCATGTTCAGGCAACATTATACGCGAACGACGGTCAAGCATTCCTTTCAGATTCGGCCTTTCCACAAAGCCGGTTAGACCCGAACGATAGCCATACGCCTTGCGGACAGGATCGAGAATAATTCCGGATTTACCTTTAAATAAAGAATCCTTTACTTCATCAAGGTTCTTTCCCAAACAGGAATAAATGCCCAACCCGGTGATAACAACTCTATGCATGGCGATTATATCAGCAGTTCAAAGTTACAACGTGTATTTTACGCTATTCGGTCTCAAATCTGGCAATTTAAATTATAGGTTTGAAATTTAATGAAATGAATTGGAATTTTTTATGCATGAATTGGCGGAGCGCTGAACGCCTCAAGTGAATCATCCTGTAATTGATTTGAGTGTAAAAACGAGAAAGCGTTACAGGTAATTACTGGCAAATTTTAGCCGCAGATAATTATCAAAAAATGTCACCCTTTCGGGATCTTGATTTCTTGTGAACATGCAGATAGAGAAGGGAGAGTCAACTTTATCTAACTATACAATCCGCCATTAATCGATAAAATCTCCCCGGTAATATATGCCGCCTCAGGCGATGCAAGAAATCCGACAGCATGCGCAACTTCTTCCGGCGTTCCAAAACGGTTCACGGGTATCAGCGCTTTCATTTGTTTTTCATCAATGTCTGCGGTCATATCTGTTTTGATAAAACCCGGCGCTACCGCATTCACTGTTACATTGCGTTTGCCAACTTCCTGTGCCAATGCTTTTGTTGCTGCGATTACGCCTCCCTTTGCCGCAGAATAATTCGTTTGACCGGCAAGACCTTTCAACCCGGATAAGGAAACAACATTTATGATACGTCCGTATCGCTTCAGCAGCATGCTGTTCAAAATAATTCTTGTAACATAAAAGAAACCGCCAAGACTTGTCTGTATCACTCTATCCCACTGCTCATCTTTCATCCACATCATGAGACCGTCTTCTTTGATGCCTGCATTGTTTACGAGCACTTCAATTATGTTATCCGTATTCTTTTCAATCCAGCCACCGAGTACCTGTTGCACCTGTTCTTTATTGGCCACATCAAACTGCATGACCTCTCCTGCGCCGCCGGCTTCAGCTACCATGGCAAGCGTATTGGAGGCTTCAACTTCATTTCCTTTGAAGTTGATCAATACATAATAACCCATCTGCGCCATTTTTATACAAACGGCCCTGCCTATTCCCCGCGATCCACCGGTTACCAATGCGCATTTCATAATATAAAATTTCTCCCGACTTTTCCATCAGCGTTGCAACGAATGACAGCATCGAAGCCCCGCCACGGGAAAAGTTCATTTTTAATAATGACTATTTGAAAATGGTGAATAGAGAACAGAATGTAAAAGAGTGTGACACAAGTAAAGCTTAATAGTAGTAATGAAGCTGGGTACATAAAAAAATATTACTTCTTTATTGTACTTGCCCGCGTTCCATTTTGACTGGCGACAATTGGCGCAGCTACAATCACCGGCTCTGAATTTTCAAAGTATTCTCTCACTTTCGCCATCTCCTTATAACGCGGCGCATCTTTCACAAACTTTGGAAACAGCTCGCGTATTTTTTTATACACGTTTTGTGTATTGACGGATAAACGAGGCACGCATTCGAGATAATCGATTGCCTGCATAATTGTTACCGCTTGTATCGCAATTACCTCAAACGAGTTGTCGATTATCTTCTTTGCAATCAGTGCTGCATTGCAACCCATACTCACAATATCCTGGTTGTCGTTGTTGTTTGGAATACTATGAACGTACATCGGAAATGATAACGTCTGATTTTCCGCGACTGTGGACGTAGCAGTGAATTGCATACCCTGCATACCAAAATTCAATCCCAACACACCCAGGTTGACAAAGGGTGGAAACTTTTGATTCAGCTTGTCATTCAACAAGTAATTCAACTGGCGCTCACTCAGCATCGATAGTTTGGTGATCGCAGTTTTCAATTTGTCCATTTCCAGCGAAACATAGTCGCCGTGAAAATTACCCCCATGGAAAATGTTGGAATTGGCAACGTCCACGACCGGGTTATCATTCACCGAGTTCAATTCATCCACTACTACTTTTTCCGTATTCGCGATCGTATCATACACCGGGCCGAGCACCTGCGTTACACAACGAAGTGAATAGTACTCCTGTACTTTATCTTCAAACACATCGTGTTTTATGTTGTCAGGATTATACAAATGTTCGGAACGGCTGCGGATCATTTTGCTGCCGTCCAGGATGTTTCTGAAAACAGATGCGATATGATTTTGCCCTTTGTGATGTTTTACAATATTCAACTCATACGAATAATGATCATCGTATGCTTCCATGATTTCGTTGGTCATGGCTGACAACATGATGGACCATTGCAATAATTTTTTTGCCTGGATAATATTCAGCAAGCCGATGCCCGTCATGGCCGATGTACCGTTAATTACGGAAAGTCCTTCGCGGATATGTATTGAAAGCGGCTTTATGCCCAGCCTTTTAAATACATCGGCTGTTGGTTGAACTTTATCCTCATAAATTACTTCACCCTCTCCGAGTAATCCAAGACCCAGGTGTGCCAATTGCACCAGGTCTCCGCTGGCGCCTACACCACCGTGTTCATAAATACAGGGAATAATATTTTTATTGATCAGCTCTTTGAGCAGTTCCACCAATTCGATATGCACACCGGAATATCCCTGCACAAGGCTGTTCAATCGCGCAACCATAACGGCTCTTCCCAATAATGCCGACATCATTTTGCCGCTACCCGAACTGTGGCTGCGGATGAGATTATATTGCAACTGCAGCACATTATCCTCGCTCACTTTATACTGAGCCATTGGACCAAAGCCTGTGTTGATCCCATAAATCAGCTTTTGAGTTGAAAAATTTTTCAGAAACTGGTGACTGGCGTCCACCTTTTTGAGAACAGAAGCTTCCAGTTCGATCTGTTCACCACCCAGGAGAATTTTCCCAAAATCTTCCAGCGTCAATGTTCCTGTTCCGACTTTTATCATGCAGGTGAATGATTAATGCTTAATAAACAAGTCACAAAAGAAACAAAATATCCCCAAGCTATCAAGTTTTTATTGTTGCGGCCCGCTTGTCAATGAATTTAACGGGCTTGCGCATCATTTCGGGGAACTGCATTTTTTGAATAGCCTGTGCATCAAGGTATTTGATATGCGGTGTTACCCGCAGTTTTGCCTGCAGATAGGCCCTGATTTTGTGATCTGTGGCTTCAGATATATCGGTCGGCAAAAGGTATAGCAGCACTTCATCGGTTCCTATTTCATTCGACTCCACTTCCACCACGTAATCCCTGATATTTTCCATACCATTCAGCAGATCAAACAGCGCGGGTGCAAACAATGTTGTGCCTTTGAATTTGATCATTTGTTTTTTCCGGCCGATGACAGGTGACAGTCGCAGGCTGTTGCGGCCGCATCCGCAAGGCTCATTATCAGCAATGCAGATGTCGCCTGTTTTGTACCGAAGCAGTGGCATTCCTTCCACATCCAGTGTCGTGATCGTTACTTCACCGGGCTTACCGGCTTCAACCGGCTGGTTATTATCATCCAGCAATTCAACGATCAATAATTCGGGGTTCAGGTGACCGCCTTTGCCTTTATTGCACTCCGTAAATGCCGTTTGCATTTCCGTAGAGGCATAGGTTGAAAACAATTGAATGTTCCAGGCATCTGTAATTTTTTTACCCAGCACATTTAAAGAAAAATCAGTGTTGCGGATATTTTCGCCGATACAGATTGCCTTCTTTACCGAAGAAGCATTGATGTCAATGGAATGTTCTTTGGCATAAGCAATCAATTTTAAAATAAACGAAGGCACTGCAACGATCGCTGTTGGTTTTAAACGGTTGATCGTTTCCCATTGTAAAGAAGGTACGCCGGGGCCAACTCTTATCAGGCCCGCACCCAATTTGCGGATTCCCGAATAATAAGCCATACCTGCCATGAACTGCCTGTCTAGTGTCAACATCAACTGGTAGATATCTTCCGGCACACCATCGGCGCAGGTAAAGGAACAAAACTCGTTGTAGGCAAGTCGCTGCAAATCGTTTTCCGTTAAGGCAATCGTCACCGGGCTACCTAACGTGCCTGACGTGGAGGTATACTCGATAATTTTCGTTTTGGGTACACAGAGGAACCTGTCATTCTCTGATTGTATATGTTCTTTTTCTGTAGGCGGAATAATTTTAAGATCGGCAATCGTTCGAATGGAATTGATATCAATATTATGTTTCGTAAATAATTCGTGATAGTATGCTGAATTGTTATTCAGATATACCAACAACTCCCGCAGTTTTTTATGCTGCAGGCGATTGATCCTGGTGAGGGGTTGAAATGCGGTGCCTGGCTGATAGGTCATGTTTATTGTTAGGTCTTAAAATCTATGCTTACAATTCTGATTTTTTGTACCGTGCTTTGGTGCTGCTATTAAACTTCGGTTGCGTCGCACTCTTCAAGGTTCTGTTCGCTATTGGGCTAAACGCATCCGGCATCAATCATTTTTCAATCACCACCACCGCCGCCGCTATATCTTTCAGATGCGATAAAGAAACAGAAATTTTACCAATTGACATCGGGCCAATAGTTTTTGCCGTTTCACCCAGCAAAACCAATTCCGGTTTTCCCGAATCTTCATTGGTTATTTCTATTTCATTAAAAGAAGTTCCGTTCTTCCAGCCCGTGCCCAGTGCCTTGAAAAAAGCTTCCTTGGCAGCAAATCGCGCAGCATAGTGTTCAAACTTGTTTGCTTTGGCTTCGCAATATTTTATTTCATTTTCAGAAAATACCATCTCCCTGAAGCCGGACTCTTTCGATATCTTGGCTTTCACCCGTTGTGTTTCGATCATATCTATTCCGACTCCTGTTACCATACTATAATGAGTGATGAATGTTGAGTAATGAGTGCTCTGCCTGATAACTACTATTTACAATTGACTAACGACTATTCTCCTTACATTTCTTCAGTTGTCTCCTTATATGATTTTCTTCCGGTTTCGTTGCAATCACTTTTGTCAAAGCAGTTTCATAATAACCTGCCGCTTTTTTATAATCCTTTCTTTTAAACGAATAATCCCCGGCCAATACATAAGTATGATAAAAATTGGGATTGCTCGCGACCAGGCTATCTGTATTTACGGATCCGCCATCAGCAACCTGCTGTTTTAACTGCCGGTATTTTTCAAATTCACGAAATTGATGTGTGTATAAAAAAGTATCAGCTGGTACGGTGCGTGAGCTGTCATACAATTCAACATTATGCTGCAATCCATGCAACGCAAATATCTTTTTCAGATCATAACAAACATACTCGCCTAATTGCCAAGGTTGCGTCGATACCCAAACCAATAACTTCTGGGGTTCAAATACAATGGAATGATGCGCGATCAACTGATTCAATGCTTTTTCATTGCCCATGCCGATATCAGCGCCATGCAATCCCTTTCTGTCCCTTAATATATCGATTGTTTTTTGCACGGTGTTCTTTCCATTTTCATTCATCAATTCCACCAATCGTGAATACCGGTACGGCGAAGCACTTTCCTGCAGCTGCACTTCATTCGGTTTTGATTTACCCAGCGTATTACTTTGAAAATGATTGGCACAAATGATATGATCCTGTTTTGGGTCATAGATATCCAATGAATCGGGCGTCTTTTCGATAATGACGGCTTTATGATCTTCGGCAGAACCAACTAAAAAAGATTCTGACACAAACATCTTCCTTTTCTTCGCAATAGCTGTCGCTTCACTGATATTCTGGGCATACTGCAATATTTCCCGCGCAACAATGGAGACGGGCGTTGCCGAACCGGAAGGTATGCTGCTCTTCGCGGCATTGATCGTCACCGTTAGTCCCTTTTCATTCATGCCCGAAACCACCCCGATAAATCCACCCCAGGTCACACTCATGAATTTGTACCCGCTTGATGGACTTTCAAACAGGACGATCTTATTTTTTGCGAAATTATCACCCACATAAAAATCAAAATTGCGGCCGATGATCATTGTACTATCTGCCGAAGCCCCATCCCAGGTGCCGAATGATGTACAACCCACCAGCGCCATATTTTGCAAAGCATGACCAATATCATGCGCAGAATGATAGTTTAAAATGCGCTGGTATTTTGTACCGATATATCCATAGTTATCCGAAGCGGATTGGGAAATACCATAAATCTCCTCCTTGTATTCTTCACTTACATTTTTATCAAGATTACGATTGAACCAGCCGACAAAATATTTAAGAAAGTGCAGGTAAAATTTTGAAGGGATCATTTTATTGATCTGGTCATTAAAATAATCTTCCTGTGATACGACCAGCTCTTTGGATAATTTTCCATTTACAATGCCACGTTCAAACGGGCTGCCTTCCACATACATCTCATATAAACCCGAATTACTTTTCCGGAACCAGTTGTTATTAATCGTATACAACCCACTATCCGGTTGCGCACGCTGCCATTGAAGGCTTGCCATATCCTGTATCCCCGGTGCGCTTACTTTTGACACCCATACCAAATAGAGAAATAATATCCCAAACAACAGGATAAAAAACCCGATAACGTATAAAAACCTTCGCCAGAATTTATTTCTTACTCTAAGCATTCCTGATCTTTTCTACAATGCTATTATCACCTGTAAGCAATACACAGGTGAGTACAGCGCTGATGGCAGTTCCCAATATTCCATGAACATTAAGGTTCTGCCCTGTTAAAAATAAGTTAGGCAATTTAGTCCGCGAACTGATAAATGTTTTCATCGCGTCCTTATAATCGCGTGCCACCCCATATAACGATCCATCATCGGTGCCAATATAATCGCGGTACGATAAAGGAGTGGTAGTGTAATAAGAGTGAATGCAATCTCTCAAACCGGGAAACCTTTCCTCCACTACCCGGATTAATTTTTCCGCTTTTTCTTTCTTGAAGTCAGCATAGCCTTCGCCACGGTCGCCTGCAACCGAAACTGTATTAAAACTATCTTTCCACGGTTCCAGTTCTTCATATTTCATGTAGGAGAAAATAGTCATTGAGTCTGCAAACTCTTTTGACTTTTCCGTGTGTGTAAAAAATAACGCGTATCCCAGGGGCCAATCTTCCTCGGTATAATCGGCCATCGTCCACACATGCCCTTCTTTAAAATAATAATAGTTGTTATTAATATACCTGAATGTCTTGTCTTTGAAAACAATGTGCACACAAAAAGAGGAAATCGTATGTTTCAAACTTTTCAACCGGTGGCGATATGCATTACGTATCACCGGTGAATCGACCATATCCAACGTTTTCGAAGGATGCATGTTTGATATAAATTGCTTTCCGTAGATACGTTTCCCGCCGGCAGTTTCAATGTATTTTACACGGTCTCCTTCTGTGTGAATCTTTTTCACTTCAAAATTCCGTATTATCTCACCACCATGTTTACGGATATTCTCCACCATGATCTTTGCTAACTGGGAACCGCCGTTTATGCATTTGTATGCACTTTCAATATAACTGTTAATAATAAGCGCATGAATATAAAACGGTGTATCGGGATAACCGACATATAATAGATTATCGCCGGCCAGCACTTCCTGCAATTTTTTATTGCCGGTAAGCGATTCAATAAATTCTTTTGCCCCGATATCCATCACACTCACTTTTTCTTCGGGATTTCCTTCTATCGTTAAATTATACAACGGAAACTTGCTGCAAACATCGCGTATGGCATCGCAATACTTCTCTATCGCTTTTCTTTCATCCGGAAAAAAAGCAGCAAGCCGGTTAATAAAATTTTCATACCCTTGAGCAAAAGGGTATTCATTCAAATCTTTGTCGGTAATTATTTTATCAAAGGCATTTTCATCCAGCTTTTCCAGTTTCAGTTTTTCCATTATCCCGATATACTTCAATATCTGGTAAAGGTTTTGTCCTTTTTCCAGGCCACCGATATAATGTACTCCTGAATCGAATATTATTTTCTCCCGCACAAAAGTTTGCAGGCTTCCTCCAAACTGCCTGTTCTTTTCCACCACGCATACCTGTTGCCCCTGCTGGCCAAGCAGGTTGCCGCAGACCAATCCTCCCATCCCACTACCTATTATGACCACATCAAACTCAAGCATGCGCAAATGAAGCTGTTTTTTTCAATACGAATATTATGTTCGAGGTTCGTTTTGTATTATCAATACGGCTGAACTCCATTTTATAATTGTCCGCCATTTCTTTAATAAATTTTCCCGACAGGAAAGATAGACCCTGGCTGCTGGTCTTATTAAACGAAAATAACTTTGTCGAGAAGAATTCAGTAAGCTTAGTTCCTTTATGTCTTTCTGCAAGATCCTTATCTCCATCCCTGATAATTAATATACCATCATCATCCAGGCTTCGGATACATTTTTCGATCACGTTTTTTTGTTCATCCGGTTGAAGATAATGCAACACATCACTGATCACTATACCATCATACTTCCGAAATGAAAAACTTAATACATCTGCATGTTCGAAATGAATGCGTTCATTTTTACTAAAACAGTTTTCAGCCGTCCTGATCTTTTCTTCATCATAGTCAATTGCTGTAATATAACGCTGGGGACCCGCAAAATTGAGCATATACGACATAAATCCGTACCCACAACCGATATCTAATATATTTCCTTTCAAGGGAAGCAATTCATGAAACTGCTGGTAATAATTCTCCAGTTTTATTTTTACCCGCATATACCATTCCAGCACCGGGCCTTTATAAAGGTAATTACGGATCAATTGTTCTTTAAAATAACGCGGCTGCTCCATCCGGCTTCTTATTTCTTCATATTGCTGGCGAACATAACGATTGATTGATTTCGTACGCTCAGAATAGGTAACGCCGAAACTTGTATCAGATGGCGAAATGCGCGGCAGGAATTTTGCACTCGTTGTTCCATCTTTTAACAACATATCGCCTTTCGCTTTAGTATAACCGGTACCGTGAAGAATAATCGGCAAAATGTCGAGGTTCAGTTTTTCCGCGATATAGAATGCGCCTTTATGAAAACGTCGCACCGGCCCCTCAGATGTTCTTGTTCCTTCCGGAAAAATAACAAACGAATAACCTTTATCAATCCGGTCACGAATGAGTTGCAGACTATTCTCCGCTCCTTCTTCCGCCAGCGGATAAAAATCGATCATGCGCACGGCGGGGCCGAATACCGGCGAACTCCACACACGTTTATTGACTACCAGCAACAGTTTTGGGCTGAGCATGGTTGTTAGTAACGTATCAAGGGATGATTGATGATTGCAGACAATAATCGCGGGTTTTGAAAAATTTTCTTTCTGTGGGTTTATTATTCGCTTTTTAACATTGGGCATGATATACAGGACCGACCAGCAAAGTTTGGACACCAGCGTGTGAAAAATGAATTTGCCTTTTTCTTTACCGAGTGGACTAAGTTTTGTAAAAATGATTCCTATCGGTGTCAATATTACACTACCGATCACAAAATACAGGTTGGAAAAAGTAGACTTACACCAGCTCCAGGATGTCCACGGAAAATAACCCTGCCGGATACGGTTTTTAATCAACAATGAAAATAAAAACGGGATCAGCACATTTGACATCAGCACTACACACAAGATACCCGTAACGGAAATAAAAGCGATTGAACGCAGCGCGGGATGTTTTGCAAAAATTAATACACCCAAACCTGCTATAGTTGTAATCGCCGAAAGAAAAATGGAAGATTTAAATGACGACAAATTCTTCTTTCCCGTTTTATATTCCTGCAACAGGCCGTCCATGATGAATAAACTGTAATCATCACCCAGACCAAATATCAATGCTGATACGATAATGTTAATGATATTAAAGGTAATGCCCAGCATGCCCATGATACCAAGTATCCATATCCAGCTTATCAGCATCGGGATAAACGAAACCATTGACAATTCGATACGGCCATAGGTAATCAATAGAACTACAAATACAAGAATGGAAGTGATCCACGCGATGCGGTTGAAATCATCATTTACAATTTCAGTGAGTCGGATGGTTAAGTATTGCCTGTCAAGTACCGTAACTTCCGATTTGTTATCAAACTTATTAATAACTGCCTGTTTGTTTTCGGCAGATGTTTTTATTAGTGTAACGACAGAAGCCTGCCCGGCCTTCTCCGTAATATAATCGTCTAAAAAGTTTTTACGGATATCATCAAGCTGTTTATGGTCAACCGGTTCGTAGTTTTTGTTGAGCAAGCCGTTGAAATTATCAAATGCCGACTCTTTGAACTTCAACGCTGAACCCTCTTTTTTTAGATCAGCAACCAATTGTGTTTTCTTTGCCGCCGTCCAGTAGCTGTTCCAGTTCTCAATTCTCTTTTTCTGAAGCGAATCAGAAAGAAACAAAGAAGAAACACCCGAATAATTTTTTACATACCCTTTGCCTTTCAATTCTTCAATATCCGCAATTAATTTTTCATTATTCTGCAATGCCTCATTTAACGTTTTTCCTTCGGTAACAAGGTAAACGGACTTCAGCGAATACGCCGTTATTTTATTCAGCTTGTCTTCTGCCTTTTTCAATGATTCGCTCATGTAATTCATCCGCGTCATATCCGGCTCGAATCTTACTTTGCCTATGTAAAAGAAAAAAACAACAGTAAGTATCGCAATCAACCCGATCAGCCATTTGTTATGTTCCGGCCGGAGCGATGCT